>Ga0208480_1000101_pt1 | contig 34731 bp, 26 predicted proteins | sample NGESurshal092012_4_FD_184485 | JGI IMG/M metagenome (GOLD analysis project Ga0208480, IMG submission 184485) | Arctic peat soil microbial communities from Barrow, Alaska - NGEE Surface sample F53-1 shallow-092012 (SPAdes) | ecosystem: Environmental > Terrestrial > Soil > Wetlands > Peat ... | reverse complement strand
AGGGGAGGGGAGGGGGATCAGCGACGAAGCTGGCGCGACCGAGTAGGTGTTCGTACTTGCGATTGGAAGTAGCTGACTGAGTCAGTCAACCAGTTTCCTGAACAGACACACGCATGCTCTCCGCCAGCTGCCGACCGGCGACCGGCGACCGGCGACCGGCGACCGGCGAGGCTCGCCAGGAGAGTCACTCGAGGTTGTCGATCACCTCGGTCGCCCGCGACCAGTCCTCCGGCCGGACGACAAGGTAGATGTCGCCACGGCCGAACCGGTCGAGCGGGTGATCGGCCGCGCAACTCGCCTCGATTCCCATGCCCCGCAGCTCGTCCCGCCACGCCAGCGCGGTCGTCTGGTCCTCGAACGTGCTGACGGTCTCCCAGTCCTCGAGCCGCGGGTCCCCGATCGCCACGCCCGGCTCCTTCGTCGTCCGGCCTTTCGAGAACCGCGGGATCCGCACCCGTCAAAGCCTACGCCGCGTCCGCCACCAGCCCTGCGAGAATTCCCCGGCGATGGGTTCGATCGCCTTCAGCGCAACGCTCGCCACCCGCGGCCCGGCGGCCGCCGTCGTCCTCGACGACGACCAGGTCGCCGTCGTCGGCGAGGGCGCCAAGCGCTTCCCGGTTCGGGCGACCGTGAACGGTTACGTCTGGCGCACGACGATCACTCGGATGCGCGGCGAGTTCCTCCTCGGCCTGAGTCGCGCCGTCCGCGAAGCGGCCGGCGTTGACGCGGGGGACACCGTCGAGGTCGAGCTCGCGCTCGACACCGCCCCCCGTGAGGTCGACGTCCCCGAGGCCCTGTCCGAGGCTCTCGCCGGCGACCCGATCGCCGCGGCGGCGTTCGTCGGGCTGGCCTTCACCCATCGCAAGGAGTACGCCCGCTGGATCGACGAGGCCAAGCGGGACGAGACCCGCCTGCGAAGGATCGCCCGGGCGCTCGAGATGCTCCACGAGGGGAAGACGCTCAGCTGAGCGGAGGCCGCGCGCCTCCGCTCAGACTGATTTCACAGCTGCTGCGTCAGGCCTTCTGGGCCGCCAGCGGCCTGAGGACGACCGGCACGGCCTTGATGTTCGCCAGGTAGATGTTCGTCACCACGTCCCGGAAGAACTGGCCCGGCGAGCCGACCGGGGAGTTCGTCAGCAGGACGAGCTCCATGTTCTCCGGCAGGAAGTACGCCAGGCTCTGCTCGACCTGGCCGGCGCCGTCCTCCCACAGGCCGTTCTTGTTGTACAGCTTGCCCAGCGGCGTCGACACCTGGAGATCGATCCCGAACCCGTCGTCGAGCATCGTCTGCGCCTGCCCGACGCTCATGATCGACGCGCTCCGCCGGAACGTGCCCATGATCGCGAGCAGCTCGTCGACCGACATGTGCCAGCCGGCACCCCCGCTCATCGTGGTCAGGTCACCCGAATCCCAGCCGTGGCTGCCGGCCGGGAACGTGTAGGCGAGGGCGTCGGGCGCCGGGTGGTCGAGGCTCGGCCCGGAGACCCCGGACGGCTGGAAGACATGCTGCTGGACGTACTGGACGTACGCCTTGATCGTCACGGCATCCCAGAAGAGATCGTTGGAGTTCGGAATCAGCGGGATGTTGAAATTCGTGCTCGGCGACACGTTCCCGTTGATCGTCGCGATCAGGATCCGACAGAGGCCGAAGTTCAGGTTCTGGTAGTGGTACTGCCCCCGGTGGGTGACCCCGCCGGCGATCACGGCCTTCATCGTCTCGTAGTCCGACGCCGACGTGTCCACCCCATAGTTGAGGCCCGACGTCTGCGTCATCAGCTCGCGGAATGTGATGTTCGCGACATCGTTCCCCTTGACCCAGTACTTCGGCAGGTGGTCGACGATCGGCGCGTCGTAGGAGATTCCCTTGTCGTTGAGCAGCTTCGTCATCGCGATTCCCGTGACCAGCTTGCTCGCGCTCGCGATGTGCATCCGCACGTCAGGCGTCCACCCCTCGCTCCCGTCGGCCGGCGTCTTCGCCCAGTTCCACTCGAGTGTGTAGATCGTCGTCGAGTTCTGCCGCAGACGCATCGTGTAGCCGACGACCTCGCTCTTCAGCGCCGCGTGCAGTGCCGTTCCAAACCCGGCGACGTCGAACTCGTACGTCGTCAGCGGCGGAAAGTGCGGCGTCGTCTGGACTACGCCCTCCTGCAGGCCCCGGCTGCTGATCACGTTTACGACGTTCGCCGGGCGCATCACGTGTGCCGCGGCCTCTGCCTGCGTGATCGCAACGTTCTCGACACCCGCGATCGGGTGGACTCCTGTCAGCTCAGCCATGATGAAGATCGTCCTTTGTCCCGCCGTTCCGGCGGATCGGTGAGTGGAAATCCGTTCCGGGGCAGCCGGCAGCCCCGCCCCGAACAGGCGTGATCGCGCGCCGAGCCCCAGCACTCCCGGCGGTCCAGCCGATCGGTCGGCGTGGGTCCAATCTGGACCGAACATCATGGGCCCCTGGAGTCGAATCCAAGGTAACCCAGCACGTCGCGACGCTGTGTGCGATCGGTCACAGAGCCCGGCCGGGCCCGGCCCCCGGGGGCCCCTGCGAACGCGGATGATTTCGTCGTGGTTGCTTTGGCTGGTCGGCTTTCGCGGTTTCTGGGCCGGCGACAGCCCGTGCGTGCCCGACATCGGCGATTCCCCACGGGCCTTTGGGGGTGGGTCCCGTTCCGGGTGACATTCCGCCGGGGCGATGCTCACGCGGGTCGGGCACGGGGGGTGTCGGATGTGATCGACCGGGCCCCTCCCGGGCGGTGGAGGTGGATGCGAGACCTTCGTCGCGAAAGTAGCTGACTGAGTCAGTCAACTACTTTCGTTGGAGAGTCCACTTCTCCACGGCCCAGTCCCCCGCAGAGCGCTCGCCCGCCTCTGACCTCCCGAGCCCGGTGATCGGCCTCCGTCCCAGGCTGGCGATCCTCGCGAGCCCCGCCTCGAAGGCCCCCACCGCGTTCGCAAGGTACCCGGGCCCGTCAGTCAGCCGCCGGGGCTAGCTGCTAGCGACCGGCCATTGCGAGGAAGGCGGCCGGCTGGCCGGGTGGTGTCGGCAGCGACGGGACGTACTCCGTCCCGCCGAGCAGCCAGCGCCCACTTTCCGACACTGCCGGGCCGCCGATCGGTTGGCTGTTGGCAGGGCCGGCGGTGGTCCCCAGGACGCGTGCGGTCGTCCCGGTGACGGCGAGCGTCCCGACGACCGCGCGGTACTCGTTGTAGTCGCTCTCAGAGGTGCCGGCGACGAGCAGGTGACCCCGGCTCCAGGCCAGTCCCGACGCGAACCCGCCCTGGTCGAGCACGACGCGCTGGAGCGTCCCTGCCGGCGCGAGTGCCCGAAGCCTGGCTTGCGAGTCGATCAGAACGAGGCCTCCGTCGAGCGTCGCGAAGGCCGCGTCGCCGGGCCGGCCGCCGGGTGTCACCCGGGTGTCGAGGTTCCCGCTCGCGAGATCCCGCCGGACGACGTGATGCCCCGTGGCGTCGAAGCTGACGACCGTCGACCGAGACCCATCGCAGTTGAGAGCGACGACCAGCCGCTCGGCTCGCGGCAGCCAGGAGGCTGCCGGCGTGAGGCTGTCGCACCGGCCGAGCTCGACCGCTCCGCCGCTGCCGAAGTCGCGCACGAGCCGGCCGGATCTGCTGCTGAGGAGAACGACCTCCGACGATCCTTCCTCACTCGTGCGTAAGGCCATCAGTCCATGCCGAGTGGCGATCACGTCGAGACGCTGGTCTCCCCCGCCGGGCAGGTCGACCTGCCCCCGCCGGCCGAAGCGTTCGTCGAGCCTGCCGGCCGCGGTCAGCCCAACGAGGATCGACTTCTCATGGCTTGCCGGGCAGTGGGCCGGCTGGACGGCGGCCGTCGAGCAGCGCTCGAGCACCCCGACGACGACACGCTTGCCGACCGCCGTCGCGCTCTGGATCTCGAGGTCGTGGCCCTGCTCTGGCCGAATCGCCCGTAGGACCTCGGGTGGGGCGAGCTCGCGCCCCGATCGATCGATCGGGGCGACCGTCAACGACTGGCCGTCAGCTGTGAACGCGCTCCCGACGATCATCGCCCGGTCGCCGCCGAGCACCGCCACTCCCGCAACCGAGTCATCCGGGACGCCGCCGAGCTCGAGGTCGACCTCCCCGCGGCCACCCAGGCTCGCCCGGTGGCTGGCGTCCGCGTCGACCTCCTCGACGCGCGCCTCGAGACCCACCTGCCCCCCCGCCCCGCCAGTCGGAACGACCCGCGAGCCGACGCTGATCACGCCGCCGTCCGCGAGTGGGACCGTCGACTCGACTCTCACACCGCCGACGTAGTCGGGAGCGCTCAGATTCCGTGCTGGATCCTCGAGCGGCGCGCCGTGCCCATTGACGGCGATCGTGGCGGTCCGGCACGGGTTGATCCCACACGACGCGGCCCGATCGCGTTGCGCCTCGTCCTCGACGAGGACCGGGCACGTGCTCACCTGATGGACGATCGCCAGCGCACCGTCGTCGTTCGTCGCAGCCAGGTCATCGAACGCAGTCGCCAAGCAGGCCGACACTGCCCTGACGAGAACGGTCCCGCCCGCTCCGAAGTCGTCGTCCAGCGCTCCCCTCGGCGTGAGCCGGGAGAAGTGGGCTCCGGCGGTGTCGCTGTAGGCGACGAGGATCCGATTCCGTGGACCGATCGACGCCTTCGGAGCGATCTCGCCGGCCGGCGGTTGCGGCAGCCCGAGTGCGACCGCGCCGCCGACCCCGAACGTGGGGTCCGGCGCGCCGGTCTTCCCGAGCCGGGTGACCTTCGCGGCCATCGCGCGTTCCGGAGTCCCGTCGCTCTCACTGGTGGTTGTGACGATCTCGGTCTCGGCGACGACCGGTCGCGACCGGAAGTCCACGGAGAGTGACGTGACGGCCGTGCCCGACGTCGGATCGACCCACATGCCACCGGCGAACGCGTGATCGACGCGACCGCTCGCCGTGACGCGGAGCACGACCGCGTGACTGGCGCTCACACCACCGAGCACGAGACGACCCGTAGGGTCGACCGCCGACTCGGCGAGCGAGGTGTCGTGGAGCGGGATCGTCAGCCGACCCGCCCGACCCCAGTGGGGGTCTATCTGACCGTCCATGAGAACCCGGACGGCGTGGAGCTCGGCCCCACCGGACCCAACCGGCGCCTGCGTCTGCCAGACGGCGAAGCTGCCACCCGAGGTGAGCGTGACGACCCGCGCGGTCTGCGGAAGCTCGGCCGCGAGACTTCCGATCGTCGCGTTGCCACGTCCAAAGCTCGGGTCCAGTCTGCCGTTGGTCTCGAGTCGCGAGAGGACGATCGACGTCTGACCCAGCCGGTTGATCGCCGACAGCACGAGGAGACCGCCGTCGGCATCCGGCCGCGCGTCCAGGGCTTCGGCGTCGGCGACTGAGCCGACCGAGTACGCGTGCGATGACGCCGGCACCGACGCGCTCGCGACCGGCACCGCCGCGCTCGCGGCCTGCACCGCGCCGACGATCGTCAGGCTCGAGATCACGATCGCCGCCCGGCGACGCACCACGTGAGAGCCTCGGGTCGGCTGGAGACGTTCGCCACGGTTCATCTGTGCAGCTCCTCGGGACTCGGCCGCGACCCGTTGTCACGGCGCCTGCGCCGAGTCTGCGGGCCGGTCGGCGCCGCTTCCAGGCACCCTTGGGGTCAGGCTCGGCCACCTCCGTCGGGCCAGGCCCTGGGCGGACTCAGAACGCCGCGCTGACCAGGGCCGCGGCGACGGCCGACGACGCGGACGGTTGCAGGAACACACACGCGTGGTAGCGCCGTCCGGGTGAGAGGCGGAGGTAGAACGGTCCGCTCAGGAGGTCGGCCGACGCCCGGACGATCGCGAATACCCCCCCGCCGGCATCGACCATCTCGCGCTCCGTCACTCCGGCTGAGGCGCCGCAGGCGTGCTCGCCGACCACCATGAAGTACCGGAGTGTCCCGGGAGGGGCCGGCGCGGACGGTTTCGAGAGCCCTTCGGTCGAGACGACGTAGTAGTCAGTCCGCGCGAACTCGCTCTTGCCGTAGGGGAGTTGGGTGATGAGAGCCCCGGCGCGCACCGCGCTGACCGCCAGCTGCGCCGGGCGCACGGTCAGGACGAATGCCCCGTCGGTCAGCTCGCTCCTGCACCGGAAGCCGCCCGCGCCGAAGCCACATCGCCAGTCCTCGAACGTCAATCCGTCGGGTAGGCCCTTGCCGGGTGAGGATGGAGACGACGCGAGCGCGGTCAGGAGCGGGAGCAACGCTCTGCATTTGGCGGCCGACAGTCGACCGACCTGCTCGACGCGGGCGGCCGACGGCGACCGGCTGGTGAACGAATAGTCCAGCGCCCAATTGAGCTCTCGTCCCGGCGCCGTGCCGGCGCCGGCAATAAAGCTGTCGGAGCACGGCGGCGCGGATTCGAGCGGCGGCGCTGGCGACACGAGGGGCGCCGTCCCCGGCGGCGTGTACGAAGTGAACGTCGGCGGCTCGCCCGGATCGTAGGGCAGCGGGCGTGTCACGTAGTGGGCCTTCCCCCGCTTCGGCGCGCGGGTACGGTGGCCGCTTCGGGCGGTCGCACCGTGCTGACTTCCGGCCGACGCACCGCTTGTCAGCGAGCACCCGCAGACGAGCAGCCCGATTGTCGTCAGGAGACTCACCAGCCACAGAGGCCCCGGAGGGGCGGTTCTCGTCCGCCGGGCGCCTTCAAGTGATCCACCTCGCATGCGAGCAGGCTACTCGCGGTCGGTCGCGGCGCCCGACTTCAGACGCCGGCCTACCAACCTTTGTCGGTATCGTCCGCTCGTGGTCATCAGGTGGGTCTCCAGATGACCGAGACATGTCTGACCTGCGGGCGCAGCCTGAGCGCCGGTGCAAGGTTCTGCCGAGCGTGCGGGGCGCCCAGCCCGACGCGCGGGGTCGACGGCCCCGAGCCCGACAGCTCGCTTCGGTGTGGCGCCTGTCACCATCACAGCCCGGGCGGAAGCCGGTTCTGTCGCGCCTGCGGCGCTGCCCTTGGGCCGGTCGTATCGGCCGTGCCGCCTGGTCAGCCGGGGCAGGCACCGCGCCCCCCAGAGCCGGTGAGGTTCGAGTCACCCGACCAGGTCATGTTCAGGTCGCCCGACGCACTGAGGCTCGGGTCACCCGAGCGCATGCCGGGCTCGGCACCACCCCCGGCCGGCCGCCGGTCGAGGGTTCTCGTGGCGGCACTCGCGGCCGGCCTTGCCGTCGCGCTGGCGGGAATCGCGCTGCTGCTTCTCACCGGGCACCAGGACTCCGGGAGAGGCGGCTCGGGGTCGCATCCCAACGTGGTCACCGACGTCCGTCCGCCGCCCGCGGCGGCGGCCGCCGGCGACACGTGGCCGCAGGGCGTCTCCGCGTGGACGATCCAGGTCGCGTCGTTTCGCGTCTACCAGGATGCCCGCGACGGCCTGTCGATGCTGCTCGATGAGGGAGTGTCCCGCCGCGACGGCGGCGTACTGCATTCCGACGGCTACACCGAGCTCTTGAAGGGCTACTGGGTGGTGTACGCGGGTCAGTTCAGCTCACGGGCTGCCGCAACGGCGAGTCCGGACCTGCGCATTGCTCGTGATGGGGCGTTCCGCGACGCGTTCGCCCGCTACATCTCGCCCGCCGGGTAGCGTCAGAAGTTGGCCTTGATCAGGCCCGTGGCGAGGGGTGCGGATCCCGAGCTCTGGATGAATGCGCAGACCCGGTAGTCCGGGCTCGAGGGCAGGCGCAGGTAGAACGGCTGCGAGGCGATCCGGGCCGAGCTCGATCCGACGGCGAGGATGATCCCGCCGGACTTGGCCATCGCGTCTTCGGTCGCACCTGCCGAGACTTCGCACGAGTGCCGGCCGACGACGATGAAGTACCTGGGCGCTACCGGGAGCGCAGGAACGAACGGCCCGACGACGTCCCCCGCGTAGACCGAGTAGTAGTCCGTGCTGGCGTAGTTGCTCATCCCTGGTGGTGCCGGGCCGCCGGGGACGCGGGTGCCGGGGTGGACCGGACCGTCTACGACGAGTGACGCTCGCCTCACGCTGAGCACGTACTCCCCACGGATTCGTGGGCTGACGCACTCGTAGTCGCGCGTCAGGGTGACGCACTTCCATTCTCGGAAGGCGAAGCCGTTGGGAAGGACCTGGCCGCGCACGGCCTTCGCGGCTGCCAGGGCGCTCAGCAGCGGTCCGAGCCTTCCGCACATCGCGTGCGCCAGCTTGAATGCCTGCGCACCGCTGGCTGCGGAAGGCGACGAGCTCGTGAAGTAGTAGTCCAGAGACCAGTTGAGCACGCGTCCCGGCAGTGGTCCTCGAGTCGTGATCAACGAGGCCCCGCACGGTGACGCCGAGTTGCCCGGAGCCGTCAGCGGCACGTCTCCGGGCGGCGTGTACGACGTGTAGGTGGGCGGGGCGCCCGGGTCGTAGGGAAGTGGCCGCGGGACGTATCGGGTCTTGTGGTGCCTCGGAGGCGGCGACGGGTGGCGGCCGCTGCGGGCCACCGCGGCGCCCGAGCGCCCCGCGCCGCAGAGCAGCAGCCCGACCGTGATCAGGATCGCTGGGCGGCCGACGCGGCCCATCTACTATCGAACCACCGATTCGTCGCGAAGCGCCGCCCGGAGGGCGTCTGCGAAATCGTGTGCCGAGGCGAACCGATCGGCCTGGTCCTTGGCCATCGCACGCGCGACGACCGCGTCGAAGGCTGGCGGTAGGCCGGTGGCGTGATCGGTCGGCCGCGGCGGGTCGGCATGCACGTGAGCCCACATCGTGGCCATCGACGACTCCCGCGTGTACGGAGCCTGTCCGGTCAGGACCGCGAACAGCAGCCCGCCGAGCGCGTAGACGTCCGCCGCGGGCGTCAGCGTCCCCCCGAGGATCTGCTCGGGTGCCATGTAGCCGGCGGACCCGACGATCTTGCCGTCGGCGGTCCCGGTCAGGTCCTGCCCGAGGCGGGCGACGCCGAAGTCCGTGAGGTACACGTGGGGTGGCTCGTCGAGTGTGAGCAGGGCGTTCGCCGGCTTGATGTCGCGGTGCACGAGCCCTTTGTCGTGGGCCGCCTGGACCGCCGCCGCGAGTTGACAGACCGCCGCCACGGCGGACTCCGCGTCGAGCGGCCCATCGCGCCGCAGCCGGCTCTCGAGATCGGACCCGTCGACGTAGCGCATCGCGATGAAGAGGATGCCTTCGGCGTCGCCGGCCTCGTAGATCGGGATCACGTTGGGGTGCTCGATCGACGCTGCGGCGATCGATTCGCGGACGAAGCGCTCACGGTAGCTGTCATCCTCGGCGTACTCCGGGCGGATCAGCTTGAGTGCAACCGTGCGGTTGAGCGCGAGCTGATTGGCCCGATAGACAGCGCCCATCCCGCCAACTGCGAGGCGCGAGTCGAGCCGGTAGCCGGCGATCACGGCGGTCGGGGCGATCATCGGCTCGCGCGTTCCGCCGTCACGCAGGACGGAGCCGACGACGAGTGGATCGATCGCCGCGAACAGCCGCCGGAGACGCTGCCGATCGCCCGAGACGCGATGGAAGTGCTCGGCGATCGTCAGGCCCGCCGAGCCGAGCAGCCCGACCGCCGGGCCGGCCAGCGGCAGGATGTGTCCGGCGTCGAAGTCCAGCTGAGCAAACACCGCATAGGCGACAGCGGCGAGGCTCGTCACCGCGACAGCCGGGCGGACGCCGCGCCGCCATGCCACGAGTGGGAACAGAGCCGCGAGCAGGAATATCCAGAGCGCGTCCTGGAGCGGCGAGGTCGACCGAAGCGGAAACCCACGGAGGACCGTCCCGACCTCGTTGGCCAGCACCTCCACGCCGGCCATCCGGTTGGTGCTGGACTCCAGCGTCGAGTGTTGATCGATCAGCGGGTTGTCGACGCCGACCAGGACGACCTTGCCGGCGAACTCGGCTGCCGACGTGCGGCCGGCGAGCAGATCTGGGAATCGGACGTGGGGCACGGTTCCCGGCGGCCCGTAGTAGTCGACCCAGGCGCCATCGGCGAACGACGCGTGGGGGACGGGGCGTCCCCGGAGTCTTGCCACCGCGGCTTCCGCCAGCCCAGGCCAGACACGCGGCGGCGTCGTGCCGTAGGCGACGGTGAACGGCACATCAGCGATCGGCTCGGTGTTCAGATCGCTGCCACTGGTCAGGTTGAGTCGCGGCGCGAGCGACGTTCCCCATTGGCTTCCGAACATCAGGAAGTCCCCCGCGTGCGGGCCGGACGCCTGCACGTCGGCGAAGCCGTACACGACGTTCCCGGCCTGCTGAATCGCGCTTGCCAGGGCGAGGTCGGCGGGCGGCTGGGACCCGGCCGACAGGTCGAAGTCCAGAACTATGATCTTCGCTCCGTCCGCCTTCAGGATGTCGACCGCTCGGGCGAGGACGTCGCGAGGCGGGACCTGGCCGACATAGCTGTGCTTGAGCACGTATTGCCTGTCGACCGTGACGAGCACGATGTCGCTGGGGGGCGGCTGGTTGGGGCGCAGGGCAAACCGCGTGGATACGAGACCTCGCTCAACCGACCCGAAAGCACCCGACAGTTCGATCGCCGTGCCGCACGTGCCGGCGACGGCCGCGATCGCGACGAATGCGATCGGCGTTCGCCGACGCTCCAGTTTCGCCAGGCCGCCGTCGGCCTTCCGGCGATGACCCACCTGACGACGCCACGCATGGCGGGAGCCCTCCGATTCGACGCGGCTGGGCTCACCCGGACCGACTGCGGTCAGGGTCGACGCCCGTTGAGTCGCCTCGGTCGCTGACTCGTCCGCGCCGACGACCCGTGCATCATCGCTGGGTTCGCCCTGTCTCCCGGCCCGGCCAACGATCCGCGCATGCACCCGCGACGACTGCCGGGGCCACCCTCCTCCGAGCGATCCTCGCCGCATGGTCGCAGGCTACATGGCCCTGTGGCATGGCCTCGGCCATGCTCGTCGCGCCTTCGGATGCCCGCCGGCGGGCACATCACTCACGCAGTTGTGGTTCCCGGGTCCGGCGCTCGGCTCGGGCGCCTTCCGCGGATCGTGGCGAGTCTCCCTCCGAGTCCGCGCCCGCCCGGCGGCCCGGCCCGCACGGCTCAGAGGTGTAACGCGCCTACCCCTAGGTTGCCTTTCTGCTGCCTCACCTCGGCCAGATACTCGTCCCCGTAAGCCAGCCCCGCCCCGACGACCCGGCCACCGAAGACTCAAACGGCCGTCCGTCGAGTCCGCCCACCGGATCCCCCGAACAACGAATGGAGAGGAAGCAGATGTCAACCCCACCACCGCCCGGAATCGTCCGGCGCCGCAGGCGCTCAGTGGCCTGGGTGTACTACCTGGTTCTCGCCGTCTTCTCGGTGATCACTGCGCCCGCGCACCCGGCAGCGCTCGTCGTGGCCGTCCTCTGCGGGCTGTACTCCCGCTACCTCTACAACGGCGGTCGCGTCGTGGTCTGGATCTGGTGATGGGCACGTCATCGAAGCGGATCGCCACCGGAGCCGCCCTCGCGATCGCGATGTTCGCGTCCGGCTGCACGATTCCCGGCGCGGCCCTGACCGCGTCGTCGAGTTGCGCGAGCCTGATGAAGGCTGACGAGTCGACGCGCGAGCAGGCGATCGTTCAGCTCTACGGCCAGCGCTATCCCGGTGCGACGGGGAGCGCCGGCGGCGCCGCCAACGCCGTCTTGAACATCGAGTACGTCTGCGGCGAGAACCCGCAGCAGCGGCTCGGGAACATCGCCTTCTAGTCCTGTGTCCCGGGTGTGGTCGGTGATCGCCCATTGCATGTCAACTCGCCCGAACCGGCACGGATCGGTCATCGGGCTCCGTCGCGGCGAACGCCGTCGCCGGGATCGGGCGGGGAAATCGTGAGCCGTCGAAGACTCATCGTGTCGGCGACCGTCGGGGGCCGGCTTTTCCCGTCGCTTGCAGGTCCGAAGACTTCGAGATCGCGGCGGCCGGCCGACCGGCCGATTGACGGGCCGTGTCGGGCATGGTAGAAGTCGCGCTCGAAGGTGCTGGAGGGGCGAGTTCCGTGCGCGACCGTCAGGTCACGTATGCGACCGATGAGGAGGGGAAGATCGCAGTCCACGTAGCGCCGCACCCGCGGTCGGGCGGTGAGGTCAAGGCAATAATCGAAGCTGAGCGCGCCGGGTCACCATTCCTTCTGTGGCGCGACGCCGGCGGCGAGCAGCGGATTCTCCGACTCGACGCCGTCGACCGGCTGACACTCGGCCGGGGGAGCTCGTGCGGCGCCGTCCTCGGAGACGATGGTGAGGTCTCGCGACTCCATGCCGAGCTCGAGCGAATCGGAGGTGAGTGGGCGGTCTCAGACGATGGCTTGTCGCGCAACGGAACATTTGTCAACGCAGCTCGCATCTCTGGTCGCAAGCGACTCAGCGACGGGGACACGATCCGCCTCGGTAAGACAGTCCTCGAGTATCGGTGCCCGAGCCAGGGATCGACCGCGATGACCTCGTCGGCCGCGTACATCCCGACCGTTGACAGCCTGACCGAAACCCAGCTGAAGATCCTCGTCGCGCTCTGCCGGCCTTACAAGCGTGGTGAGGCCTACGCCACGCCGGCGACGAACAACGTCATCGCCAGCGAGGTGTTCCTCAGCCTCGACGCCGTCAAGGACCATCTGCGCAAGCTGTTTCGACGTTTCGAGATCGGCGACCTTCCGCAGAACCAGAAGCGGACACGCCTTGTCGAGTGCGCGTTCCAGTGGGGTCTCGTGTCCGAGAAGGACCTGTAATGCACAGCTGCTCGAGCTGTCGAAGCGAGCTCAGGCCGACGGCCCGCTTCTGCCGCGAGTGTGGGACACCCGTCCTCCCCGAAGCGGCGCCGACCGAGGTGGCACGGCCAACCGTCGGGGCGGCCCGCGTCGGGCCTGAACCGCCGGCCTCGGCGCCGCTCACGCCGATGCCCCCCACGCGGATGCCCTCGATGCCGGCGCTGCCCGAGCGGGCGCCGCCCAGACAGGCGCCGCCCGAGCCGGCGCTGACGCGGAGTGTCTCGGTCATCTGCGCCGGCTGCGGGGAGGTGCTCGGCGGGGAAACCTGGTCGCGCCACGAGTGCCGCGCGGCCGCTCAGGCCTCCCCGCCCGGCCCGCCCAGCCCGCCCGGCCCGCCCGGCCGGCCCAGCCCGCCGGCGGATTCACATGCTTGTTCGGCATGCGGCGGCGCGCTCAAGAAGGAAGCTCGCTTCTGTCGTCACTGTGGCGTCCCGGTCGAACAGCCCGCCCGGCGCGCGGCGATCCCCGCGTCCGGGTCCTCAGCGCCGACCGTCATCATCGACCGTGGCCAACTCGCCGCCCAACTCGAAGGCGCTCGGGCCGCCATCGCGTCGGGCGCGAGCCCGAGCGACCGGGCCGCCGACGTAGCCGCCGCGGACCAGCCTGACGCGACCATCCTGTTGGCGGGCCATCAGCTCCCCACACCGCAACGTGTGCGCCAACCCGAGGCTGTCCCGACCGGGCGCCACGAGCCGGCGCGGACCGCGCCCCGCGTCAGACGTGGACAGGACGATCAGGCGACGCTGGCGGCCGCCGGCTCACCCGCCGCGCGGACGCCCGCACGAGCTGCCGGGCCCACCTGCCTCGGTTGTGGCGAGCCGCTCGCCGCCGGCGCGCGGTTCTGCCGGTCATGTGGGCTCAACGTCGAGCCTGACGCCGCGATCGTCGTCGTTTTGCCGACGAAGTCCAGGCACTGCGCCGATTGCGGCGGCGCGGTCGAGTCATGGGCCGGCTTCTGCCGTCATTGCGGCGGCGCGCTGACGCCGGCCGAGCGCACCCCGGCCCTCACCGCCGACTGCAGTGTGTGCGGCGCCGCCGTGACGGGAGGCCGGAAGCTCTGCCCCGGCTGTGCCGCGGCCACGCGCTCCGCATGAGCGGGTGGGCAGGGCGACACCTTGGTGAGCTTCCGCTTGCCAGTCGTGGCGTTACGCTCGCCGTCGAGTTGGGAGTCGCAGACACATGCCAAGGTCGAGGAGGGGGACGTCAGATGGGTACTGCGAGGTCAATCGGGGAGCGCCTTCATGTTCTGTGACGAGTGCGGGACGCCGATCGGCGCGGCGTCGCTGTTCTGCCAGTCATGCGGGACCGACGTCGCCGTAGCCGACCCGGACGGCGCCGTGGCGGCTTCGACGGCTCAGGCGGCGTTGCCTCACCCGACGTCACCCCGCCAGGCGGTCCCCCGCAAAGCGGCGCCCGGTCAGATGTCGGCTCGCAAAGCGGCGCCCGGTCTGACGGCGCCGCCCCGGCCTCCCACAACGCTGCCGCCGGCCGTCCCCAGGCCTCGCCCGAACTCCCGCCCGCGGCCGGCTGCGCCGCCACCCGGAACCCGTACGCACCTCGAAGCACCGGCCGGTGCGCTCGCCGACTGGTCACAACGCGCCGGAGCCGTTCTCATCGACAGCGTCATCGGGTTCGTCATGACGGCGTTGATGTACGCGATCGCGATCGGCCTCATCGTGGCCGGCAACGGCGCCGCGGCGGCCGGGTTCGTCCTCTTGTTCGCCACGTACCTGCTGGCGCCGCTGGTCAGCTTCGCGTTCTATGTCTGGCAGCTCTGCCGGGTCGGTGAGCACAACGGCCAGACGATCGGAAAACGTGCTTTCGGGATTCGCATTGTGCGCGCGGACGGTCAGCCGGTCGGCTTCGGCACCGTACTCATGCGCCACAGCGTGATCGGCCTGTTCTACCTCCTGACGGTCGGCATCGGCATCCTCGTCGACTACCTGTGGCCGCTCCGGGATGAGAACAACCAGTCGCTGCATGACAAGCTCGCCAACACCTATGTGGTGCGCGCTGACGGCGCCACGTCGCCAGCCTCCGGAGCGGCCTTCGCCCCCGGCCCGGCCGCAACTCGAGCGCGACCCGGCACGATGTGGCCACCAAGCCCCAACCAACCTGTCAACCTCGCCCCGGAGGGCTCCTTCGATCCGTATGACGACCGCGCCTCGCACACTCCGGCTTCGGCTGCGGGACCGGTCCACTGCCGGCGATGCGGCCAGGCGACGGAGATCGGCGCACGATTCTGCGAGGACTGCGGCGAGCCGGCCGCGCCAACGTCCGGCGGGCCGGCCGACGACTGGCGAGGACGCTCCGAACCGTGGGAGCGAGCCGCGTCTCGGCAGGCCCGCGAGAGGATCGAAGAGCTCACACCCGGCGCGACTGAGCTCGCCTCACAGCTCGCGGAGCAGTTCCGCACGCCCGCCGTTGCCGCGGCCGTCGCAGCTGGCGCTCTCGCCGCGGCGATCGTCTTCGGGATCGGAGTCGTCCTGGCCGTCGTGTTGCCGCACGACTGGCTGATCGGACGCGTCGGCTTTGGCAAGGGGATCGTCACCGGCGGCTTTGCGCAGATGCTGAACTTCCTGCAGGCCGGTTTCTCGGTGGATACGGCCTCGAGCAAATGGGGGCCGGCACTGTTCCTGGCGTTCCCGATTGGTGCGTGCGCATTCTCGGCCGCCACCCAGACCGGCCGCACAGTCGGGCTGAAGCCATCGCTGCGGATGGCCAGTGGGGCCGGCGTCGGCCTTGTCTTTGGTCTTCTGATGCTCATTCCGGCCGTGTCGGCCGGCGGCCTGCTGGGGGAGGACGGCGGTCCGCTGCCGACCCCGAACATCGGCGCGGCCGTCCTGCTCGGCATGTTGTGGGGCGCCACGGGAGGGCTCCTGGGGACGTGGTGGGTACTCCGTCGTGAGTTGGGGCCCGCCTTCCTCGCACCGCTGCTCCCGCCCGACTCCCGGCAGATCGGTCGAACGGCGTTCGTGATTCTGCGGCCACTGGCGGTGGCGCTGGCGACCATGTCGATCGCCGCGACGCTGGTCTGGAGCGTCGACACGGTGGTCACGGGAGGCCGAACGGGCGACGGACTCGGCGGCGGCTCGCTCGTCGGAGGGGTGGTCGACAGTGTCGCCTACTCGGTCGAGCACGGCCTCCAGTGGACGGAGCTCGGCGGCCTCGCCCAGTTCAAGTCCGGCGGGTCACCCGTCCCGATCAGCGACCCGTCGCTGGTGCAGGCCAACGGCTCCGGTGCGTTCCGGATCTTCGACTACGGCAAGGCGATCCCCGCCTACACGTTCATCCCCCTGCTCCTCTTCGTGATCGCCATCCCCCTGCTGTTGGCGCTCGCTGCCGGATTCGGCGCGGCGCGCGTCCAGCGGGCGCCGACTCCCCTGATCGGCGCAGCGTGGGGCCTGCTCGTGGGCCCGGTGTGGGCGATCACCCTCGCGATCGTCGGCGCGCTGATCGCCAAACCGGAGTTCTTCGGGGACGCCGTCGGCGGCAGCGTGTTCGGCATGTTCCTGCTGGTTGGCGGCCTCGCCGGCGCCGTCGGCGGCTTCCTCGCAAGCCAGGGCGTCGCGCGTCCTGTCCCGCCAGTCGCCTCGAGGTTGGCGTGATGGCCGGCACGCCGCTCGAGGCCGGCACCGAGCTCGCCGGATACCGGATCGACAGGTTCGTCTCTCAGGGCGGGATGGGCGCCGTCTACGAAGCCACGCAGCTGTCGCTTGACCGCCGCGTCGCTCTGAAGCTGATCTCCGACCGGATCGGCAGCGACGAGCGGTTCAGGGAGCGCTTTCGCCGGGAGGCCCGGTCGGCCGCGGCCATCGACCACCCCAACATCCTTCCCGTGTACGAGGCCGTCGAGCTCGAAGACGGACTCCTCTTCCTGGCGATGAGATTCGTCGACGGGCCCGACCTGAACAGCTTCCTGCGCGAGTGCGGTCCGCTCAGCCCCGAGCAGGCAGTGACGATCCTCGGCCAGATCGGTGACGCACTCGATGCGGCTCACCGGCATGGACTCGTCCACCGGGACGTCAAGCCCGCGAACGTGATGCTGGAGCCGCGCGAACACGGCTGGCGGGCCTACCTGACGGACTTCGGTCTTGCCAAGCCGCGCGACGATCGCGACCTGCACACGGTCACCGGTGAGCTGCTCGGAACGGTGGACTACATGGCGCCCGAGCAGATCAACGGCGAGCCACTCGACGGTCGTGCCGACGTCTACGCGTTCGGCTGCATGGTCTATCGCTGCCTGACCGGCGAGCTTCCCTACAAGCGGGATTCGAGGATGGCGACGCTGATGGCCCACGCGAACGCCCCGGTGCCCGTACCGAGCCACGCCGTCCACGGGATCCCGCCGGCCCTGGACGTCGTGGTGAAGCGGGCGATGGAGAAGGACCGGTCGAAGCGCGCCGGGTCGACCGGGGCGCTGATGCGGTGGGCGGCCGAGCAGCTCGCCAACCCGCCGGCGCTCGCCCCGGCGATGACCGACGAGTCGCCAACCGAGGACGGGGGCCCGAGGGAGGCCACGACAGTCGTGGCGCCGCCGCGGACCCCGCCGATCGCGGCCGCGCCGGCACCAGCCCCGGTTGCCTCGTTCTTCACGCGGGCCCTCTTCCACGTGGCGGTCTACGCACCGCTGTGGGCCGGCGCGTATCTCGTGGGACGCAAGCTGTGAACTGGCTCGCGAGTCTCCTCGGCGCGCTGGTCGTCGCGGCCGCCGGCCTCGCGGTCGGCGCTGAGCTCGGCCACGAGAAGACCACAGTCGACACGCGGACCGTCACCGTGGTGCACCGGGTCGCGGTCAGGGCGTCGACAGGTCACTCCGGCGGCTCGACGTCCACCGCAGGCGGGCAGTCAGCGGGCGCGACGGGTGCGGCTGGCCCGGGGGCGGCGACATCGAACCCGACCGGGGCCTCTGGTTCGGGCGGCGGTTCCGGCTCGGCCGGGCCTCAGCAGGACTTCTTCGCCGACTACATGGCAACGCAGGACACCGACCAGCTCGACCAGCAGGCGACGAACGTCACCTTCGACACGAATCCGACGACCCTGGATCTCAACGGAGAGACCTACCGGCACGCGGTCGCCTTCGACGTCCCGGCAGACCCGGCCGACAACACGGCGAGCTACCAGGTCCCGATCGCCGGATTCAGCCACTTCGCCTCCACGATCACCGGGCTCGAGACGACCGCGTCGGCGTCGGCCACCTTCAAGCTGAGCATCTACAAGAACACCGCGGACAGCCCTACCGCCACGGTCCTCTACCACCAGACGTTCACGGGCCCGAGTGGTACGCATCCGATGAACTTCGACACTCAGGGCGCGACGGACCTCGTCTTCGTCTGGAGCGAGAACTCAGCCAGCGAGCCGGATGAGGTCGACCAGTTCATCCTCGCCGATCCGGTCGTCACGTCGATCGATTCCGCGGGTACCCAATGACCTCCGACGCGACCTGCTGGCAATGCGGTGCCGAGCTACGACCCGGGGCGAAGTTCTGCAAGACGTGCGGAACGCCGAGCGGCCGCGGCCCATCATCACCGGCGAGTGCCCCCGCTGCGGGTCCGTCGGTCACGCGGCCTTCGGGCGATTGTCGCGAATGCGGTGACCAGAACCCTGCGGGCAGCAGGTTCTGCCGCACCTGCGGAGCACCGATCCGTCCCGCGGCCGAGCCGGTCACCGAGCCCGCCGCGCGGGTCGCCCCGCGGATCCCGGTCGGAGCCGAGCTGCCCGCGGCCCCGGTCGGCGTGTCCTCGGCTGCGCTCGGGGTGCCGCGCCGGGTCGTGCTCGCGGTAGCTGTCGTGCTCGCCCTCGCCGTCGGCGTGGGCACTGCCGTCGCGCTCCTCACGACCGGTACCCACGCGGGCGCGGCTCACCGCCTGGTCGCGGGCAAGCCGACGATCATCGTCGATCCCGGCACGAACCCGGCCGCGAACCCCAACCCCACCGGGTCGACGAGCAGTGGCGGTCCGGTAATCGATCCGCAGCAGGAGGTCGGACAGATCCAGAGCATGCTGCTCGAGCACCACCAGGACATCGTCCAGGGAAACTTCGCGGCGGCGTGGGCCCTCACCAGTCAGCGCTATCGAAACCAGAAGCTCGCCGACCCGGGCGGGTATGCGAAGTGGGTCACCAACCAGCACACCCTGCAGGCATACCTCGACCCCTCGGGGATCCAGGTGTCGATCGTCAGCTGGAACGCCGCCGCCAAGGTGGCGACCGTGGATGTGACCGGAATGCGTTGGAACGCGCCCGATGCTCCGTGCACCTACTGGGAGGGCATCACGTGGGTCGCGAACGTCGACGGCCAGTGGTACTACGAGCCAGGCTATTCATTGACCCCGCAGCGGCGCGCCGAGTGGCAGCCGCGCGCCGGGGAGCTGCTCGGGAGCTCATGCGAAGACTGACGCGGGCGGCCGCGTTCGCCGGCGTGGCCGGTGCGGTGATTGCCTGCGTGCTCGTCGTGAGGCAGTCGAACACGGGGGTCGCCATCGCGCCGGTCGGGCGGGCCCTGACCGGCCGCTCGTCGCCGACCCGGGCCGCGCTGAGGGTCCTCAGCGCCGGGCCGCACGGCGACGCGTCGAGGGTCGCGTTGCGGCCTGGCTCGGCCGGGGTCATCCAGAGAGCGCTCGCCGGTGAGGCGGTCAGGGTGGCGGCCCAGTACGGAACGGTGCAGGTCGCCGTGTGGCTGCCGGGCTCCCCGGCGCCGCTGCTCGCCGGTCAGGACCTGCGGCTGGAGATGCGGCTGTGGAGCCTGAGCAAGCCGCTCGTCGCGTTTACGCTGCTGAGGGCCGATGCGACGGCGGGCGCCGATGACGCGGGTCTTGCGCCGTACCTCGAGCGCTCGCTGGACCGCTCCGACAACTGCGCCCAGCGCTACCTCACGCTCCGCTTGCAGGACGCGACCGGGGGTATCACGTCGGCCGCTCTAAGCTTGGCGCAGACCCTCAGGAGCGACGGCGGCGAGCTGGACGTCAGCCACGCGCAGACGGACACGCTCGGCAGCGCGTGCGTATCGAGCTCGTATGCGGGTCTCCCTACGAGCTACGTTCCCCGCCGGGCGCTGCTCGTCGGCACCGCAACGTGGACGATCACCGACGCGGTGAGGTTCGCACGTTCGTTGACCGTTTCGACGAACGCCGGGACGCCCGCGGCGACGGCGTCCGCCAAGGTGCTCGCGCTCATGCGCCACGCCAAGGAGTCGAGCATCGAGCCCGGTGCCGGAGCGCTGACGGCCCCACTCGACTGGGGAGCGGGCGAGGCCTTCTCAGCGCCGTGCTGGCGCGTGGCCTGGAAGGCGGGCTGGGGCGGAGCGGCCGCGCACATCCCCTGGCTGGGAAGTCAGTTGGGAGTGGTCACGTTGCCGGGTGGTCAGCCTCTGGCGTTCGCCGTTGCCGTCCACCCGTACGACCAGCCGCCGGACGACGATCCCGGCCTCACGACCGCGCCGGCCGGCGTCACCGCAATGCTCTCGGCGCTGCGCGGCGCCCTGACCTCCGTCGGCCAGTCGTGCTCGTGAGCCTGACCAGAACCTGACAGGCCCGCGTCCAGGCGAATTCCGTTCCACCCCCGGAGCCGGTGCCCCGCGGCCACACGGCGGCGCGATTCCTGAAGCGCCGGTCGCGACGACCAGGCCCTCCCGAGAGGTCGCGCGAGGATCGGGCGAGGCAGAGTCACGCGCCTGGGCGGCTGGTGTACGGTGGCGCAGGATGAGCGAACCGGGGGTGGGTCGGATCGAACCGGGCGATGTGGTGGGCGGCTACGTGATCGAGGCCGTCGCCGGGCGAGGCGGCATGGGCGTCGTCTACCGGGCTCGCCAGGAGAAGCCGGATCGCGTCGTCGCGCTGAAGGTGATCGCCCCCGGGCTCGCCGAGGATCCGGACTTCCGCGCGCGGTTCGAGAGGGAGTCGACGATCGCGGCCCAGATCGAGCATCCGAACGTGATCCCCGTGCATGCCGTCGGCGACGACCGGGGCGTCCTGTTCATCGCGATGCGCTTCGTCGCGGGCATCGACCTCCGGTCGCTGATCACCGAAGCGGCGCCACTCGACCCGCACCGCGCCGCGTCGATCGTCGACCAGGTTGCCCAGGCTCTCGACGCGGCCCACGGCCACGGGCTCGTTCACCGCGACGTCAAGCCCGCGAACATCCTCCTCTCGAGCGCGGGTGGTCGGGATCACGTGTACCTCACCGACTTCGGCCTCTCCCGTCCCGTCGACGGAGGCCAGGGCGTGACCCGCACGGGTGCGTTCCTCGGAACGATCGACTACGTCGCGCCGGAGCAGGCGCGGGGTGGGCGAGTCGATGCCCGCACCGACGTGTATTCACTCGGTTGCGTCCTCTTCCACGCCCTGTCCGGGACGGTTCCGTTCCCGCTCGAGACCGACCTCGACAAGCTCTACGCGCACGGAACTCAGCTCCGTCCGTCGGTCTCCCAGCGCGTCCCGGGTATCCCCCAGGCATTTGACGCGGTGGTCGCCCGCGCGATGGCAACGGACCCGGGCGATCGGTATCCGTCGGCCGGAGATCTCGGCCGCGCGGCGCTCGCGGCGGCGAGGCTCTCCGCACAGACACGGGAGACGGTCGTCGCAGCTGAGGATTCCCCCCAGGCCGGCGACAGGAGTGGTGCCGCGACCGGGGCGACGCACGAGGTCCCCACGCCGACGTTGCGCAGGACCCGTCGCGTTCCCCCGAGCCCGCCGCCCCCGACCCCGCTTCCGAGCCCGCCCGCGAGCACTCCGGGGCGCCGGGGCAGGCTGTGGTCCACGCCGCTCAGGGTGGCCGCGGCAGCCGTCCTCGTCGTGGGGATCCTCGGGGTCATCCGATTCGCAACAGGTCACACGCCGTCAGTCGGCGCTGGGCGGCCGGGCTTCCGGGCCTTCATCCTCCAACAACCGGGCGCCGCCGTCCGCCAGTCACCGACGGTCTCGGCACCGTCGACCGGGCAGCTGCCCTACCGGGACGTCGTCTACGTCGTCTGTACGACGATCGGTGATCCGGTGATCTCGCCGCGGGTCGGCAAGGTGCCGCCGATCACGACACCCGTCTGGGACAGGGTTCGCCCGGACGGGGCGGCGAGCGCCGTCGGCTACGTCCCGGACGCCCGGGTCGAGACCGGGACCTCGGCGCCGGTGGCGCCGCCCTGCACCCCAGCCCGGGGACCGCGGCCGCCCCCGTTCCACGCTGTCATCCAGGGCGTCGCGGGTCTCGCGATCCAGCGTCAGCCGAAGCTGACTTCAGCGGTCGTCGGCCACCTGACCAATCTCGCCTCGGTCTACGTCGCCTGCACCGCGATCGGACAGGCGGTCACCGGGCCGACCCTCAGCGGCGGCTCGATCACGTCGCCGGTGTGGGACGACGTCCGCCACGAGACCGGCGACCCTACGATCGGCTTCGTCCCCGACGTCTGGGTGAACACCGGCACGGCTCGGCCGGTCGTTCCACTCTGCTGAGCTCCCGCCGGGAACGTCCGGCTCGCCAAGCGGACGTTGGCCCGCCAAGCCGAGCGGCGGTCCATCAGGAGATGGACCGCCGCCGGCCGGGTGCGTCCTGCGGGCGCCGTCGGGCGGTGCTCTACCGCTCTGCCCCCTCAGCACTGAGGGATCGGCGGGCTCCACTGGTCGATGTTCGGGGTGTCGATGTAGAAGTCGGCCACCCACGAGCCGCTGGTCAAGCGGTCCCAGACCCCGGACGACGCGGAGCTGTTGCCGACACGCTCCCCCCGCGCCTGACAGACGACGTCCGCCTCGCCACCCTCCGGGATCACGCCGACCTGGGCGAAGCTCGTGAATCCCGGGCCGGTCCGGACCTTGAGCCCGCAGGCGCCGTCGCGACACGTGCCATAGACGTGGTGCACGAAGACCGTCGGCGTCGGCGTCGGCGTGGGCGTCGAGACCGGCGGCGGCGGGTCGGTGACGACGGGCGTGACCTGACCCGTACGCCAGATGTTGACCTGCAGGCCATAGGAAGCGGCCTGGGAGTACGGGTTCCAGCTGTGATGACGGACGATGTCGTCGTTCTGCGAGTTGCTGTCGACAACATCGAACGTGTTCGAGCCGCTCGCGTGTCCGACAACGACTGCCGTGTGCATCCCGTACTTGTAGGTGTTCGGGCTTCCCGGCACGCTGAGCTGGATGATGTCCCCCTCGACTGCGGAGTCCCGACCGACCGACTGGGCGCCGACCCGGACGTAGTCGTTGTAGTAGCTGCCTCCCAGGCGGATTCCTCCGTTCGATGCCGCGGCGACCCAGTCGTTGACGGCTTGCTTGCACTGACCGTGGTCGACCGAGCCGGGCGTGTAGAGGTTCTGCCCGACCTTGCTGAGGCCGATCTCCGCGACCCGTGCGTTGTCGAACGGCCCTGACCCGAGTTGGTCCGTCGGGCCGGCCGGCTCGGCGTTACCGAGATCCACGGCTCCTCCGGCCGAGAGATTCGGGTCGGGGGCCGCAGGCTGCGTGGGCGTCGTCGTCTCCGGCTGGGGCGTCGGAGTGGCAGGTGGGTTGGTGGGCGCGGGCGGGGTCACGGGCGGCAGCGGTGTGACCGGCGGCTTGGGCACCGCCGGCTTGTGGGCCGCCGGCTTGTGGGCCGCCGGCTTGTGGACGGCCGGCTTGTGGGCCGCCGGCTTGTGGACGGCCGGCTTGTGGGCCGCGGACTTGTGGACGGCCGGCTTGCCGGGATGGGACGAGCGGTGGCGAGACTTGGAGTGCGAGCTGACGCGGTGATGAGCAGCCTTTGCCGGGTGCGACGCGGCGGGGGCGGCGACGGCGGCGTCGGTCAGTCCACCAGTCAACAGAGCTGTGCTGCAGGCGACTGACGCAAGCAGTCGAGCTGTACGAGGCGACATCTGCGCTCCTTTCGGCGGGTGCCGCGACCCGATGCCACGGCGGTCTGTGGAGCATCCGTGGTGGTCGACCGTGCGAAAAGGGACCCCTGGTGTCATCGCGTCCACCCTGGGCCGTCGTCCGGGTCCCGGGCGGCGGCGGCTGCGCGGCCGCCCGGCCGAGGATGGCCGTTACGCCGGGAGCGGGATCGGTCGGATGCCAGGACAGGTGTAGCCCCGGCACACCTTGGGGCCCTGGCCCGGCCGATCCGCGACGGCGAACCTGCCGGGAGCTGCCGACCAGGCAGCACCAGAACCCGATCCTCAGCCCTTGGAGGCAGCCGTGCACCCCCCCGAAACACCTCTGACTGTGAACCTGTACGGACGCCTTCGAGCCTGCTGGGCGCTCGCGGCGCTCTGCGCCTTCCTGACGATGGGTTCGCTTGCGGTCCCGTCCGCCTCACTCGCGGCGAATGCGTTCCCCAACTCGCGGATCGCGGATATCGCCGAGAGCCTCAACGGCACTGAGCAGGGCCAGTGCATCGTGTTCGTGGCCAACGTCCTCAAGCAGGCAAGCGGTGGCACGATCAGCCTGTCGGCATACGCCAGCGGATATCAGGGGACCTACGCCGCGAACGGAGGCACTCAGGTGGCTGCGGCCGGGGCAGCGCGCGGCGACATCATCCAGGTGACCCCCGCCGGAAGCCTCGACAGCCAGGGGCAGTCCCTGGACGCTCGCACGCCGCTTCACACGATGGTCATTCGCCAGAACCTCGGCCAGGGCCAGTTCGCCGTGGTCGACGCGAACGAGTTGAACGACGACGGCGTCGTGCGCGAGCACAACGTCAACCTGGCGACCTACCAGAGCGAGAACGCAGTCATCAAGATCTGGCGCATGGGCCAGGTCGCGAGCCCGCCGGCATCCGGCCCGAGCCAGTGGGTCGGCCACATCGTCCAGTGGAACGGCGACCGCAAGGCCCAGAAGACGGCCTGGCTCGTCGGCCCGGACATGCACCGGCGTTGGATCGCCAGCATCGCCGTGTACAACTGCCTCAGGGCCAACGGGGCGCAGGGACCGACGGCGCTGCCGGCGGCGACCCTCAACCAGTTGCCGGACCTCTCGGGCGTGCGGGCGGCGTGCACTCCGAGGAGTGCGGCGCCCGCCGCCCCGGTAGCCCAGCCGGTGGCGGCTGCGGCGCCGGGTCTCCCGGTGTTCGGGGTCATGAACACCGACAGCCCACCGCCGGACGGCGTCTGGTTTCGCAACAGCCCGCGCCTCGCCGACACCGATCGGGTCACAGGGCACGGCGTCTACATGAACGAGCAGGTCCAGCTCCAGTGCTACGGGTGGGGCGATGCGGTCGGGCCGTACAACGACACACTGTGGTACCGCGTCGTCAACCTGACGCGGCCGACCAACGCCGGAGTCGCGAACGTAGGCTGGCTCAACGCCCACTACATCAACGACGGCAAGGCCGCCAATCAGGTGGACGGCGGCGTGCCGGCCTGCTGAACACGAAGGGTCGCAGGTTGCTGCTGTCCGGCAGACGCGCCGCGGCGATCGCTCGCCGCGGCGCGCCGTCCCGGGTCATGCGCGACCACGTCGAACCCCGCGAGGGGGCACGAGACGACACCTTGGGTGCCTGTCGAGGGCTCGCGTGCGAGGTCAAGCTGCAAGGTGCGGGCGTGGAACACGTCTCGCAAGAAGGCGATTCGCCCCGCGGGGGCCAGGATCGCAACGCCAAAGTCGAGCGAGGGGAAACACTGTGTCCAGGTTGCCGCGGAAGCTGTGGTTGGTCGGTCTGGTTGTGGTCACGGGAGCAATCGCGCTGGTCTCGACCGCCGCGCCGGCGCTGGCGAACAGCGCTTCGATCAGCGTGACGAACACGGGAGGAACGTCTGACCCGGCCTCGGGCGTGCCGCGCGTCTACACGCTGACCGGGGATGCGCCGGTCGGGGAGGAGATCTTCGTCAAGTACCGCGCTCCGGGGGGAGCCGCGTGCGCGCCGACCGCGCACTCCGACTCGGGCTCCCTCGTGCCGAACGAGGACGGCGACTACTCGTGGTACGGGAGCGCTGTGAACGGATCGTTCAGTCTTCAACATGCCGACACCTGGGAGCCGGCCGGGACGTTCGTCTTCTGCATCTGGCTGGCGCCGGACGAGACGACGGTCGCGACGCCGATTACGCAGACGATCACGTTTCGTCCGCCGACAGGAACGATCACGGCGACGGTGTCGCCGAGCACGCCGACCGTCGATCAGCAGGCGACCGCCACGATCACCGGCATGAGCGAGGCCCCGGAGGAGGTCTACGCGGCGATCAGGGTGGCCGGCGGGGCTCCGTGTGCGCCGACCTACGAGGCCGACACCGGCTCGGGCCTGGTCAACGGGCGCGACGTCAACGGTGCATTCTCGGTTTCGGCGACCTTCACCGAGGAGTCGGCCGGCAGCTATGTGCTCTGCCTGTGGCTTGCGAGCTCGTCGACTGACGTCTCACCTGTTGCCGGCCCGCAACCCGAGACGTTCTCCGTGGTCAACGTCCCGACTCCGCCGCCACCGCCGCCGCCGTGCGTGGTGCCCGCGTTCGGGCTCGCCAACAGCCTGGCGCTGGTCGTGGCGAGCATCCACTCCGGGGATTGCTCGGTCGGTCGCGTTGCCTACTCGGCGAACGTGAACGTCCCGCGGGGCGACGTCGTATCCCTGAGTCCCGCACCCGGGACCCAACTGACGGCGGGCAGCCCGGTCGTCGTCGTCGTCTCGACCGGACGACCGTGTGTCGCGCCGTCGGTCAGACGCGGCACGCGGCTCAGCGTCGTCCAGCGGGCGATCCGTGCGGGTCACTGCAGCGTCGGCCGGTCGATCGGTGTCCACAGCGCCCACGTTCCCAAGGGCACCGTCGTCGCGTTGACAGTTCGCGCGGGTGCCCGTCTGGGCACGGGCGCGCTGATCGGGCTCGTCATCTCGAGCGGTCCAAGCACGACGCGGGGCTGACCGACTCGGCCAGCGCCCACCGGCCGTCGCGTCGGCTCGGCATCACGAGGCGCCGGCGGCGGTCGCCGGCGCCTCAGTCTCAGGCGACCTTGAAGCTGACAACCCGGCTGAGCACCACGGCCTTCGTCTTCGGGTTGGTCCAGCTCAGCCGGAGGGATCCCGACCCGGGGACGGCGATCCGGACGTCGAGGTACTCGCGTGCGTGGTCGGTCGTCGCGTTGGCGATCGTCTGGAACGTGCTCCGGCCCCTCGGCTCGTACTGGATCTGTGCGGTCTGGGCGGTCCCATACGGCGCGAGGCGGACGAATCCCCAGACCCGGAGGCGGCCGCCCCGCTTGATCCTGGGTGACGGGAGGTAGACCGGCAGGCGGTAGGCGTTGTACGCCGGCTTGTGGGTTCCGTTGCTGAACTCCAGGCCGGTCTGGAAGGTCGAGTTGATCTGGGCGATGCTGCTCGCGCTGGTGTTGTCGTCCTTGAGCAGGAACTGCGCCAGCGTGCGGACCTCGGGATCGGTGTAGGCGATGAACTCCGACTCGTTGAGGAAGGCCGCCTGCTGCTTGAGGGTCACCCCGAGCGCCGACGGCGGGTCGGATTGGTAGCCGAACTCCGTCAGGTATAGCGGCAGGCCGCCCTGCGTCGGGTGGGCGTAGACGCCGAAGATCTTCTGGAGCGCGCCCGACAGGACCGGGAGGTTGGCGATCGACACGTCGTCCTTGTCGGTCGGTTTGACGTTCGGCGCGAAGATCAGCGAGTACGGGTGGTGAGCCCACCCGGTCGCCTGGAAGAGCCCGGGATTGTCGGTGGCGAAGCTCGCCTGACCGGCCGCCGTCGTCGGACATCCCCGGGCGGCCGCGGCCGACCCGGTCAACCGGTGGTAGCTGTCGTCGAGACAGTAGAGCTGGCGGATGAAGTGGAGCGGCTTGATCGATCCCGTGCATACGCTCGGCCCCTGCTTGGCCGAGCATTTCGCCAGGCCCTTCGCCGTCAACCCCTCGGGAGCGGTCTCGCCGATCAGGATCGTGTCGTTCCCATGGCCGGTGCTCCCCAGCGCGGTGTAGGCCGCGTCGACCAGCTCCCGGTAGATCGTCGGCGACCGCTCGATCAGCTGGCCGCCCGAACCCTGGACGAGCTGAGGCGTCAGCCAGCCAGCCTGATTCGGCTCGTTCCAGATCGACCAGTAGTTGACCCTCGGGAGGTCTCCGGCCGGTCCCGGGGCCCCGGTGTCCTCGATCGGGATCGGCGCGACGAAGGTCCCGCTGTACCGGGTCGCCACCGCCTGCACGAACTCGCCGTACTCGCTCGGTGACGGGTTGTACGTCTTCTGGATGTCAGACCGCGGCGGCTTCCCGGTCGCCCACAGCGGGGCCGGGTCGGTGACGTCGAAGTTCACGGCGATCCCCCGGGCCTTCGCGAACGTGACGATCGTGTCGTAGCGGGTCCACGAGCCGGCCGGATACGCGTTCGGGTCGGCCGCGTCGAAGTTCGCCGGCCGGGTCGTCGACGTCGCGTCCGGGGCGACGATGTCCCAGAACACCGACACGCGGATCCGGTCGACGCCGAGTGCCACCAGCGTGTTCATCGTCCGGGCGACGCCGATCGGCGTGTTGTAGACGAGCAGGTTGTCGTCCTGGAAGGTCGACTCCCGCGCCCCGTCAGGGAGCGCGGCCGACGCGACGCCGCAGCCGATCCAGAGCACGGCGCCGACCACGCCGGCCAGCGCCAACAGTCGCGCGGCAGCCGATCGCCGACGCCTGGTCATCTCGTCCCCGACGCGCCGGCCGGCGAGCTCGTCGTGACCCCGGTCGGCGCGACCGTGCTCCCCGGCGTCGTGATCGCCGGCGTCTCCCCGGCCGTCGCCCCCGGCGCCGTCGCCCCCTGCGCCGGCGCGGTGGTCCCCGACGTCCCCGACGTCCCCGGCGTGCCCGTCGTCCCTGGGGCGAGCGTCGTCCCAGGCGTGACCGTCGCTCCCGGCGTGACCGTCGCTCCCGGCGTGACCGTGCTCCCCGGCGTCACGGCCGTCCCCGGCGTCAACGTCGTCCCCGGGGCCGCGCCGGTCGCGGGTGTCGTCGTGGTTCCAAGGCCGCGCAGAGTATCCAGGTACTGGGAGATCCCCGCGTAGGACTGCGGATCCAGATAGAGGGCCGGCCCGAGATCGGCCAGCGCGGCGCTCCGATTGCCCTGGTCGAGGTCGAAGCTGGCCAGCTGCTCCCAGGCGGCCGCGTCGGACGGGACGAGGCGGACTCCCCGGACGAGGGCCGCCCGGGCGGCCGTCGGATCGCCGGCGGCCAGGTCGATCGTCGCGAGGTCGGAGAGCGCGTCGATCGACAGGGGGTCCCGGTCGATCGCGACCTGGACGTCGGCCCTGGCCGCCGGGTAGTTGGCCTGGGCGAGCGCCGTCAGGGCCTGTCCCTGGGCGTCCTGTGAGCGGAGCGGCTGCCATTGCGACCAGGCGACGACCACCGCCAACCCGGCGACCGCGACGGCCAGGGCCGCCCGCGGCGGGCTGCGGAGCTCGGCCAGCCTCGGCCGGACCCTCGGACCGGGCTTCGCCGCCGGGTCGCGCAGGATCGACCGGTACGGCCCTCGGCCGGCGATCCAACCGGCGCAGAGCAGGCCGATCACGGCGTCGCCGGGGACGAACCAGGTCAGGTCGATGAGTGAGTGGAAGGTGAAGATGATCACGCAGGTGATCAGCGTCAGCAGGCCGACTCGCTCGGCCGTCTCCGACGGCGTCTCGACGATCGAGGCTTTCGACCGGCGGCGGAAGGGCCCCGTCGTGCGCAGGGCGGCGCGGACCCAGGCGCCACACAACAGGAGGCTGATCGCCATCCCCGCGATCCCGAGGTCGGCGAGCGTCTGGACGACGTAGCCGTGGGCCTGGAGGACGTGCAGCGTGTCGGTTCGCACCTGCGTGCGGGCGGTCGCGTAGCCGCCGGCGCCGACGCCGACGAAGACGTGGGCCTTGGCGATCTTGAGGGCGTCGTTCCAGTAACGGGCCCGGACGCTGCCGACCGCGGTCAGCCGGCTCGGGTCGTTCGGCGGGGTCGTCGCGTTCGGGTCGGTCAGCGACCGCCAGGCGTGGGAGACGGACCCGCCGAAGCCGCGGGAGCTGACGGCCAGGCTGCCGGCGAAGGCGACCGGGACGAGGGCGATCACGACGAGCACGGCGACGCCGGCCCGGCGGCGGAGCCTGGCCGACGGAGGGCGGGCGGACGTGGCGAAGCGGATCCACAGTCCGGCGACCGTGACGATCACGGCGACGCCGATCAGCATCAGGCCGAGCAGGTGGCCGAAATGCGTCCGGGGAGCGAGGGCGACGTTGTCGGCGGTGAGGGCGTCCTGGTGAAACGTCCACGCGACGACCGGGAGGGCGCCGAGCACGCCGAGGGCGAGCACGGTCAATCCCCGCAGGCGGACGGGCACGGTCGCAAACCAGAAGGCCAGGCCGACGGCGAGGGCGAGCAGGGCGCCGCGGGAGTAGGCGAGCATCAGGGTGACGAGGAGGACCATCAGGGCGGGGTAGGCCAACGCGCCGACGGCGGCGTGGCCCGACCGGCGGGCGCCGAGCCAGAGGCACCCGGGGACGGCGAGGGCGGCGGTCAGGCCGACGGCGTTCCAGTATCCGAACGGGTCGCGCAGGCGGGCGTAGATCTCGTTGGGGTTGAGCCGGTCGGGAAAGATCTTGGTCGCCAGGGCATACGCGGAGACGACGATCCCGGCGAGCAGGACGCCGACGATCAGGCTGGCCCACCGCTGGGGAGCCAGGCGGACGAGGGCGATCCCGGCGAGGAAGGTGAACGCGTAGGCGAGCGTCCGGCCGGCCTCGATGAACGACGAGTCGGGGGCGACCGACCAGATCACCGAGGTCGCCGTGAAGACGGCGAGGCCGAAGATCATCGCGAGGGCGCCGGCCCCGTAGAGGGGGGCGCGGGTCTCGACGGCGAGGGCTCCGACGACGAGCGACGCCCCGCCGAGGGTCAGGCCGATCTCGACGGTGGTCTGCGAACCGAGCTGGAGGCCGCCGCCGGCGTCGAAGCAGATCCCGCAGAGGACCGCGGCGATCCCCAGGCTCGTCCACGTGGCCGCTCCGACCCGGGCGAGGACGGCCGTGCCGGGGAGGGCCCTGCGGCGATCAAGGGGCGCGGCGTGCGCGGACAAACTTCCTCGCGCGCGACCCGCCGAGGGCCAGCGCGATCGATACGAGGATTGCCAGGGCGATCAGAAGCGGCGTCGGCATGCCGTTGAAGATCGACGACGTCCGGGCGGCGACGACACCCGGCTGGATCACGCTGCCGCCGAGCTCGACGCTCCGGGCGCCGTTCTGCGCGGCCTGGGCGACGTCCGTCCGCTCGACCGGGGCGGCCGTGTCGAGCGGGTTGGCCCGGGGGTTGGCCGGCGCGGCGGCCGCGGCGGCGGCCGCTGTCTTCCCGCCGGCGGCCAGGTTCTCCTCGGCCCGGCGGATCACGTCCGGGCAGTCGCTGTACTCGTTGACGTCGGTCGGCAGGTGGGCCAGCGCGTGGATGTAGTCGGCGAGCGGGTAGTGGCCGACGATCTTGCCGTTGGTCACGCAGTCGTCGATCAGGCTGGACGCGCTCGCGTCGGCGGCGACCGGCGCGATCATCAGGCCGCAGGCGGCGACGAGCCAGACGAGCCCCGAGAGTCGCAGCAGCGCCGCGAGCAGGCTGGGCCTGGGCCGGGACCGGGGCCGGGGCCGGGGGAGCGCGGAAAGCGGGCTAGACCGGGGCATTCGACCAAGCTAGCAGGGGGTCCCGGGCGACTCCGGCAGTCCGCAGGGCGGCCGCGAAGCCGTCGACCCAGGCGGAATGCGTGAAGGCGAGGACGTCGCGGGTTCCCGCGTCGGCGAGGCCCGCCCGGAGCTCGGGAGCCCCGGCGAGCAGGACGAGGGCCCCGGCCAGGGCGTCGGGATCGCCGGCCGGGACGACGAGGGAGTTGCGCCGGTCGCGGAGCATTCCGCCGGCGGCGGCGCCGACCGCGTCGGTCGTGAGGATGGCTGTCCGCTGGTTCATGGCTTCGTTGGCGACGAGTCCCCACGGCTCGACGAACTCGGGGGTCGGAATCGACGGTATTGCGAGAACGTCGGCCGACCCGTAGAAGTTGCGCAGGGCGACCCGATCCAGACGGCCGACCCGGACGACTCCGGGCGGAACCCGGCCGTCGTGATCGCCGACGAGGGTCAGCGTCGCACCCCCGGCCGCGAGGCCCGACCGGCCCCACCCGTCGAGCAGGACGGCCTCGCCCTTGGCTGGGATCCGACGGCCGACGAACAGCACGCGCAGCGGCCCCGGCTCCCGGTCGACGCCGGCTCCGACCGCCCAGAAGTCGTTGTCGACGGCCTGCGGGGCGATCAGGATCCGCCGGGCGCCGCGGGCGGCGACGTATGCGGAGACGTGCTCGCCGTAGGTCACGACGGCCGCGGCGTCCCGGTAGATCCACAGCATCAGGGGGAGGCCGGCGAGGTGGGCCGGCGTCCGGGGGGTCCGCCAGAGCGCGGCCCAGAGGATGAACGGCAGCCTGACCCGCCGGGCGGCCAGCCACGCGGCCGGCAGGGCGAGCCGGCCGCCGGTCCCGAGGATCACGGCCCGGTAGTCGCCGGAGGCGACCAGCCGGCCGACCTCGGCCTGGGAGACCGCGCGGGACGGCACGCCCGGCGGCGGCCCGCCGGCCGGGGCGCCGTGGGCGTCGGGGCCGCCGAACAGGGCGAGTTCGATCGCCTCGCGGTCGTGCAGCTCCCGCAGCGCGGAATGCCGCTCGGCCGGGACGTGGCCGGTGACGAAGAGGACCGGCCTCACCGCAGGGCGTCCTCGTAGGCCGCGACCGTCCGGGCACCGCACGCAGCCCACGTGAAGTTCTCGATGATGTTCCGTCGCGCAGCGGCGCCGAGGCCCGCGCGGGCGGGCTGATCGCGGACCAGCCGGTCGAGCTCCGCGGCGAGGGCCGGCGGGTCGCAGGGTGCGACGAGGACGAGGCCGGGGCCGATCTCCTCGGGTCCGGGCTCGCCGGCCGCGCCGATCGCCGGGATGCCGGCGGCCATCGCCTCGATGTAGGCGACGCCGAACGCCTCGTCGGTCGACGGCATCGCGAACAGCCAGGCCTCCCGCGCCCGGCGCAGGGCCTCGGCCGGCGGGAGCTGGCCGGCGAACTCGACCCGGTCGGCGACGCCGAGCGTCCGCGCGAGCGCCTCCAGCGTCCGCCGGGCGGGCCCGTCGCCGATCACGAGGTAGTCGACGTCGGGGATCCGCGAGATCGCGTGGATCACGTCGGCGTGGCGCTTGCGGCCGACGAGGTGGCCGACCGTCGCGACCAGCGGCCGGGTCGCCGGGGACGCCGGGTCGGGGACGTCGGTGCCGAGGTGGACGACCCGCGTCCGCCGGGCCCCGTGTTCGACCGCGAGCGCCTCGATCCCGCGGCTGTTGGCCAGCACGAGATCGGCCGCGTCGAGCGTCCGGCGGACGGCCTGCTCGCCGCCGGGGACTCGCGAGTTCGTCCAGAGGACGTCGCCCCCGTGGACCGATACGACCAGCGGCGGGCCGAGCCCGGCCCGGAGCACGGCGTCGCCCGCGGGGACCGCGTTGTGGGCGTGGATCACGTCGAACCGGCCAGCCCGGCCGACGGCCCGCGCCAGCCGGGGTGCGGCGCGGGCGCCCCAGCCGGCGTAGGCCTTGGCCCGCCGGCCGGAGACGTAGGGGATGTAGTGGACCTCGATCCCATCGCGCTGCTCGACGGCCGGCTGGCTGATCAGGCTGCGGAGCTCGCGTGGGGTGAAGGCGGCCGACGGGGGGACGACGCGGTGGAGGACGAAGACCGTGACGTCGGCCCCGGCGTCGCGGGCCGCGACAGCCTGGCGGTGGGCCCAGATCCCGAGCACGGGGTCCGCGGCGCGGGGGTAGAACTCGGCGACGACGGCTACGCGCAACGGCGGTGGACGACCAGCGTCCGCTGGGACTCGGCGGCCGGGAGGTAGGCATGCTCGGAGAGGAAGGCCCGCGCCTCGGCGAGCGCCTGCTCCCGCGAGTAGGCGTCCCCGGCCGGGCGGGCCCGGTGGGCGATCGGCGTCGCGTCGACGATCCCAAGGCGCCAGTTGCGCTCGGCCGCGAGGGCCGCCCAATGGGCATCGAGCCCCCAGCCCATCCGCAGCGGTGGGAACGGCAGCAGCGTCTCGAAGGTGTCGGGATGCAGGAGGGTCAGCGGGCCGATCTCGACGAAGCGGGTCTCCCGGACGAGGCTGCCGGCCCGGCGGCGGGTCAGCCGCCAGGCGGCGTGCGAGCGGATCCGGTGGGCCGGTTGGGCCAGGCGCAGGTCGAAGTGCTCGGCGAGGCCGAGGAACCGGTCGAGGAAGCCCCGGGGCAGCTCGATGTCGTCGTCGGCGATCACCAGCCAGTCGTATTCGGCCAGCCGGTGGCGGGCCAGCAGGGCGTTGACGTTCTCGAACTTCCCGTGCTCGCCCGGCGGACACGAGTCGATCGTCACGTCGTGGGCCGACGAGTGCAGCTCGGTCGCCGCGCGACGGACGTCGTCGCCGTGGTCGGGGCGGGCGACCGTCAGCACGAGGACCCGCCGCCGGGCCGGCCCGGTCCGCGTCGCGCCGGCCAGCGGGGGCACCCGGGACGGCGGACGCCGGCCGTCGAGCAGGCGGCCGAGGGGGCGCTCGGCGTCGAGCAGGCGGGCGAGCGGGCGCCGGCCGTCGAGCAGGCGGCCGAGGGGGCGCTCGGCGTCGAGCAGGCGGCCGAGGGGGCGCTCGGCGTCGAGCAGGCGGGCGAGGGGGCGCTCGGCGTCGAGCAGGCGGGCGAGGGGGCGCCGGCCGTCGAGCGGGCGGGCGGGCGGACGCTGTCCGTCGACCATCCGGCCGGGCGGGCGCTGGCCGTCGAGCAGCCGGCCGGTGCGCAGCCGTCCGTCGATCAGCCGGCCGAACACGAGCTGGCAATCGAGTGCGAGGTCGGCCGCCCGGCGGACGAGGTCCCGTCTCCCGCCGACCGTGCCGCTCTCGCCGGAGAGGAAGTCGTCGGCCCGGTCGCTGCGGTCGAGCGTGTCACGGTGGATGCTCCCGCCCCGGGCGGGCTCGACCGGACGCTCGAGCGCCGCGCGGATCCGTCCGGCCGTGTGGGCGGCCATGATCGGCCCGTTCTCGCACCGGCGTCGCACGGTGTGCCAGAGGCAGCCGCCGAGGACGACGAGCTCGCCGGCGAGGCTC
>Ga0208480_1000100_pt1 | contig 34885 bp, 36 predicted proteins | sample NGESurshal092012_4_FD_184485 | JGI IMG/M metagenome (GOLD analysis project Ga0208480, IMG submission 184485) | Arctic peat soil microbial communities from Barrow, Alaska - NGEE Surface sample F53-1 shallow-092012 (SPAdes) | ecosystem: Environmental > Terrestrial > Soil > Wetlands > Peat ... | reverse complement strand
CGCAGCCTCTTCGACTACCTCACCGACCTTCACGCCGCCCACGGCATCGGCGCTCCAGTTCCCCTGCTCACCTGAGCCGAGGGGGACTGAACGCCTACATCTTTCGGGAAGCCACCCGAGATAAGGGCTGATGTGGCCCGGTTTTCCCCCGAAGTCGATGTGGCCCGGTTTCTGAGCGCCCCCGTGGGGGCGCTCACCGCGTAGAGCCCGCCGTTGCTGGGCGGGCGCCGGGGAGGGCTGCCGCGGCGACCGAAAATCGTCGGGTTGCGGCTCACCTGGTCGTCGGCGTCGCGCGGAGGCGTTGAGCCGCGCAATCCTCGCCGCCTCGAAGTTCTCAGCGCTAGTGCGTCTCGAACGAGTTGAACTCGACGGTGTTGAGGGCGAGCGCGGCGTACACCTCGAACAGGGTTCGGGCGATGGGGTCGGCCAACTCGATGAACTGGACGTTCATGGCCGCGACGCTGGCACGGGCGGCGTCAAAGTGCGGCAGGAAGTCCGGGTCAACTTGCAGCATCGCGCGCGACCCCGTCATTATCACGGACGTTTTCGCCGCTTCGCGTTTGGCGAGGTTGAAGGCGAGGGACGCTTCGTTCTCGCGGCGTGTCGCGCCAGTGTGCTGTCTGAGCCGTGCGCGGAGCTTGCGACTCTGCCCGATGTAGATTGGCGTGTCGCCGTCGCTGAACAGGTAGATGCCGGGGGTGTTCGGTACGTTCGGGTGGTCGGCCACGGGATGTTTGGCGGCGGAGCAGAGGGCGTCGAGCAGTCCTGGCAGCTGCTGTACCGCGTCGTCGAAGTGTTGGACGCCGGCGCTGGTCAGGGGTTCGTCCGCGGTTTGAGGTCGAAGTACTGGATGGCCTTCTTACCGAGCGAACTCGTCGCGGCCCCGTTGACGAGTGCACCGACGGGGACGCCGACGAACGGCACCGCTTTGAGGATGCCGGTGCGCGTGAACCTTATGCCTACGTACTTGAAGAGCTGTTTCAGCAGGACGAGCGTGGCGTCCTTGAGATACTCGTTTACGAGACGAGTCGCGACCCGCTGGGTGGCGCCCGCGAGAGCGATGTTGGCGGCCTTGGTCGTGGCATAGATGCCCAGCAGCACGAGTATCTCCGCGGCCATGTTCGGGTCCGTTGTGTCGTGGCCGTAGACCGCGGCGATGTGAACTACCATCCGGCTCTGAATCCAGGCGAGCGCGCCGAGGTCCGGAGCCATCGCGGCGAAGCCGCCGACCAGCGGGGCTGCGGCCCCGGGCAGGCCCGCCGCGGCGCCCTCCATCCGAGAGAGCAGGATGTGCCGAGCCCTGACGACTTCGGCCAGCTCCCGGTCTGTCGCACTCGGATGCTCGCGGTGAACCCGGTGAGAGTAGTCGCGCGCCTCTTGGCCCCAGCGGTCGACCGCGGCGAGTGCGAGATATTGCGGCGCTCGGATGGGGTCGGCGCGCAGACGCTCCCAGAGGCCCTCCGGAAGGTGCCGACCGTCGCCCGACCCATCGTCAGGCTCGTCGTTCGCGCTCACGCTCCACTCCTTTCGTTTCTCACAACGCTACCTGCTATGACTCCCGGACCCCCGCGGCGTACCCTTGAGTGATGCGCGACGTTGCCCCCAGCGTCCCCAGGCCGCCTGACCAGTCCCGGGACTACATCGTCATCGAAGCGTTCGAGCACGCGGGCCTCACGGTCGAGCTCTCGGTGTCGGGGTCGGATATGTCGCCCCGGTATTGCGATGTGGGCCACATCGGAGTCGTGGCTTGCGCGGCGCCTTACGACTGCCTGAGCGACAAGGATGGCGACGATGGGTTCGTGCTCGGCGGCGACGCGGCGTTGGCGCTTCTCCTGGCAGGCGGACTCCTGGAGAGCTCGCTGGCCGCGTTGGAGGCGCACGTCGTTACGACTCACGGCGCGACGGTGGTCGTGCCGCTGTATCTCGATGAGAACGCCTCGTGCCGAACGGGACTCTCAATGAGCTCCGAGCCCATCGGACCGGCGAGCGCGGTAGCGATTGGCGTCATCTTCGACCGCCGCGGCGATTTGGATACAGACGGCGAAGGCGCGGAAACCGTCCGCGCGCTCCTGCTGAGCGAGGTGCGTGATTACGACGCGTACTTGCGTGGGGACCATCTGACGGGCGAGGTCAGGGATGAGGCGGGCGCCCAGTATTGGGTTGACGGCACGAGCGATGGCGGACTTGATGAACTGCGGGCGGAGGCGAAGCGCGCCGCGAAGGAGTTCGCACCCGAGGCCGAGTTGATGCGAGCTGAGCGCCGGATAGGGGCGGAGGAGTACTGGCGAAGCGGACGATGACCTGCTCGAACGACCGAGGGCGCACGTTGAGCTGATGAGAGGCTCGCGTGCCGTCGCCTCGCGGCTTGCCCCGGGCCGTCCCGGTGGTTCTCGGGGCGTAGCCTTGAGGCATGAGCGCCGCTCTCCCCAGTACGCGAAGGCCCGTGAGCAAGTCCAACGAGCACGTGCGGATTGAGGAGTTCGAGCATGCGGGGCTGGCGGTTGCGCTCTCGGTCGTCGGTCATGATTTCTCGCCGCGGTACTCCGACTGTGCGCCACACGGCGTCATCGTGGGTGCGGAGCCGCATCACGGGCTGAGCGACATGGACGCTGAAGGGCGGCAGGTGCTCGCCGACGACGTTGCTCTCGCTGCGCTTCTCGCGGCTCCGTTGACGGAGCGGGGCCTGGTGCTTGTGGAGGCGAAGGTGCGCGCTGACTACGGGGCGACGGTCGTGCTCCCGCCGTTCCTTGATGAGGCGGACGCGAGCGCCCGCACTGGCATATCCCCTGAGCGTGGAGTCCGGCGACGGCGTGCTCGACGGCGTTATCTTTGACCGCCCCGATGGGCTCGACTATCAGGACGACGAGGCCGACAGGGCGCGGGAGGACTTGCTGGCTGCGGTCGCTCGCTATCGGTCCTACCTGCGCGGCGAGATTGTGATGGCCTCGGTCTACAGCGCCGACGGCGAATCTAGCTTGTGGACCGACATAACCGACGGCGATGTTGACGCACTTCGGGACAACGCGATGCGCGCGGCCAGAGAGAACGCGCCGTAGGCTGGGGCGGCGGCGGCGAAGAAGAGCCAGGTGGAGCGCGGAGGAGCGCGCGCACCGTCGACGGGCGTGACTCGGCAGCGGCAGCGGCAGCGCTGAAGCAGAGGCGCGGGGCTAGCCGATGATGTTCGCAGCGTCCATGTCGGCGCCGCGGCCACGGCTCTCGGGAGCAGTGGCGGTTAGCCTTGAGTCATGCGCGACGTCCCGAGTGTCCCGAGACCACCTAGCCAGTCCCGGGACGGCATCGTCATCGAAGTGTTCGAGCACGCAGGCCTCACCGTTGAGCTCGCGCTGGCGAGCGTAGATGATTCGCCCCGGTTTTCCGACTTGGCCCATGTCGGCGTCGTGGCTTGCGCGGAGCCATATGGCTGCCTGAGCGACCTTCAGAATCATGATGGTGAGTTCGTGCTCGTCGAAGACGAGGCGTTGGCGCTTCTACTGGCTGACCGGCTCACCGAGGACTCATTGGCGTCCGTGGAGGCGCACGTGGTAGCGATTTATGGCGCGACGGTCATCCTCCCTTTGTATCTCGACGAGGGCGCGTCGACCCGGACGGGACTGTCGCTGAGCGCTGAGCCCATCGTGTCGTCTGGCGGGGCCGCACCGATTGGCGTCATCTTCGACTGCCGCGGGGACCATTACACCGACGACCAGCACCCGGCAGTCGTCCGCGCCGTCTTGCTGGAGCAGGTGCGTAACTACGACGTGTACTTGCGAGGGGACCTCCTGGTGAGCGCGGTTAGGGATGAGGCGGGCCACCTGTACTGGGACGAGGTCGCCCACGACGGCGGACTCGACCAGCTGCGCGAGAACACGAAGCGCGCCGCTGAGAGCCATGTACCCGAGGCTGAGCTGATGCGGGCAGAGCGCCGCAAAGCGGAGGAGGAGGACCGGCGCGGCTGGTGATGACCTGGCCTGAGCGCGGCCCGGCCCGCGCTGCCACGACGTTCGCCGAACGCGTTGCTGAAGGCGTCGGGCTCATACGCGGTGTGGCCGCAGGCCCGGCGCTGGCCGTGAGGTAGCTACCGGTTCCGTGACAGGTCAGCCGCCGTTCGTGCTGGCCGGCCTCGACGGACGATAGGACACCGTCAAGCTTGTTCGCCGCGATGCCGACTGGACCACATGGGAGATGCGCTGAGCGACACCGCAGCCAACCGACGCGGGCGCCCTTCCAGCGGCAGGTCGGTTGCCGAGCCCCATAGCGACGTTTGGCGGCAGCATCGCCGTCGCGACGGCGCATTGTCGTGCATGAGCCGAGTTCCTCACTACTCGTGACATGAGGACGCAAGGCTGATGCCGGGAGTCGGGCCGAAGGTTGTCGGGTTACTCGCGTGCTTTGCGCTGGTCCATAGTTGCAACGCTGCGTCGGGAAGCGGCGGCGCTGTCGCCTGCGGCACGCCTCAAGCAGGAAGCGGCTGTCCGGCGTTGTCCCCGGACTACAGCACCTACGACGACCCCAGCACGACGACGGACCCCTCAGCCACCGACGGTAGCGGCGGAGGTCTTCTGGGAACCGGCGTCCACACCGCGTGCATACCAACTCCCCGCGGCGTGGTCTGCGCTCATCAAAGCCCCTGACGCGCTCCTGTCCGTGGTCCGCCGGCACTGCGGAGGCGTCCGACGGCCCAACGTTACGTGCGAGGGCGCGTGAAGAGAATGCCGTCGCCGGGCTGGCCGCCCGGCGGAATGACGATGAGGCCGAGCGTGTCGTCGTCATGCCAAACCCGCGGCTCCGCGAGGACGAGCCTGCCATTGACCGCGCCGCTGCGGTCCACGATGTCCGTGACGACGGCGATGAAGCCGTACTCGCCGGCAATCAGCGACAGGTGAGCGAGCGCGTCTTCGCTGAGCTCGTCAGCGAAGTCGAGCAGGCGGTCCTCGGTGATGATTGCCCAGTCCGTCGGACCGGTCGCCCCCGCCGCGGGAGCCAGGCGGGTGCCAGCGTACGAGCCGGAGTCCTCCGCGGCATCCGCGGCGGCGGGCCACACGCATGAGGGGCGCCGCGGGCGCGGACTGTCATCGAGTCGTCGCACGCGCGCAGCCTCAGCCGAAGTACTCGATTTGCAGTTGGCGGAAGACGCCGACTGAGAACAGATGCCCGTACTTGAAGGTGATGACGATGAGCACGGTCGCGCCGAGCTCGTCGATGAGGAAGCTGTACTGGTCGTAGGGCGCGCCCGGTGGCGTGATGTCGCGCAGGTGCAAGTCCAAAGCTCGGAGGGTCGCCCCGACATCGTCCGCGGTCAGGCCGCCCATGCCTTCCTCCTGGCGGCGCATGAGGTCGTCAGCGAGCTCGCGGGCACGGTCCTCGAAAACGGAGTAGCCCATCACGCGCGCCTGCGGTTAGCGAAGTCGACGGCGATGAGGACCCCGCCCTTGGTCGGCGACGGCGAGGGCGAGGGCGAGGGCGGGTGGCCGTCTGTCGCCGTGGTCCCGCCGACCGGCACTGCCTCCCGCGCAGGCTCTGCCTCCGGCTGGTCGTCGGCAGGTGATTCGGGTTCCGGTGCTCCGGCCTCGGCCTCGGCTGCCAGCTCGGCGCCGGGCTCGGCATCGGGCTCCCAATCGGACCAGTCGTTCCAGTCCGCCTCGGGCTCGGGCCGATGCCCGCGTCCCTCGGCCCCAGGCTGGCCGTTCCGCTCCCGCTCGACCAAAGCCGTCGCGGTCGCCGGCGCGAGTGCCGAGCCGACTTCGGCGGGGGCGTGTCCGCGCTGGGCAGGCGCCGGCGTGAGCGCGGACGCGACTGCGTGCCGGCGCGGCGCCGGCTGCGCGGCGGCGGCCCGTGCGGCCCGCGTGGTCGCTCGCGCCGCCGCGGTCGTGGATGCCCGGCATTGCGGGAGGCGCCCCGTGCATCCGAACGGAAACTCGGGCAGCGGTGCGACGTCGCCGCCGGTCGGGAGCGTGTGCCCGACGTTGTTGTGGGCGCGTTCGGCGGCGAGCGACAGCGCGTTCATGCGCAGCTCCGCGAGGTGGAGGAGCATCTCGACCTTGTCCCAGTCCTGCAAGCGGACGCGGTCAGCGCCTTTGGTCAGCAGCGACAGCGAGCCCTGCATCCGGCTGAAGTGGCCTTCCATCTGGTTCTTGAGGCGCATACCCAGCGCCATCCGCTCGGCGTAGAGAGCCGGCTTTCCGTTGGGGTGCCGCGGGAACGCGTTCAGGCGCCGCCAGTCCACCGAGGCCTTGAGGCTGACGCGCTGAGCTGGCCCTGGCCCGTGACCGTGCAGGGCACGGACCCGGAACTGGTTCTCTCGCTGAGCTTCCCCGCGCCGGTACTCCTCGCTGTTGTAGTCGCCGTGTGCGCCCCGGCCCGGTCGGAGGTTGCCGCGGGGCGCACGCTCGAAGCCGTCGAAGGGCATGACCTGGTTGTGGTCCATGCACTTGAGCTGCCCGTCATGGGTGAACCCCTTGACCGTGTTCGACTGGTTGCCGCCCGGCAGGACCGTCTCCGCTGCCGCCCGCTCGGTGTGGCGGAACACGGGAGCGAGGCCGTAGTAGAGCTCGCAGGCGCGATGGGCCCATCCCTCGTCCCAGGCGCCGTCGCCGGCGATGAACTCCGGCGTGAGGAACGGGTAGTGCCGGTACAGGTCTGACAGCAGCGGGGTGAGCGCTTCCGCCTCATCGAGCTCGGCGTCCATGATGAGCGAGACCAGCGGCCAGCCGGAGGCCTGGTCGATGATGCAGACGTAGTAGTAGCCGCGGTCGAAGTTTGAGCTCGACGCGAACCTGCTGGCGCTCATGATGTGGCTGGGGTCCACGGTCTGCTTGCCGGTCTTCGTGTAAACGATGTGGCGGGCGCCGGCGTAAGGAGTGGTGCGTCGCCGCGCCGCTTCCATCTCCGCGGTCGTTCCTGTGCCGATTTGCTCGCACCAGGCGGGGAACAGGCATCCGTCGATGAGCAGGCCGCGACCGTAGGGCCGGTCGGGGTGGAGCTCCATCAGCGCCCGGAACATCTTGGCTTTGGTGGCGAGCACGAGGTCCCTGGTGCCGCTGCGCTCGCACAGCGCGTCGAAGCGCTTCATCGAGCCGCGATAGGTCCGCAGCGGCAGCGGTCCCGGGGCTGGCTCCCCGGCCCTGGCGGCGGCAGCGGCGTCCACGCGAGCGAACACGCGCAGGAGCTCCGGCTTTTCCAGCAGGTCGGAGTACGCATCCAGTCCGTGGGTGTGCCCGGTCATGCCCAGCGTCGCCAGCGTCGCCTTCGCGCCGGCGTCGGAGGGCTGGGGGCCGCGGGCGCTTTGAGAGCGCCCGCTTTCCCATGCCGACCACATATCGAGCATTTCCGGCTGCGCCCAGACGTGAGCCATCGCTTCGACGACGCCGCTGACCGTCGGCTGCGCGAGCGCCGGCGTGAACTTCACCATCGCCTTGTGCAGATGGTCGTCCAGACGATTGCTCTTGGACCGTCGCTGCTCAATCGACTGCAGGATGAACGCGAGGGCGTTCTCGCTCATCCCGAGCGTGCTCGGGTCTTCGTGCGCATGCCCGGCCAGGCCGCGGCGATGCTTCCATGCCGCGACCTGGATGTCGCCCTTCCACTGCTGCGCGAGCAGCCGGCGCTGAGGCGGCTGTGGCGGCGGGTTCCAAACCAGGGACATCGCCGCTCAACTTCCTTCCACCGGGCGCACGAATGCGAGCTGCGGGCAGGAGTCGGCGCCGACATCGTCGGCCATGGCGTTGAAGAGCCCGACGACGAACACGAACTCGGTAGCGTCATCACGCGACATCGGCCCGCTGTTACGCGCGGTCCCGAGGAGGAGCTCTCCCCGGGGGCCGACGGTCGTCACGTCCACGAACACGACCTCGTACTCGCTGTCATCCGCGCTCGCGGGCTCGGGCAGCCGCACCACTTGAACGCGCGCGGCGCTCATGAGAGCTCGCTCCCGCAGGCGTCGGCCTCGCCGAGCTCACAGTCTGCGAGAGTGCGGGCAAGTTCCGGGCCGTAGAGAACCGCGACTTGAGTGACGAGGGCGTGGAAGCCCTCGCTCTCAGGTCCAGCGGGAAGGACAACCATGGCCAGTGGGAGGCCGCTGGTCGAGAGGGCTACGCAGGAGATGAAGCCGTTTCCGCGGAGCGCGCTCATGAGTGCTCGCTCATGCAGCCGCAGTCGCAATCCGGCCCGAAGTCGAGGTCGTCGGAGTCCACGAACGGGTCGGTCGCCATCAGGCGCCGGACGAGGAACGCGTGGAAGCGGACCTCCGCCGGTGTCCCCCTCTGAAAGCAGCTCGGAAAGTCGGTCCCGTCGACGAGGTTGCTGTCGGCGTCGAGAACCAGCCACGCCGCCACCGTCCCGAAGGCCGACACGAGAACGCTGCGGGTGCCGTCACACGCCGGCTCGGCATGATGGAGGTACTGGAAGCTCACGTAGTCGAGCTCGCCGTCGGGAGCCTCGGCGACGCACCGCTCACGGCGCCACATGTCGTACCCGGCGAAACGAGGGTCGCCGAGCAAATCACGGGAGCATTCGAAGCCGTCGAGGATGCGGTGCTCGGCCTTGACGAGGCAGTGGGCCTGGTGAAAGACGAGGAGCTCCACCATCCGGCCCTGCGCGTCGAATACGCTCCAACCGCGGGTGTCGTCGTCGCTGACGACCGGGACTGAAATCGTCCCGTCCGAGGCCGCGTCGGCGGGGTTCGGCAGCCGCCGCAACTGCTGCGGCGTCGGCGGCAAACCGTCGAGGCTGACGGCGGTCCCGGGGTCGGTCCACGGCCCGTTGCGGGGCGTCGAGTGCTGGCCGACGGTTGCGCTGCGGCGCTGCCGACGAGCGGCGGCGCCGTCGCTGCGGTCGTTCTTGCGGGTCTTGCGGCGGGAGCGGGAGTGCTTTCCCATGACTTTTCGAGTCCTCTCGTGGTCGCGACCGGATTGGCCGTGACCGCAATATGAATCCTGGTTTGCCAGGCACCGGACGCCATATTCGGCGGCGCCAGATATGGCGGCTGCAAGCGTGGGGACGCGCTTCGCGGCTCCGCGTCGCGCGCACGGGAGTTGCCTGGGGCGTTGCGTTGCCGGCGGTCGTCCGGGCGTGGCCGCCGCGGCGCCGGCGTCACCGACGTCGCTCCGAGAGCGGTCGTTGCTGGCGCTGCGCGGGCGTGTGGGCGCCCATCCATGAGCTTGATTCCTCTCGGTGTTGAGGCTGCTGGTTAGGACCTGAAGCCTCGGTCCTCCCGCCGTGGGCCAGACGCCATATTCGGCGGCGCCATATTTGGCGGACTCCTGGCGCCGGCGAATTGATACACGAACATACGTTCGGTTTCAAGGGAACCGGAATCGGTTCCCAGTCGGCACCGGAGGAGGGGCGCGCCGGGGTCGTACCCAACGCCCCGTCGGCGGCCTCGGAGGCGTCGTCGGCGGCCTCGGAGGCGGTCCCGCGCTCGCGCGCGAGGGCGCTACAGCTCTACAGCCCGAGGTAGTTGTGCTTGGCGCGGACCGACCGAGCTCCTGGCAGGGCTTCCTTCCAGTCGTCCTCCAGCAAGAGGTGCCAGTCGTCGAGGTCGAGCGCGAGCGCGCACGAGATGAGGTAGCGGACGGGCGGGTTCGCGTATTGCCCGCTCTCCAAGCGCTGCAGGGTGCGCTCGGAGATGCCGGCGCACTCAGCGAGCTTGCCCTGTCTGACGTCGGCCTCGCGCCGATACCGGTTCAGCCAGGTTTCCGGGGGCGGAGCGAGGTCCGACCCCTGCTTCGCTGAGCCGCGTTTGGCCACGACTGCAAGCTACCGACGATGCTGCCAGATGGCGTTCGGGCGTCAGTGCCAGCTGAGCGGCGCCGACGACGGAGCCGACAGAAACGTCCCGGCGTAGGGGCCGGGAAGGCAAATCCGGTGTACTGGTAGTCGGCGCCCCTACGGTCGCCTTCTACCATGTGCGCCCGCTGATGCCATCTCCTGTGCGATTGACCCCCGAGGCGGAAGCGCGGGTGCGTATCGACGAGATGTTGGAGAAAGCCGGCTGGGTCGTTCTCGACTACGCCGACGCCGATTTCGCTGCCGGCCCTGGTGTCGCTATCCGCGAGTTCATGACGCCGGCGGGCCCGATGGACTACCTGCTGGTAGCGGACCGCAAGGTCGTGGGGTCCATCGAGGCCAAGCGGGAAGGCGACACCCTGCGTCAGGTCGAGGCCCAGGCTGACCGGTACGCCGACGGCTTCGAGGCGCTGGTAGCGAAGCGCAACATTCCGCGCCACGACGACCGGCTCCCCTTCCATTACATCTCCACGGGCACGGAGACCCTGTTCACGAGCCGCCGCGACCCCATCCGCCGCCCACGCGAGGTCTTTCACTTCCACCAGCCGGAGACCTTGGCCGCCTGGGCCGCGGAGCCGGCGCCGTACCGGGCGCGCTTGCGGCAGATGCCGGCGCTCAACGCTGAGGGCTTGCGCGAAGTTCAGGAGGTCGCCATCAAGAACCTGGAGTTGTCGCTGGCGGACGATAGGCCCCGCGCGCTCGCCGCCATCACGATGGGCGGCGGGAAAACACGCTTCGCGGTCGCGGAGACGTATCGGCTGCTGCGGTTCGCGAAAGCCAAGCGCGTTCTGTTCCTCGTGGACCGGGTCTCCCTCGGCGACCAGGCCATGACCGAGTTCCTGTCGTTCACCAGCCCCGACGACGGGCGCCGCTTCGGCGACCTCTACGGCGTGCAGGTTCTGAAGTCGAGCGAAGTCGACAACTCCGCGAGCGTCGTCATCTGCACTATCCAGCGTCTGTACTCGGTTCTCCGCGGCGACAAGGTCCCGTACGACCCCGACCTCGACGAGATATCCGGCTTCGACGCTCCCGGCGTTGACCGGCGCCCCGTCGAGGTTTCCTACAACAAGGACCGGCCTGTCGAGTTCTTCGATGTCCTCTGGGTTGACGAGTGCCATCGCAGCATCTACGGGCGCTGGGGTCAGGTCCTCGACTACTTCGACGGCGCCGTCGTCGGACTGACGGCGACCCCGACGCCGACGACGCTCGCGTACTTCGACGACAACGTCATCGCCGAGTACACGCAGGAAGAGTCCGTCTACGACGGCGTCAACGTCGACCAGCAGCTCTACCGCATCCGCACGGAAGTCGGCGAGAGCGGCGGCACCATCAACGCCGGCGAGTGGGTCAAAGTCCGCGACCGGCTGACGCGCTCCATCAACCTGCGGCAGATAGACGACGACTTCATCTACGAGCCCGAGAAGCTCGACAAGGCCGTCGTCAACCCCTCCCAAATCCGGGCGGTCGTCCGTACTTTCAAGGACCGGATAACGACCGAAATCTTCCCCGGGCGCGACGAAGTCCCGAAGACCATCTTCTTCGCGAAGACCGACCAGCACGCCGAGGACATCCTCAAAATCATCTGGGAGGAGTTCGGGCAGGGCTCCGAGTTCGCGAAGAAAATCACCTACAAGGCCGAAGGCTCGGTCGAGGCGAACATCAACGCGTTCCGCAACGACGCGCAGCTGCGCATCGCCGTCACCGTCGAGCAGATAGGGACCGGCACCGACATCAAAGCCGTCGAGGCTCTCGTCTTCATGCGCATGGTCGGTTCGCGCGTGCTCCTGAATCAGATGCGCGGACGCGCGGTCCGGACGATGGACAAGGACGACTTCTGGAAGGTCACGCCCGGCGCCGCCGAGAAAGGCCAGACGAAGGACTACTGCGTCCTCATCGACGCCGTCGGCCTCACCGACGAAGACGTCGTGCTCGCCGAGAGCAGCCCCATAGCCGAGCCGACGAAGCCTCTCCAGAGCTTGCTGCGAGACATCGGCATCGGACTCACCGACGACGAGAACCTCCGCTCCGCGGCTCTGCGCCTCGTGCGCCTCAACAACAAGCTCTCCGATGCCGAGCGCGAGGATTTCGCGCTCACCGCCGGCGGCGCCCGCATGACCGAAGTCATCACCGACCTCCGCAACGCCACCGACCCCGGCTTTCAGCTCGCTGCCGCCCGCGCCGAGACCGGAACCGACGACCCCACCGAGGAGCAGGTTCAGGCCGCGCGCGAGAGCCTGGTTGACCAAGCCATCGCTCAGCTCCGGCGCGGGGAAGTCCGCCGCAAGATTGAGGAGCTGCAGATGCAGCTCATCGAGCAGTTCATCCACGTCGGCGGCCACGACGAGCTCGTCTCCGCCGGCTTCGTCGGTGACCCCATGGAAGCGAAGTCGGTCCTCGAAACCTGGAGCGAGTTCATCGAGGAGCATCAGGACGAGTACCTGGCGTTGAAGGCCTACTACTCGCAGCCCTACCGCCGCCGGCCCTCGCTCGACGACGTGAAAGCGCTCGCCGCCGCCATCAGCCGACCGCCGATGCGGCTCACGCCCGAGCGCCTCTGGAGCGCGTACGAGGCCCTCGACGCCGACCGCGTCAAAGGCCACGGCGGCAAGCTCGACGCCGACCTCGTCAGGCTCATCCGCTACACCCTCGAACAAGACGACGAGCTCGTCCCCCACGAGGACGTCGTCCGACAACGCTTCACCTGGTGGCTCGAAGAGCAAGCACAGAACGGGCGAAAGTTCAGCCCCGAGCAGATGCGCTGGCTGACGATGGTCCGAAACCACGTTGCCGAGAGCATGACCTTCGACCCCACAGAAGACTACGACCTGCCGCCCTTCTCGCTAGAAGGAGGAGCCACCGCGGCCTACCAGCTCTTCGGACGCGACCTCAACCCGCTCGTTGAGGAACTCAACGAGGCACTGGCGGCGGCATGAGCGGGCCTGACACGACGCTGCCAAGAGGCTGGACTGACGCCGTTCTCTCTGACATCACCTCCGTGTGTCGCCGGGGTCGCCCGCCGTCGTACGCAGGGGGCAGCACGCCTGTCATCAACCAGAAGTGTGTCCGACGCGCCACGGAGGTCGACCTCGGCGCGGTGAAGTTGACAAACGAGGAGGCGAAGCCTCTGCCGGGCTGGGCCGTGCTGCAGGAGGGCGATGTCCTGGTCAACTCGACCGGCAGCGGCACGTTGGGAAGGGTCGCGTGGTTACGGACAGTTCCCGGTCGCCTGACCGCTGACACTCATGTCACTATCGTGCGGCCACGTTCAGAAGTTGTACGGTCTGCGTATCTTGGCTGGTTCTTGCACTCGCGTCAGGCCATGTTCGAGGCGATGGCGACGGGCTCTACGGACCAGAAAGAGTTGCGGCCCGGTGAATTGCAGGGGGTGCGGGTACCCCTGCCACCCCTGGAAGCGCAGGACGACATCGTCGCGCTGCTTGAGGAGCACCTTGCGGGTATAGACGAAGGACTGAGTCATTTCCAGCGGAGTCGAGGCGGCGTAGAAGCATTCGAAGGAGCCTTGTATGCCGCAGCACTGAGCGGAGAGCTGGCCGCCCACGTCCGCGGCGTCGGAAACGAAACCATCCTGACTTCACTCGGCGCTCCGTCTCTCGCTACCAGCGACTGTGCGCCCGAGTGGCCGGTTCACTGGGCGGCGGCGCGACTCGGCGAGGTGGTCTCCCGTGTCACAAGTGGCTCCCGCGATTGGAAGCCTTACTACGGGCGCGGCGACGGGGTCTTCGTCCTCACGCAAGGTGTGCGGATGCGCTCACTCGACCTCTCAAAGTCAATCAGTGTGGACCCCCCGATGGCTGATACCGCGCGCGCTCGGAGCGCCATCAAGAAGGACGACATCCTCGTCACTATTGTTGGGGCGGGCGTAGGAAACACTGCGCGAGTGCCGCGCGAAGCCCCGGAGCACTTTGTATGCCAAAGCCTAGCCCTCGTCAGGCCTGCCGAGCCGACGATGAGCAGGTTCCTTGAACTCTATCTCACCGCACCGCTTGGCGGCCAGCGCTACTTCGCGAGCCGCTTCTACGGGCAAGGCCGCCCGCATCTAAGTTTCGATGACATCAAGGAAATGCCTGTGCCCGTCCCGCCGCTGGACGAGCAGCGGCATATTGTGGACGCGTTCGATAGGCAGATGAGAGCTGCCCTGGCGCTGCGCGGTTGCTGGAGCGACGCTACAGAGCAAGGCGAAGACCTACGCAAGTCGGTACTTCACGCGGCATTCAGCGGGGGGCTGACGCCAGGGAGGCCGGTACGCGGGAAGTGTCCTACAGGCGCTGGGGCCCCCGGCTCAAAGGAAGCGCCCGAGCCAAACACCCCCGTGCGGCCCTCGTCGCGGAGTAAGTCATGACGAGAGCCATGAACGACCACTCCCGCGCCCTTGTCCAGAAGCTGTGGAACTACTGCAACCTGCTCCGCGACGATGGACTGTCGTACGGCGACTACGTCGAGCAGCTGACTTACTTGTTGTTTCTCAAGATGGCTCACGAGCGGACCGAGCCTCCGCGCAATGAGCCGTCTCGGCTGCCTGAGGACTTCGACTGGCCCTCCCTGACGTCGAAAGCGGGCCTCGAACTGGAAGCCCACTACAACAAGCTGCTGGGCAGCCTCGGCACGGAGCCCGGCTTGCTCGGCCTCATCTTCCGTAAGGCGCAGAACCGCATTCAGGACCCGTCGAAGCTTCGTCGGCTCGTCGTTGACCTTATTGACGCTGAGACTTGGTCGGGCGTGGACGCGGACGTCAAGGGAGACGCGTACGAGGGCCTGCTGGAGAAGAACGCTGCCGACACGAAGTCCGGGGCCGGCCAGTACTTCACGCCGAGGCCGATGACGTGGGCGATGACCGAGGTCATGGCGCCGCAGCCTGGGGAGACAATCGGGGACCCGGCGTGCGGGACAGGAGGCTTCCTGCTGTCAGCGTTTGACTACGTCATCAAGCACAACAAGCTCGACCGCGTGCAGCTGCGGTTCCTGCGCGACCACGCGTTCCGCGGCAACGAAATCGTCGACAACACGGCGCGCCTGTGCGCGATGAACCTGTTCCTGCACGGCATCGGCGGCGCCGACCTCAACGCGACGCCTCCCATCAAGGTTTCCGACGCCCTCCTGACCGAGCCCGGGGAAAAAGTCGACCTCGTTCTCGCAAACCCGCCGTTCGGGAAGAAGAGCTCGCTGACCATCATCGGCGAGGACGGCAGCGTCTCCTCGCAGACAGAGAGCATCAGCCGCAACGACTTCTGGGCGACGACCTCGAACAAGCAGCTGAACTTCTTGCAGCACATCGTGTCCATGCTGAAGGTCTCCGGGCGAGCTGCGGTTGTCCTGCCGGACAACGTGCTTTTCGAGGGCGGCGCCGGCGAGACCATCCGCCGGCGGCTCCTGCATGACTGCAACGTCCACACGCTGCTGCGCCTGCCCACGGGCATCTTCTACGCGCAAGGCGTCAAGGCCAACGTCGTCTTCTTCGAGAACAGGCCCGCGAGCACGGCCCCGCAGACGCGCGCTCTTTGGGTCTACGACCTGCGGACCAATCAGCGGTTCACCCTGAAGACGAGGACGCTGAAGCGCGCCGACCTGGAGCCGTTCGTTGCCGCCTACTGCGCGGGAGCGCTCCAGAAGCGCGTCGAGTCCGAGCAGTTCCGGCGCTACACGTACGAGGAGCTCGCCGAGAGGCCCGGCTTCAACCTCGACATCTGGGCGTCCGTCAAGGACAACTCGCTGTCGGACCCGGCCTTGCTGCCGGCGCCCGAGGTCATCGCCGCGCAGATTGTCGAGGACGCGATGGCCGGCATCGAGGCTTTCGCTGCCGTAGCCGCCGAGCTGTCAGCGCGGAGCGGCAACGGCGGGGCTGCGGCCACCGAGATGGACGCCGTCGAGGCGCTGCTGTCTGACGAGCCCGTCGCGTAGCCAGCCGGGAACTTCGAGCGTGGCGCTCACCATCGACCTGACCGCGGGCAACCGGACGGTGTCCGACGAGGACTTCCGCCACTGGGCGTCGTCGCAGTCCCTGTTCCTGTCGAGCGTGATGCGCGAGTTCAAGGAAGCTCGGCCCATCCTCGCGGCGGCTCTCGAAGACGCCGGGTTCACGGTGCGTTGGTTCGAGGAGTTCGGAGGCACAGACGACTCGCCGGACTCGGCCTACCTGACGGAAGTGGCCGGCGCCGACATCTACGTCGGCGTCATCGGCGACGAGTACGGGGCCATGCAGCGCAGCGGCTACTCGGCGACCCACGAGGAGTACCTCGAAGCGCGGCGCCGCGGGAGGCGCGTCACGTTCTGGGTGAAGAGCGACGACGCAAACCGCCAAGGGCACGCCCGGGACTTCGTCTCGGAGGTTCGCGTCTTCAACGTCACCGGCGGCTACGTCGAAACGGAGGACCTCGTGCGCAGGCTGCTTCGTCGGCTTCGCGAGATGGCCGCTGAGGACATTTCCCCGTGGGTCAAGCTCGGCGACATCGTTTTCAGGGCCGAGTGCATCACCGATGTCGGGTCCGACCTCACCATCGACGCCCTTGTCCGCGACCCGAACGTCATGCACGCTCTCCGCGCGACAGCGCCGGGGGCGCAGCGGCGAGTCGGAGAAAAGGTCCCCATCACGTACCGCGACCGCTCGGGCGTCGGCCATGTCGTCGGCATGGAGGTTCAAACGGAAGCGCAAACAGCCCAGCGCGTGACTATGCATCTCGGGGTGCAATGGCCGTCGGGCCGACCGTCCATGGCGGTGAGCACCGGCGGCTTCTCACCCGACGACCTCGTCGAGGTCGGCATCCGCGCGGGCATGCTGGAGGAGGTCGTGCCGCCCGCGCTCACCGGGTTAGGGATGGGCGTGGGCGCGTTCGTCGATACGACCGACCCCCTCGCGCCGCTAGAAGGCGTTCAGCTGCTTGAAGGCAGCATTCAATCCGTCGCGAGACTGCTTGCGGTCGAACACCTTGTCGGCAGTCAGCGAGTCGCCTCCATCGAGGACTTTGTGCTCGGGCCAGCGGTCCAAGGCCGCCGTCGTCTACGCATCGCTTGGCGCGAGTACCCGCAGTACACAAATCGTCCCGCTGGCCGCCGTCAAGCAGAAGGCGACCGGTCCTGGCACTAGCGGCAACGGGAAGAATGGGCGGCGCAACGGCTGTCTCGGCAATCTCAGAAGGTGAGCCCTCTCGTACTGGAGACACTGATTGACGGCGCGCGATGTGTCGTGAAAGCCTCGCGACAGCCCGGACGCGTAAACACAGTACAAGTTGATGGACAACTGCGGCATGGTGGCCTCACGTCAGCCGCGTCGGTTGACGAAGCATTTTGGGAAGTGCAGCGGACATTCGACAGGGGGCTATCCGACGAAGGCCGGCAACGCTGGGGCGTGTCCGCCCGCGTAGGCACGCTGGTGTTGCAAGTTGGCTGCTGGCCTACAAGGCCGGAAAAGCCGATAGATAACCTCGGGCTCGATGTCGATGCGGCGGCCCGTCGTTATCAGAGCAACCGGACAGTACGAAGTGCGCTTGAGCTGGCCCGCGCATTTGTCGCGTCCCACTGAGACTCGCGCCACCTAGGCTTGCTTATGGCTCCCGCGGGAGCACTCCGAGAGAAACGTCGTGCGGGTAAGTCAGCCGAGCGACTCTTGGGACATGAGGCTTCGATGTCCGAGTTGCGGCGCCACCGGCGATGCAGAAGACCCGTCCGTCTTTGAGGCTCGCGGCTTCCGGGACGAGCGTCCACTCAAACGATGCTGCTCCTGCCTCGCCGGGCTGCTACTTCCGCCGCGCTCCGGCAAGGAGCCATCCTCACCCGATGGCTCGTGCTCGACCGCCTCGGACCGCCCGCGAGTCAGCTCAACGACAGCTCGGCGTCTGCCGAGTCACGCTGAGGCATTTGGGGGGCGGCCCGGCTTCGTTCCCACTCGATTGCATTCACCACGGATTGTCACCGATGTCGTTGCGCTGGCGAGACTGGCCGACTCGGCCTGCGCGGCGGCAGAGGAACGCCTTGCGACAACATTTGGCTACGCGGTTGCTTCCCGTCTATGTGCTGGGATGACGTCTGATGCTGCCCAGGCGGCCTTGCAGTCGGCGCACCGCGTCGTGAGCGGATTCGTCGGTAGCGAGCTTGACGGGAGTCTCCCGCGGGGACATGCGACGGGACGGAGCGGGAATGCCAATCCGCCCCGAATCGCGGCTGCTCTCAGGGCAACAAGCAAGCTTCAGTATGAGCTCGACGAACTCGTTGCGCCACGGGTAGAGGCGCTCGTGGCTGTCGGGTTCTTGGCCGCTTACTCCATCGACCAGCAAACGGATGCGCCCGAGACGTTTAGGGACGACCTGCTCAACGGCGTGTGGCAAGACTTCATACACGAACTGAACCCTACGATGCACCACGCAAGGGCGTTACCCGCACGGAGCCGAGTTCTGTTTGACACGATGACACTTGAGCCCTATATGGGATTGGTCACGACATGCGAGAGCGCAGGCTGGTTTCGCGGACTCGGGGGAAAGAAGCGCTTGCGCAAACTAAAGTCGTCCGCCTACTACTGCTCAATCGCCGGCTGGACCCTGCACAATGTCGTGACCTCGGTCATCGAACGTGTTGGCGGTCACGAGGCACCGGACCTCACTGACTACTTCCCCGGCATCTCAGAAGCAGTGCTCGCCCGAAGCGCTTCGGATGCGGTCATCCGCAGCGGTGCGTCTCGCAACGACCTCTGACGACGTTCGTCCAGACAGGCCGTTTCGGTACAGACAGGGGCCCGTGCGCCCCGTAGTCTCGGCTCATGAGCGCGACCGAGCCCCCAGAGTTCGATACCGGCACCGCTGGCGCGAGCGCGCGTCGCGAGCACGCGCGCCGTCAGGCTAACCGCGAGAAGCGGGTGCGCGACAAGCATCCGCGGGTCGGACGTCTGATGCTCGCGCTCGGCGACGCCCCGACGCATGAGACGGTGTGGGCTCGCGGCGCCGGCGGCGAGGAGCACATCGCGAAGTTCCTGGCCAAGTACCTCGCCGACGGCGTCACCCTCTTGCATGACCGGCGCATCCCGCGAAGCCGGGCGAACATCGACCACATCGCCGTCGCGCCTTCCGGGGTCTGGGTCATCGACGCGAAGCGCTACAAGGGGAAGGTCGCCGTCTCCAGGCCGCTCTTCGGCGAGCCGAAGCTGACCATCAACGGGCGCGACAAGAGCAAGCTTGTCCACGGGCTCGCGAAGCAGGTCGCGCTCGTGAAGGCGGTGATGGTCGAGGTCGCGCCGGAGGTCCCCGTCCACGGCGCTCTCTGCTTCGTCGACGCCGACCTCCCGATGGTCACGAAGTTGACCTTCGGCGGCTACCCGCTGCTCTACGCCAAGCCGCTCGCCAAGCGCATCAACGCGCCCGGGCCGCTGGCCGAGAACCGCGCGCGCGCTGTCGCCGCCGAGCTCGCGCAGCGCTTCCCTTCCGCCTGAGCGCGGTGACTCCCACCAGGTGCTTGCTCCAAGGACGTCTGCGGCCCCCGCCGGTAGGCCGTCGCCACATAAGTATCACTATCGCCCCACCGTCAGGTGCTTGGGTTCGCGTGGCCAAGAACGACGGTGCGCGGTAATGAGTGTGCGAGAGTCGAGCATGGCGACCAAGAGCGAGAACCCATACACGCGCGCGGCTAACGAGTTCCGCCAATCGTTTCTAGTCGTGGGTGCTTTCGCAGACATCGCAATCTTCTTCGCCGAAACACCTGGGGTGCGGCTCGTCGGAGGGCTGCTTCATGTAGGGCTGGTAGTTCTCGCCATCAGGCGCGCGAAACAACAGAGGCTGCCGGGGGCTGAAACCGCTGTCTGGTCTGCGCTCGCAATGTTCTCCGGGCTCTGGCTCATTCCGCTGTTCGGCCTCGGGCAAGCGGTGCCGCCCAAACCTGAGGCAACCATGTCTGCAGGGTCCGCGCCGAGCGATGAGGCGCTCGGTCAGCTCGAACGACTCGCCCGCCTCCACGTCTCCGGCGCGCTAACCGACGAGCAGTTCGCAGCGAAGAGAGCCGAGCTCCTCGACCGCATCTAGGGCGAGCCTCCTGTTTGCGCGGTGCCCTGCATCGTCCGCTGCAGTCGATTTGCGTGGACCAGCCTTTTCGGACTTCAAAGTTTACGCGTGCGCGAGTGGTCGGGTACTAGCGTCACTGCATGGTTCTGACCGAGCGCTGCCCAGGCTGTCGTCGGTCGAGCCGTCTAATGGGGAGTCGCGTCTTCCGTGTGGTAGCTAAGTGGCGTGGAAGGCGGCTGTTCCGCTGCCAAGATTGCGGCGTGGTCTTCTACATCGTCTCTAACCTCGCCGGCGGTACGGCGGTCGCTCCGCCCGAGGTAGTCGACCGACTTCCCCCTTGGGACCCGGACGCCCTCCAGGTACGTGGCCAGCCTCGCGCTGGCGAGCAACTGGAACTTGAGGTTGACGTTCGGGCGCGCGTCCGTCGGTCCTGAGGCGCGGGTACGTCCGGGGGGCACGACGGGGCTGACGGGATAGCTTAGGTTCGCGCCCGGCTTGCGTTTAGGAGCCGGCGCGTCCCGAATGCCATGCCGTTGCGGCGTGGGTTTCGGGAACTCCAGCGTCTCGCTACTCGGCACCGGTAGCGTATCGAACCCAGGTCTCGACTCGTCTCGGCAGCGAGAACGGCTCGGTGCTCATAAAATCGATGATGTCGGGGAACAAGAGCTTCTCGACGTTGGCTCCAGGCTCCCCGGAGTACGTATCCATTGGCGAGAAGACGAATGCCTTCTTCACGTCCGTGGGGAGCGCATCAAGGGGCACCGCCGACCGGCCCGACTTGACCTGCAGGACGGCTTCGTGGCCGTCGTCGGGATGGCGGAGAACGAACTCGTACGCGGGCGTGTCCGCGCGCATGCTGCCTGGCATCACGAGGTAGCCGTAGCGGCGTTGGAGGTAGCAGGAGATGAGGTCCTCTAGGTCTTGCGAGCTCAGCAGCGATTTGACCACCTCGTCGAGACTGGGCTGCCATACAGGCGACTGGCGTCCGGCGAGCTTCGCGAACACGAACTCCGAATAGCGCGCCGCGACCTCGCTGGTGACCGTCTGCACCGCTCGTCGCGCCCGAAATCCGGCGATGACGGCTCCGGGAACCTCAGACTCGACACCCACGCGCTCGATACGCGCTGGCCGCACGTTATGAACTTCGGCCTCCACGCTCTTCGCATCGTGCAAGTACTGCCAGTCTCCCGTGACTTCAGCCAAGTAGTACGTGGCGCTGCGGTCGCGCAGCCAGATGAGGGAGTCGGCGGGCAGGTCATGCATCATCTGCGGCGACCCGTTGACCTTGCCATACAGGTCGTTGGCGAGCTCGGTATAGGCCGACCAGTCGAGCTCGCGCTCCGGCGCCGTCTCGTGGACGCCCCAGCCGACGCCGACGACCTGTCTGTCGAGGCAGAAGCTCACCGCGGCGTCGGTGCTCCGTAGATGCAGCCGATAAAGGGGCCGGGCGGGAGGCGCAACGGTAGAGCTCATGTCTACAAGCTAGTGGACGCCTCCGGGCGCAACGACAAGTGCGTCACGAACATCCGTCCGCTGCGCGCACTGCCTCACGCCGCAGCGCGGGGACGTCGCCGTCGTCGACGACGATGCGCCGGCGCGCTGTCCCGAAGTCGTCGGTGATGACGGCAAGCAGGACATCCCCTCTCAAGTAGCCGTCGAAGCGAGCGACCTCCTCCCGAAGCGTCGCCTCGACCTCGCTCGCTGCGGTCCGATGGTCGACCGCTCGCCGCAGTCGAATATGACGCCAACTGGCAACACGACGTCGCCGTCCATCGGCTCCAGGCGCAGCGAGACGCCCGTACGGGCGGACTCGTCCTGCTCTGCGAGATAGACAGGAAGCACGACGCGGGCCCGATATGGCTCGCCGCGGACATGCGCCTCCAGCGCCCAGAGGGACCGGTCGGTCAGCGGAGCCGCTAGCAACAGCGCCAGAACGGCATCGTCGGCAATCCCCGCTCGGTCTCTGCTCGGCTCCCCTCCATCCTCGTCGTCGCTCAGGTACCGGTGGGGCTCCGCGCACACGAGGACGCCGCGCCGCCCTCGGTGCAGACGACGAGGGGAAACGTCACGGCCTCCGATGAGCAACTCGACGTCAAACCTGCGGCCTGGAAGCTCTCGATAGAGATGCATTCGTAGGCCTTGAGCGCAGGGCGCTGTGTGGAGGGGCCACTTCGGTCAGTCTGCGACACCCTTGTGAACTCCGGCCAGGAATGCCACCCTTGGTCCATCCATTTGGGGCTCGGCCCCGTTGACGCACGCTTCGGTACTCAGTCCGGTAGAAGCCACATCCCTACGGGGCGCGGTCTGTCACGGGTGCTACCTCGGGTAGCTAGCTTCCGGCAGAACGCGCCAGGTTGACTGCATGTTCGGTGCATGCTGTTGGGCTACTCCGACGAAACCTATGATGAGATTTCCTACTGGTTCGCAGTGGCGATGGTTCCTGAACGCGCTGATGGCGACCTTCAGAGAAAGGTCACGAACATTCCCTCCCGGTTTCGGCACCATGGCGTCCCGGCAGACGCCGAACTTCACGGGTATGACCTGTTTCACTCCGGCGGTGCGTGGGAGGCGTTGGGAGATTGGCCGCTGCTCCGCATCCACGCCTACAAGCTCGGGCTTCGAGCCCTGGCAGAGACACATCCTTACATAGCGCTAGTCGGAGTCAACCGCAAGGGAATCAAGCTTGCAGATGCGCGAGCGGCCGCTGTGGAGAAGCTCCTGGTCTGCGTGGAAAACGAATGCGCATTCATATCCGAACGGGCCCTCCTCATCTTTGACGAAGAGAGGTCGTCCACTCGGGCGCTGGCGGCTACCGTGCGCAAACACCACCGCTCTCGGCTCGCCACTGGGCTCGACCCATACATCGTGCAAGAACCCCTGATAGTAGAAAGCCACCACGACCCCGGCGTGCAGGTAGCGGACCTCGTCGCGTTTCTCCATCTGCGTCGCTCGGCCCGCCGACACGTCAATCCGCGCGAAGCCGCGGCAAACGAGAAGCTCTGGAGCCTGGTGGCGCCCTTCATTGGGTGCATCGTCGCGCCTTAAGTGAGGAAGCCGCCCCGGTGGGCGGCTTCGCTCAACTGTTGCAAGAGCTCCGGGCCACTCGCATGACAGGAGAATAGGCGCGGTGTGACAAGCACGCAACTTTTCACGCTCCGTGTTGATGCCCTGTCCTCAGGCATGCGCGTTGGCCCGGCTCATGCTCCTAGCCGACCGACCGCAGAGCCGGGGAGCGCTCCATCAGAGCAACATGGGAAGAGACAGTAGTTCTCCGGCTCGCGCTTGCTCGGCGGCGCGGAACTCGGGTGCTGGCGCTACCCAGCGACGACTGTTGCGCTCCGAGCGGGCGGAAAAGGGCGGCTCCCTGCGGTCTACCGAGTACTGGCGGCGCGAACGACCTGCAGGAGTACAGCCCCTACGAGGAGCCCGATAACCGCGCCGATAACGGCGCCGATGACCAAGGGACCGAGCGTGGATAGGAAGCCATCGCTTAAGCAGTGCCACGGCACGTTGATTACGGCTGGCTGAGGCGCCGCTACCCCGTGAGCGGGGTGCACGGCATGAGCGAGCGCGGGTGTCGGCAGCAGGAGAGGATGGCCGGCACCCGCAGCGTGCGGAGGGGACCCGCACCCAGTCACGCTGCTGCTGATGGAGTGCAGTTGGTACGCCACGCCTACACCGGCCACGCCGCCGAGGCCCATCGTGAACTCCTTGACTGCGCCGCCCTTGGTCATGCTCCGAGGGTCGCTGTCCCGGTGCCGCGCACGCATCTTGTTCGCCAGCACGGCTGTCGACTTGCGTGAGCGCGTCAGCCGGCCAGAAGCATCGAACTACCCGTACGACGGGAACTCCGGGCCGAACACCTGCTTCCACTTGGTGATGGCAGCCGCGTGGTCGCCTCCGGCTTCGTACGCAACCGCGTCCCTTGCGCGCGCGTAGTTGGCGGCAAGGCTCGCGATGACGTTCTGGCGCTGAAGATACGTGAGCCGCGTGCCCATGCTGCGGCCACTTGTCGGGTCCGCCACGTCGATGAAGCTTGGAGCCCACTCGAAGAACCGCATGGTCGCTTCCCGGTAGTTGCCGGCCATCGACGAGAACGTCTCCTGTGCGATGAGCTCCAAATGGAACGAGCCCAGTCGTTTCGAGTGCACGTTGTTCCAGCGCTTCAGCAGGCGCACGACCGGGCGGAGGTGCCCGCCCAGCTCCGTCTGCCGCCTCCCGAGGAAAGCGTCAACCGCGTCGGGGTCCGTCACCATCCATGCGCCGTTTCCCGTGGGAAGGAAATATTGATTGCCGTAGGGTACGACGCAGGCGATATCGACATTGATGCCGTCCTGGTAGAAAAGACGTACTGCCTGGCCACGAGCGCCGATGACGTCAGTTGAATACCCGGCGAGCGCGTTGCGGACGCGGTACAGCAGCTTCTTTGAGTCGTTCGCCATGCTCGCCCACACCTGCGCATCGTCAAAAACTGCCAGGACGTCGATATCGTCTACCGGGCGAACGATTGTGTTCCGCCGGGCGGAACCGATGAGCCGAGTGCTGAACAGCGGCATCGTCGACCCCGCCGGGAAGGCGTCGGACAGGAGCGTGTTCACGCGACTCCGCCTGGCCTTGACCGCCGCCTCCTGGATGTCCGTGAGTCGGAGCTTCGCGCCGAAGTCCTCGAACGCCTTCCATGCCGTGAGCGCCATCAGTCAACCTGCGACGGCTGCGTGTCGGCGCCATTCTCGGGTTCGATGCGGATGGAAGCAGAGGACCATGCGCGCTCAATCTCGTCGTGCTTGCGCTCGTAGGCCGCGGTCGGAATGGGAGGAGCCGTTGACGTCGCGGTCGAGTAATCGGCGAACAGAGCAAGGGCGGCGCCGAGGTCGGCCATGTCGGTATGGGCGAGCCGCTCCACCGTCTGCCCCGCAACCCGCGCTCCCTCAAAGTAGGCGAGCATCACGCCGAGTTCGTCCGCCGAGACAACAACCGCCAACACGACCGCTACCACGCGGGCGACCGTCTGCCCAACGGTGCCGGTGTCGAGAGCGAGCAGAGCCAGGGCTATAGCCAGCAAGGCGACGACAAAGGCCGCGAGACGCACCGCCGCTTGCCGCCCGGCGGCCCGGTAGAGCTGTGAGGACCAGAATGCGCTCTCCTGGAGGTTTACGCGAAGAAGACCGGGTCCCTTGACGAGCGGGTCTCCCTGCGTGGCCCAGTACTTCGGGTCGTCCCAGCGCGCCGCCTTTCGGCGGGCACGGGCACTGAACTCGGTTTCCATCTGTGCGGCGTCGAGGTCGTTGGGGCGGCTCCCAAGAGCTTCAACTAGCAGGCCTCGCCTCCGCGCCCGCTCGGAAAGCTGATGAAGCGTCGCCGACCGGGCGCGGAGAGCCCAAGCGCCCAACTCGGTAAGTACGGCCACGACGGCGAGCGCGTACGAGAGCGGGTCGCGGACGAAAAGCGCCGCCGCCGACACCAGCAAAGTCCCGAAGTGCGCAGCTAGACGCCAGCGGAGGAACGCCTTCGCGTTCTCCTGCTCCGCGCGCGAGAGGGCGAGCAAGCTAGCCATACGTGGGAAACCTCTGACCGAAGAGCGAGCGCCAGCATCGAATCGCCTGCTCGTGGCACCCGCGCCCGTTGTACGTCAGATGCCATGCATCGAGGGCGATGCGCTCCCCGGCGCTGAGCTGGGAAAGGATGGTCAAGGTTTCGCTCCCGCTCAGGTAGTCCACAACGTCCTGCCCGTGGTGGTAGCAGCTCCACATGTGTTCTGTTGCGGTGTCGAACCACTTGTACACGGCCCAACTGTAGTCGTCGAACGGACAGTCCATCTTCAGGGCGATGACCTCGATGTGGTAGCTCTGGAGTCTGACCGACTGCCGGCGGTTCCATTCCTTCACCATCTTGATGACGCGTCGGAACTGCGGGCCGTGCAGCGATGCGGCTGCCTCGATGCTGGCCGCGTGGTCACGAGGGCGCGTGGGCAACCAGATACCCTTGTGCATATCCGGGATGTTGTAGTGGCTGACGATTTTCTTCTCACGGTCGGCATAGGTCCTCGACGCTGGCACGACATCGACGTTAGGCCAGCTCTCAAAGCCCACGGTCACTGCTTGGCCGTTGCGGCGGACGCGGCCCACACCGGCCCCTAACATCAACCGCACGTGTTCGAGGACCTCCTCCGGGCTCTCGCCCTCGATGTGCTCACCGTGGTGCAGCACCAGCATCACGTCGAGGTCAGCGTGTCCGGCGAGCGCGGTGTACCTGGGGATGGACCCCGTCGTGAAGGAGTCCAGGATGTTGAAGTACGGGCGGAGTCGCCGAACAATCCAGTCCTTGCGGACATTCGCAATCGTCCGGTGGTCACCGGGGAGGTTGATACAACAGTGGAACTCTTCGAACGCGGTGTCGACCAGGAATGCCATCCACCGAGAATAGTCTCGGCGTCGGCGCCGACCCTGGTGTTTCGCCTGCCGTCGCGCGTGGCGAGGCGGCCCGGGCCGCGCAGCGAAAAGTCGCGCGTCAACCGGACGCGACGACCTCGCGGGCGCTCGTCCACGAGGAGGGTTGCACCTCGGACCACGGCGACGCGGACGGAATGGCCAGCGACGCCTACGTGATGTTGGGCCTAGGCTACGGGGCCACGGACACGCCTTCATTCTCCCGCGACCTCGCTTTCCACTGCCCGCAGACGCCGCGTATCCCAGCGGTAGACCACGAAGGTCCAGGCGCGCTCGTCTTCTCGCCCATCCGCGTCCCGGGTGGCGTCCGCGTCGTCATCGAGTTCGGCGTCGCCGTCGGAAGCAAGGATGAGAATGAAGGGCAGCGGGAGCCTGGCACTCTTCTCTCGGGAGATTGCCTGCGCTGTCTTCTCGTCCCGGCGACTTGGGAGCGCGACCCCGTCCGGATGGGTATGCCAGTCGCCTAGGTACGTGGTGATGCGCCCCGACTTCTCGTAGCGACCGGCTAGCTCGCGTTCCTGCCAGCCGGCGTCGGGGTCGAAGCGGTTCTTGGCGTGCCGAGCGGCGGGTCCCGGACCGAGCACGGCCTCGACCATGACTTGCTCGGGGTCCCCACCCGGCGAGACATAGCCGAGGAGCATCCCCCCGGTCTCCAACGGAGCGCGCCGGTTGGCCTCGTCGAGCATGTCGTCCAGCGCTGCCGGCGCGAGCCAGACGCGCGTGCCCGCTACGGGGCTTTGGCGGCGGCGCAGACGGGGCACGCGTCGTGCGGTTCGAGGGCGTACGAGGTCCAGAAGGGCGAATCGAGCTCGGTCGGCGTCCGCGCCTGCTGAGCGCAGACGAAGACATCGCGGGGGTCGTCGGGTGCGCGTCCGCTGAGGAGCGTGAAGCACGCGGTCCGCACGGCTTGAGCGACGATAGGAAGCGCGTCGAAGCTCGTGCCCGTCCATGTGGGAGCCGCGCAGCCACGAGGCTGGACCGTGCCGGTCGGCGCCGCCGGCGGCGGCGTGATGCTTTGCTCGTCGAGTCGCATCTGCAAGCAGTACCAGCAGCCGGTCACCCCGGGGAGAACTCGGGCGACCACGCCTCCCCAGCCGCCCTCGGTCGCTGTCACGTACACCTGGGGTATGCCGGCTTCGTCGGCAAGCGCGGCGAGTAGCTGCTCGACGCCAATCTCGGCGGTGGCGTCGATGAGAAGGTCGGCGCCGTCGAGGAAGTCGGTCAGCAGCTCGGCTTCGCTGCGGGGAGCCGGAGGGTCTCCGGGCGCGGGCACGATGCCCAAGTGGTGGTCGAAGCTCACGACCTTCGTGAACGGGTAGTCGTTCACCAGGAAGTTGTGGAGGAGGTTGGTCTTCCGATGTCCGACGCTATGGAGTCCGAACGGCCAGCGCACGATGGTGCCGGCCTCGACGACGTCGGAGTCGAGGATGCGCAACTCCCCGACCTGGGCTCGCCCGAGTTCGAGCGCTATCGGGCCGCCGAGCGCGCCGAGCCCGGCCAGGGCCACGGTTTTGCCGGCAAGCCCGGCGATGGTGGGGATGCGAGCTCCGAGGTCCTGAGGGCTGAGGCGCTCACCGCGAACGACGTAGAGCTCCTGCACGTGGTTGCCGTCGTTCGTGACGTCGATGTCGACAGCGAACAACCAGCTGTCCTCCCACTCTCCCTGGCACACCTCCTCCTTGCAGACGACCCCCAGGATGCGGACGGTTCCGCCGGGAACGTTCTGTGCTGGAGGCTTCTCGTAGCCGCTGACAGCGCGAGCCGCTTCGTAGAGGTCCGCTCCCTTGCCGTTTCCGTCGGGAAACCGGTCGAGGCGAACCCAGCGGCCCTCGAACACGGTCTTGCTGAACCGGGAGGCGAGAGCGCCCGTTGCTACCGCGAGGTCCTGCGGCTTTCCGCGCCGCGTCCTCACGGCGACGCGCTTCAGGCACCCGCGTAGCACCTGAGCCGCGTCCTCATGGCCCCCGAGCGCCAGGTTCATCACGCCCGCGCGCTCGTTCTCGGGCAGCGACAGCATCGGCTCGGGGATGAAGACGGACGAGCCGTCGAACGGCACGAAGTAGCTGGACTCCGGCTCGCCCTGCGCTGACTCCTGGTCGCGCATGGCCGCGGGGTCGCCGTCGAGGAGGTCAAGCAGCATCGGCACGCGCTCCGAGACCAGCCACGCGCCCTTCAGGCTCGGACTCCACTGCCTCGACGAGCGGTCCAGCAGGCAAAGGTTGCGCCGGAACGGGTTCTGATGCCGCTCCAGGCGCAAGTCGACCGCGAACACCTCAGGGCGCAAGTACGGGAACGAGTCCGGGTAGCGGACCTCCAACTTCACCGGCGCCCCGCTCGCCCGCGTCAACGTCCCGCGGAGCACCAGGCGCCCGGTCGCCTTCAGCTCCGCGTCGTCCACCGCGAAGTCGAGGCCCTCGGCATCCTCGAAGGCCTCGACCTCGGCCTGGAGCCTCTCCGGCCTGCTCTCAGTCCAGTTACGCACGCGCGGTGCTCACTCTCGCTCCAGCGGTCCGTCAGCCGACCGGACGGTGATGCGGTGGCTTCGGGGGGTCAGGCGGGCCCGGAGGCGGCTTCGGCGGGCCCGGGTCGGGGTCGGGGTCCGGATGCGGCTCCGGATGAGGGTGGTGGTGCTTCTCGTGCTCGTGCTCCTCGTGCTCGTGCCTCTCGTGTTCGTGCTCCTCGTGTTCGTGCCTCTCGTGTTCGTGCCTCTCGTGTTCGTGCCTCTCGCCCTCGTGCTTCCCATGCTCGTGCTTCCCGTGCTCTTCGTGCGAGCTAGTCATGCGACTCCTTTGTTGGTGCCCAGCGGCGCTTGACATCGGTACGCCTGGCGCAACCTCTGCATCCGCTCTCTGCGCTCCCGACCCGCCGGCCTCCCCACGGCGTTACGGTCTGAGCTGTCGCGGGGGCGCAGAACGCCCAGGCTCGCCCAGGACGCTACAGCCGACATCGGACGGAACCGACGAGCCACCCCCTCGCGCGACGGCAGCGCGTAGCCCGGTTGGGCTTGAACAAGCGACCCGTCGCACCGCGGACGTGGGGCGCGGCTGGCCGACGCGACCCGACGAGGAGCCCGGGAGCCGCTCGCATAAAGACCTCGAACCGGCGCACGTCCGGGCACTCCTGGAGCTTCCCGGCTTGGTCCGCTACGCGACCTCGCCCTCCCGGCGGACGTGCCAGGTGTCGAGCAGGAACTGAACGACGCCGGTCGTGAGCGCCGCGGTGAGCCGCGCGTGGCGGGCGAGCGCTTGGCTGGGGGCGGTGCGTCCGTGCCCGAGGCCGAGCTCGTTGCGGAGCTCAGCGACGGCCTGGACGACCGTGGACATGCTGCGGAGCGCCCGCTGCGCGGCCTGACTGCCCTTGGCGCTGTCGGGTACCGACTCAGCGTTGAGCCTGAGCGTCTCCGCTGCCTTCTTATACAAGCCGAGGAGGTCGTCCTTGCTGCTGTAGGCGACGTCGTAGTCCTCCAGGACGAACTTGCACGCCGACTCCAGCAGCTCCTTGCAGGCGGCGATGGTGGCAGCGGGGTCGTCGCGGACGCCGGCGTTGATGCGGCTCAGGTGCGCTCGAATGACCTCGGGGCGCGAGAGCCGCGAGTGGTCACCGAGGTCGAGCGTGACCGCGACCGCCGCCGGCAGCGCTTCCGTGAGGTTGCCCTCCGCGTCCAGGGGCGCGCCGTCGTGGATGAGCGTCTGCACCAGCGCCTTCGCAGGCAGCGTGAGCTCGCCGTCGTAGTTGCGACCGAACTCAGCGATGGCTTCGACGTGTACGCGCAGTAGCCGCTGATGGTCCGCGTCGGTGGTGAGGTCGAGCGCGGCCTCGTGACAGGCGGCCTCGAAGCGGCGTTGCCCGCTCTCCGTCCCGGCGTAGCCCTCGACGGGCATGATGCCCTCGGCCTCGAAGACGTCGGCGATACGTCGCACCGTTCCCTCGCTCGCGCACATGTCGTGGAAGCGCCGGCGGCTGTGAGCGGAGATGCGCACCCGGCGAGGATACGCGCGGCCTCGGCGGCTCCAGTGGGCCGTCGGGACGGCGCCGCGCTAGGACAGGGGCCCGCCGCGCTCGCGCAGGAGAACGTCGGCTGCTGGCACTTCGTCTTCATCGTCGCGCAGGAAGTCCACCTTGCCGGTGGCTGCGCAGCGAAGGCAGTTCTGCGTCTTGGAAAGCGGCGTCATGCCGGGTGGCGGCACGAAGGGCGTCTGGGTCGAGCCTTTGCAGACAGGGCAGGTATAGGACATGGCCGTCAAGCGTAGCGGCGCCAGTCCACGGGCTGCGCAGCCAATACGTCCGGGCGACCGCGTACAAATACGGCGGGGGTCGCTACTGGCAGTTCCGCGCGTCCGCGGGATGCCGTCCACCGCGATGCCCATACTTGCCTGTTGGCTATGGGCGAGCTCTACCTCAACGCGCTTCCGCTGTCAGTTGACGCTGGTTCCGATGTCGTTGTCGCTCGCGTCTGGGAGCGCGACGCTGCTGTCGACGAGGCGTTGCGCGCGGACCCGGCTCGCGGTCACGAGTTCGACTTCCGGTCGTTCAACCGCGAGACGTTCGCCTGGGCGCTGCCAGGTGGGACGCTCCCGCAGGAGCTGGCAGGGCGGGGAGCCGATGCGGCGCTGGGCAGCATCCCCGCTGCGGTTCTGGCGTCGGTGGTCCGCGAGGCCGCGGTGCGGCGACTGCGCGACCTGGGCCTGGAGTTGCGCTCGAACCGGGTGGGCCAGTCGGCGACTTTGAGCCGGCGCAAGCGCAATCTTGCCGCGGATGTCGTGACCGCCATGCCTGCCGGCGTCGGCGTGTACCCGGCTATCTCCGTCCAGGGCATGCCGCTTGTGGGCGATGGCAGCGAGCCCGGCGAGGTCGCCCTCGTTATCGACCAGTCCATCGTCTACGTCCTCGACGTGCCACTCGCAACGCTCGCGAGCGTGGGCATCGAGCTCATGAACCTGCGGATGCACTGGCAGCACCAGTCGGGCTGCAACTGCGAGCACGCCGGCATGGTCGGTGATGCCGGGCGCTTCCTCGGTGGCGACCCGACCGCCGCCGTGAGGCTGCGTGACGGTGCCGGCGACTCGTATTCGGCGTCGGCGGCCTGTCTCGCCGTGCAGGCCAGCAGGTTCCTGATGGCTCGGTACCTCGCGAGTCTGAACGGACGTGGTGAGCGCGACATCGCGGAAGCTCTCAAGCTGCCGGCTGACCGTTTCGGCGCGACCTCGAAGCGGTGGAAGAACCTTGAGGCCACCGCGAAGGGTCTCGGCGAGCTCACGCTGTTCGACGGGGTGACGGCTACGCTCGGAGTTCCGCTGCGCATTCCCTCGACGCCGACTCTCGCGGACCAGGCTGGTCCGGTGGCTCTGCCGGCGGTTCCGGAGGGCAATCTCAACTTCAGCTACGGGGCGCCGGAGCTTAATGCCAGCGCCGCTATCGGCTTGGGTCGTCACGGCCCGTACGACGAGGGCCAGCATCGCACGGACATCCTGCGGGCTGTCGTCGTCGCGCCCGGGGAGTTCGTGGCCGAGGCGAAGAAGCTGCAGAACATCCTCACGACCGGGCTTGCCGGGTTCAAGGGCATCAAGAAGCGCTACCACTTGCGGGACTTCAAGATTTCGCTCCATCTGTTCCCGGACGCTACGCGCGCGGGCTACGAGAACGGGGTCCTGGCGGCAGCCAAAGCCGGCGACGGCGTTGACATCGTCTTCTTCGTCACCCGGCGCGACTTCCGCTACGCGCGCCGCGGAGAGAACCCGTACCTCGGCGCGAAAGCGGCTCTAGCGTCCGCCGGCATCGCCTCGCAGGCGGTCACCATCGAGACGCTCAACCAGCCCGAGAACATGCTCCAGTGGAGCAGCGACTCCGTCGCTCTCGCCGCGTACACGAAGGTCGGCAACATCCCCTATGTCCTGCACGACCCCACCGGCGGGCGCGAGCTCGTGCTCGGTATCGGACGCGCCGACGTTTACGACTCGACGAAGGGATACCGGCGGCAGCGGTTCGGCGCCTCCGTCGCCGTCCGTCAAGACGGCGACTTCCTGTTCGCCGGCAGTACCACGCCCGTGAGTACCGACGAGGACTACGAAACCCAGCTCGCGCGGCTCGTCGGCGAGAACATCACCCGCTTCGCCGCCAGCCAGGGCAGCGACCCCGACCGCCTGGTCATCTACGTCTTCAAGCGGACCGGGCGCCACGAGCTCCACGCCGTCAAGAACGCCATCGGCAACCGCAACATCGAGTTCGCGCTCCTGCACGTCAACCGCGACTCGCCGCTGTGGCTGGTCGAGCGCGGCGGCAGCGGCATCATAGCGCCGCCGCGGGGCACAACCGTCGCTCTCGGTGACCGCGACCGGCTGCTTGTGACCGGGGACCCGAGGAAGCCGGCGGGCGCGCATCCGCTGCGGCTAACGCTCGACAACAAATCCACGTATCGGGACATGGACCGGCTGGTTCGTCAGGCGTACGGCTTCACGAAGACCTCCTACCGCGGCTTCCTCCAGTCGAACGAGCCATCGCCCATTCTCTTCGGGCGCCTGCTCGCGCAGAAGGTCGAGCAGCTCGTGCCTTATGGGTTCAACCCCGCCTCCGCCGCAGGCCCGCTCGGCGACCGGCCCTGGTTCATCTGAGTGACGCGCGTCCTCTGAGCGGCAGCCCGTCGGAATGACCTTCGTGAGCGCCTAAATGGCCCGGACGTTGCAACCCAGTCCCGACGCTGAAGCCGCGGTGCTCGCGGTTGTTCAGCGTGCCCAGGAGCGGCTGCCGGACCGCGACGCCCCGCTTCTCGCCCGGCTCTTCGCCCTTGAGTGCGCGGCGCGGGGAGGCCGTGCGGTCGCTCCGACCGTCGAGCGCTACCGCGACGCTCTCCGCGAGGCCGAATGGTGGCTGGACGAGACATGGGAGCCCGACGTTCCGCACGCTGCTGTTCTCGGGCAGGCGCTGAGCGCGTCCAAGGCCCTCAACCGGACTGCGCCGTCGGACTGGCCACGCCTTCTCGGTGAGGCCCTCGAAGCGTTGGAGGCACGCGGGAAGACACGGTTCGGCATCGGCGGCGACCCATCCCTGCTGGCCGCGGTCCTCCGCGGACTCGACGCCGCGGACATGAACGCGCCGGAGTGGCTCCTGACCTCTGCCGCTGGCGTCCTCCAGGAGCGCCGGTCAGCGGAGGCGACCGCCGAGCTCGCCGACGCTCTCGCAAGTCATCCCTCCGGACAGTCGCTCGTCGCCAGCGCTGTCTCCGCCGCGTTCCGCGGTGACGACTGGACGGACGGGGACGCGCCGTACGCCCGCTGGTGGCTGGCGAGCCGGCGCAAGGAAGTAGACCGCCACCTCAGCACGCGCGCCATCGATGACGCGCGCCTCCAGGCGCTCGTGGCAGCCGACCCCGTTGACGGGAAAGCCGCGGCGATGGTCCTGGAGACCGCAGCCCAGGCCGCCGGACAACTCGTCATCGCCACCGCGGAAACCCTCAGCGCCGAGCGTTCGCGCGAGGACCGACGCGTGCACGTATCCCGTGCGCTCTACCGCGGAGGGCTGTTCTCGCTGGCCGCGAGCGTCGGGCTGTTCAACCTTCACTGGCTCGGACATCAAGCAGCCGCGGTCGTAGGCGCCGGGGCCGCGAGTGCAGGCGCCGCGGGCGGCGCTCCCGGCGAGCATCCGTTCCGGCAGGTCATCGCCGGGCTCCTCGTCACGTTCCTCGGGCTGTGCATCTCCGGAGCCATCAAAGCCATCAGCAGCCAGTATGGGAAGCGCGCTCCGGAATGGGCTCGGGGGGTCGAGGTCCTCGCGACCGTCGCCGCGGGCATCATCGCGGCGGTTGTGGCCTGAAGCGCACGAACTGCTGACGCACGGTCGGCCACGGCTCATGAGCCTCAGCTGTGGACCTGTGCCTGCCAGCTCCGCAGAGCTCTGGCAGCCCTCATTCGAGGTGACAGAAATATGCGCCGTGCGCGCTCGTCCTTCTGAATGGTTGCGCGGTGCGCTCCCTCCGCGGCCTTCTCCCACTCATCGTCGCGATACTCCTGGTGTCGCTGCTCGCGCCGGCGCCAGCGCATGCCGACTACGCATCTACGGTCCTAAGCGATAGCCCGCTTGCCTACTACAAGCTCGGGGAGACGTCGGGCACCGTCGCGACCGACTCCTCCGGGCAAGGAAAGAACGGCACCTATGTGAATGGCGTGAGCCTGGGAGCACCCGGGCCTCTGGTAGGCGTGACTAACTACGCGGCGTCCTTCAATGGAACTAGTGCAGCGTCTCAGTTTTAGTTGGTGATTGCGGCGAGGGCGACGCGACCACGACTGACTTTCTCGAGGATTGCGTCGGCGCTCGCGGTCCACACGAACGGTGTCGGGTTCGTGTTGTTCGCTTGGAGGTACGCCTCGATCGCGGCGATCAGGTCGGGTACGGAGTGGAATACGCCGCGGCGCAGAGCCTTCTCGGTGAGGTTGCCGAAGAACCGTTCGACGAGGTTCAGCCATGAGCTTGACGTCGGCGTGAAATGTAGATGGAAGCGGGGATGTTTGGCCAGCCAGGCCTCGACGTCGTCGTGTTTATGGGTTGCGTAGTTGTCGAGGATCAGGTGGATCTGAAGGCGCTTGGGGACCTCCCTGTCGATCGTCCGCATGAACTTGAGGAACTCCTCGTGGCGGTGGCGGGGCAGGCACTCGCCGATCACGCTCCCGG
>Ga0208480_1000096_pt1 | contig 36314 bp, 31 predicted proteins | sample NGESurshal092012_4_FD_184485 | JGI IMG/M metagenome (GOLD analysis project Ga0208480, IMG submission 184485) | Arctic peat soil microbial communities from Barrow, Alaska - NGEE Surface sample F53-1 shallow-092012 (SPAdes) | ecosystem: Environmental > Terrestrial > Soil > Wetlands > Peat ... | reverse complement strand
TGCCTTGGACCGTTCGCATGTTCTTTCTCACGCCAGAGACCCAGTACGCAGCCGCCTGATCCCCAATAGTATGTCTATTTACTTATGCTCTAATTGATATCAGGGAAATCCAGCGAGAGGCATTCGGGACCCCCGCTCATTATCTTTTTGGCGATCCGCAAGATAATCAACTGAACTACAGCAATGGCCAACCCGCCCGAGGGCCCAATCGCTACGGAGACCTTTTACCTGTCTATCTGGGAGGAACGGCTCCGGATGAAGGAGAATCCTATGGCACCGATGAGAATCAAGAGGATGACCAGGCCCCGTCCACAATTTCAAATCCGCAACCCAATTGAGTACTCCATTACTCAAATCAAATCGATCTGTTTATGGATTGGCCTGCTCACGATAGTTTCATCAACTTGGGCAAATGGACAAGCCAATAATGGACTAATCTTTTACGGGGAGACTGACTTCCGGATGCTATCACCAACGGGAGAAATCATAGGGAAGTCCGTGACCGGACAAGTACCGGTCTGGGCACCAGGTCACAAACAGTTCGCGTTTAAATCAGGAACAAATACAATAACGATAACGACTGTTGCCACGAACACCAGCACCTCAATCACGGTAGCGGGAACAGTAGATCTGCTTTCCTGGACCTGTCCAGATAAGATCATATTTGCCGACCAAACCACTATTTTATATCTGACCTTATCGGATCAGCAGTCTCATACCATTCCCATCGCGACTGCAGGTTGGAATGATCCCGAGCTTTCTCCCGATGGCTCAGCCTTGGTATTTTCCGGCTATAGTGCTTCGACTGATGACGTGGGAATTTTCACAGCTCACATCGACGGTAGCCAACTACAGCGTCTCACAACGGGCAATCTCGATTACCAACCAAAGTGGTCACCTGATGGAACAAAGATCGCGTTTGTGAGGCTTGCCGCTTCGCTCTCTTTATCTCCGTACGAGAACTTCGCAGCAGATGGCCTTTTCTATTACAGGGGTCAAGCTTACATAGTGAATGCGGACGGGTCGAATCCGCATCAGCTTGCAAGTTCGACCAGTCATGCACTCGACGTTTCCTGGTCACCCGATGGTACGCAATTAGCGGTTGTCACTCCTTGGGCTGAGAGCGTGGAACTGTGGATTGTGTCTGTGGCCGGGAGTCAAAGGGCAATGATCTACAGGACCTCATTTGGCGAGTTCATCGATCCCTTGAGCACTCTTCCAAACAAAATCAAAGGCCTGTATTATCGCGTGCGATGGAAGTGAGATCGATCTGCCTCCAACTGCTGAAAGGGTTGATGGTAGATCAAGAACACTATCGCACCAGGAGTGGATCACCGGAATTAGGCAATTTCCGAGTCGCGATCAATTGGGCTGCGCCCGAATCAGAGTACCCATTCGTTCTCAAGGGTGTGACGTTGCCCGACGGAACTGGGCCACTCTAAACTGGGTTTTCCGAAGCAACAAAGTTGCGGAAGGAAGGCGAAGAGTGAAGAACAGCAGGTTCAGTGCAGAACAGATCATCGGGATACTGAAACAGAGCGAAGCGGGAGCCAAGAGCAGCGACCTATGCCGGCAACATGGGATCAGCGCGGCGACGTTCTATGGGTGGCGCAGTAACAGGGACGTTATCCTTCAGTGGAGATTTGATCCAACGATTCCCGACGGTAAGCACGTGGAAGTCGCAACCGAATTTACTTCACAGGTCGGCAAACTCACTAAGATTCCAGACTGACAACCCAAGAAAATATGCCGGATCGCGACCGTGACCGCAATCGACGACTACTCGCGTGCGGACTGTCTGGCTTGCTCTCGCTTGTGGTTCCCGCCTTAGTGCAAGCCGCCGGGGAGATTGTATGGCGGTCCAGCGATCGGTATTTGGGAGTCGTTCTCACGGAGCCGTGGAGAAAAATCCCTGAAAAGTAGCGCCGTCGGGACCTGCCCAATCCCTCGCTCACTGCTGCGTCGGTGGCGCTGTCGGAGGTTCTACTGAAGTTTGCGGAGCCGGAAACGCAGGAGCGCCACCCGCCGGATTCTGCCCCGGCTGGCTCTGGTTGAAGAAATTCTGGTTCGTCGTATTCTGGCCGAACGCTCCGTTGTTCGCCGTCGAACCAGCCGGAACCGCGCCTGCAATTCCCGGCGTCGCGTTGTCCTTGGTTGGGTCGTAGTAAAACTCCCACAAGGAATAATTCGTCTGATCGTGGACGGTCTTGATGCTGTGGCCGCGCGCAATGCTTGCGACTCCGGCGATTCCTCCGGAGTTGATGGCGCCCATCGGCGCGCTCGTGTTGCCCGTACCCATCGCGGGCGCGCTGGTAACCGCTCCTCCAGGCTGCCCGCCGTTCGGCGTCGGGTTCGGATTACTGAGCAGGTTCCGCGCTGTCTGCATCGCGTCCGGCCCGGCCTCGCCAGGGCCGCTCTGCGGTACTCCGGACTGCCCTGCCGCTGCCGCACCGCCATCCGCGGCTCCTTGCTGCATCCCCTGACTGCCCGACATGCTAGCGGCGTCCTGTCCGGCATCGCCCGGCAATGCAAGCACCGGCAATCCATTCTGATCGGAGCCCTCCGCGCGCCCCGCTCCGCTGGATGCTCCGTTTGCTGAGATCGCGGGCGGACGCGGTGGAGGCAGATCCGGCACAATCACCGCCGCGGTATTTGAGCTTGATCCAAAACTGGATGACGAGTTCGATCCAAAGCTCGACGACGAGGTCGATCCAAAACCGGAGGAAGAGCTGCTGCCAAACGCTGAACTCGGGCCACTCGAGGTTGAGCCGAAAGCCGAATTAGAATTGTTGCCGGTTGAGCCGAATCCCGAACTGGCATTGTTGCCGGTCGACCCGAATGCCGAACTCGTGTTGCCAGTGGTCGAGCCGGGTCCCGGAGTCGAGCCGGAATTCGCGGTCGCGCCATTCTGTCCGGGCGTCGCGATCGGGTTTACCTTCGAATCGATGATTATGCCGTTGGGTCCCGCGTGAAGCAAGCGCCAGTTGGCCTCGCCGGTGAAAGGGTCCGTGAACTTGTGCCGCAGGAAGCGCATCTGGTTCGTGCTTTCGAGCGCGTCCAGAGACGGCGGATACGTCCCGATCTTCCTGACATACAGCTTCACCGCGTGCTTGTACTCATTGCCGCGATCGATCAGCAGTTGCTCTTTCTGCCGCCGCGCCTCGAACACCACCACCGGCATTTCCATGTAAAGCATGATTGCGGCCACAGCCGCGAAGAGAAACACAATCAGAAGCGCCGAACCACTTTCGCCGGATCTTTTTTCTCCGGATCTTTCTCCGGATTTTACCCGCTCCGCTGGAAGGCCCCCGCGACTCATTGGACCACCGCTTCGGGAATCACGGGCAGCGTTTGCCCTTGCTTCAACTGAACGTCTTCCAATCGCGCGCTGTTCGGAGTTAGCTCCACCACCAGGTACTTGTGATCCAGAACCTCACCCTCCGACCCGACCAGAACGTTGTCCCCGTCCATGAAAAAGCCGCGGTTGCTCGCGCCTCTGCCCATGGGCCTGACGAATCCGTAATACTTCAACGGAATGTTGAGCACCGGCGCTCCGGGCGTTCCCGCTGTGGCTATTGCGCCTGGGGCGGGAAGCGCTCCTGGATGGATGATGGGCGCGTGAGCCGGCAAAGCGGGCAAATTTTGCGCGACCGCCGGACCCGTTTCAAAAAGGTTTCGCGTGTCGGGCGCGGGCTGCAGCGCTTGCAGGCGCGCTAGAAGATCCAGCCGCAAAGTCGGATCGACATCGCCGCGCGTGGGATCGATCGCCCGCAAACGCAGCTTTCCGCGTTCGTTGCTTGCCGCTTCTCGCCGCCCGGGGGTAACACGGGATCTCGGCGCGGGCACGTCCGTCTCCACAGCCTGAGGATGAACGGCCGCCGCTGCCGGAGCGTTCTGCTCGTCGTCGCTGCGCGAGTTATACCAGAACAACAACGCAGCGGCCACGATCAGGCCACCCACCAATATTTTCGGATCCACTCCGATCCGAACGCCGAAGATCCTGGTTTGGGCGGCCGCGCTCATGGTTCTCCCGCCAATGTCACCGGAGCTTCTTCTTTGATAATTGTCTGAAAGCGAATCTGCACATTGATCTCGCCACCCTTCTGCTGGGGCGCGGCGGTCAATGTATCCAGCATCAGCAGCATCGGCGACCGGTCCGCTTCATAAAGAAAGCGCATCAAATTCTGATAGGGCCCTTCGTAGTTCGCCGCGATGTTCAGAAGAGCAAGGTCGGGCGCGCCTTCAATCGGCTCCTCGCTTGAAACCCATTCGCGTTGCTGGAGACCGGAAGCGCCCGCTATTCTTTGAAGCTCCGCGATCACCGCCGAATAGGCAGTCCGCTTCGGAAGAAAATACTTGGTTTCGAAAGCGGTCGATTCCGTGTTGCCGGTCTGCACTTTCGCCGAAACGCTTTGCAAGCGAAGCATCTTTGACCGCGTCGCCACAATCTGCCGGCGGACTTCGAAGCCCTCCTGAGCAAGCTCCTTGCGCGAGCCGCCGGGCGGATCGAAATAGAAGAACAAGGCTGCGCCGTTCAACAGCGCCAACACAGCGCCGATCAGTTGCAGCCAAAACCGCGGACCCCGGCGCGTCCCGCTTCGAACGGTTGGAAGCCAGTTAAAGTTTCTGGGCATAAGCAACCGTCAGGCGGTATCGATAGAGTGGCTCGTTTTGCGTCGGCGGCTGTTGACTCTCCACCCTCGTCGCGCCGAACAAGCTCGATTGTTGCAACCGCTTCAGCAGATCGATGAAAACGTCCGGCCGCTCGGTCCCGACAATCATGTCAAGCTGCACCCGGTCGGTCCCCGAGCCTTCTTCCGCAGCTACTTGCGGCAGCCGCACGCCGACCAGCCGCATATTGCTGGGCATGACGCCCGCGAGATCCATGAAAACCCGTGTCCAGCTCACCGATCGCCGGGCGATCAATTCGTTCAGGAAAACGCTCTTCGCAAAGACATCGGCGTTCTCCGGTTTCGCCAAAACGACCGCGTACCGGGTTTGCTCCCGCTGCAGAGTCTGAAGCTCGGTCAGATCGCTTCCGATGCCGCGCCGCAGATCCGCAGCTTGCGCCCGCGCATGCAGAATCAGGCTGGCCAGCACCAGCAGCGAGCAAGTGAGCCCGGCGCAGATCAGCGCCAGCGCCGCGTTTTGCGCCCGCTCGCGCCGGAATGGCTGTGACGCGACATTGATTGACGTCGGCGAGAACGAACTCATGCGGCGTATTGCTCCAGAAGGCCCAGCAGGCCCGCGTTCTCCTGCGATACCGCTCCGAATTTCGAGCGCATTTGCGCGTAGGGAAGATGAAACTCTCTTTCCGCAAGCCTTCCCAGCGAATCCGTATCGGGCCCGAATCCACACAGTAACAAGCGGCTTACCGCCTCGCCGATCTGGTCTTCGGCGTAAGCCAGCGTCTGCTGCAGCGGCTGCAGAACATTGTGCTCTTCCCGCTTGGCTTCTTCCCCTTCCCCGGCAAGATCCAGACAGCGCACCAAGCGTACCCGGCCCTGCTCAAGCAGCAGCACCGACAGCGTCGTCCCGGCGGCTTTCGCCACCAGCGTTAGCCCCTTCTCCGTGCTTACACAGAGGCGCAGCGTCGCGATCGAAGCGGGCGTCACTAAGCCAAGTCGATATCCGGCATCCATGAAAATCGCCTCGTATTCATCCAGAATCGGTCGCGCGATCGTCACTGTCAGTACTTCAATGCGCTTCGGAGCGGTCATCTGAATAGAGTACGCAAGCTGTGCTTCGTCGATATGAAAGGGGACCGTCTTGCGAAGACGGAAACGAAGCAGCGCGGTACGCTCTTCTTCGCCGGACGGAAACTGCTCAAAATCGAGAATCGCCATCCGCACCGCGTAATCGGGAATCACCAGCGCCGCGGCTGCCCGCTTGACGGCATGCAGACCGGAAACTCGCGGCAGCGCGTCCCGATACAACTGCGGCTTCAGCAGATTCGGCGCGCTCGGGGAAGCTGTCAAAGCGAGCTCAGACAGAGTTTCGAGCCGAGCCTGGCTGGGATTGCGCGGGGACACTCCGGCAAGCGATGTCTCCGTGATTTCAAATACCTGATCCGGCGGCGGTTCGGTTATCCAGCGCTGGACGCGATCGATGAACGACAGTGGAATCCCTACCCTTCGATGAACGTTACTTTGTTGGCTTCGCGCAATGTCGTGATGCCCTGCCGGATCCGGTCTAAAGCGGAATGCCGGAGAAACGTCATGCCGTCCTCGCGCGCCGCCCGCTTGATTTCCGAAGTGGGCCTGCGCTCCAGAATCAGCTCGCGTATCCGCTCGGTCAGGTCCAGCAGCTCATGGATCGCGGTGCGTCCCCTGAATCCGGTTCCGCTGCATTCCATGCAGCCGCGGCCCTCATAGAAAGGAAAGCTCCGCCATTCGTCCAGATTGAGCCCGCTCTCAGTCAGGTACTCGTCCTCATAAGTCACCCTTTGCCGGCAGTGCGGGCAGATGATGCGCACCAGCCGCTGCGCCAGAATGCAGTTCAGCGAGGAAACGAAGTTATAAGGCTCCACGCCCATATTCAGAAATCGTCCCAATACATCCAGCACGTTGTTGGCATGCACCGTCGTGAACACCAGGTGGCCTGTCAGGGCCGCGTTAATTGCGATTTGCGCGGTCTCCTGGTCGCGAATCTCGCCAACCAGAATCTTGTCGGGATCGTGCCGCAGAATGGAGCGCAGACCGCGCGCGAAGGTCAGTCCCTTCTTCTCGTTCACCGGAATCTGCGTAATGCCTTTGATCTGATACTCCACCGGATCTTCAATAGTGATGATCTTGTCTTCGTCGTTCTTGATCTCGCTTAACGCCGCATAGAGGGTCGTCGTCTTTCCCGATCCGGTCGGCCCGGTAACCAGCACCATTCCGTAAGGTTCTTTGATATACCGCCGGAATTTCACCAGGTCCTGCTCGAAGAACCCCACTACGTCCAGCGTCAGATGCGAGAACTTCTCGCTCATCGATTCTTTATCCAGCACGCGGAGCACGGCGTCCTCGCCGTAAATCGTCGGCATGATGGAGACGCGGAAATCGATCAGCCGGCCCTTGTAGCGGACGCGGAACCGGCCGTCTTGCGGTACGCGCCGCTCGGCGATATCCAATTCGCTCATCACCTTGATACGCGAAATTACCGCCGAGTGCCACTCCTTGGCGATCGGACTCATTGCATACTGCAAAACGCCGTCTATGCGGTATTTGATCGCCAGTTCCTGATCGCGCGTTTCGATGTGAATGTCGCTCGCCCGTCTCTCGAGCGCATTGAAAATAGTCGTATCGACCAGCTTGATAACCGGCGCGATGTTGCCTTCATCGGACGTGAGCCGGTCGATCGAAAGGTTCTCGTCCGGGTTCTCTTCATCGCCCACCACGTCCAGCGTGAAGCCTTCCGTAACTTCTTCGAGGACCCGCTGGGATTGTTCCGTCTTCTTCAGCAGATCCGTGATCTGCGAGTAAGTGGCGACCTTAACCTTCAGCTTCTTGGACAACAGAACCGACAGCTCGTCGATCAGAACGATCTGCCTCGGATCGGAAAGCGCGATTTCAAGCGTTCCGTTCTGCGCCTGCAACGGAACGAAATGATACCGGAACATCAGATCGACCGGAACCGTGCGAAAGAGCTCGTGATCGATCTTGGCCGTCTTCAGATCCACGAAGTCGCAGCAGTAACGCCGCGCAATGGTCTTAGCGTGTTCCGCTTCGTCTACCGGATCTTTAATCTTGATGGTTTCGGTCGCCATTTAGTGAATCGAATCCGCGAGCGAGAAGATGGGTAAATACAGCGCCACCAGCACAAACGCGACAAAAATACCCATGAAGATCATAATGGCCGGCTCGATCAGCGACAACAGCGCCGTCATGCGCGTCGCCACGTCTTCTTCATAAAACTCGGCCACGCTGCTCAGCATTTGAGGCAGCGCCCCGGTCGATTCCCCCACCTCCATCATGTCAATCGCCAGATCGGGGACGATGCCCGTGGTTTCGAGCGATGCCGAAAGCGGCTTGCCTTCCCGCACCAGAACGGCGGTGCGGTCTAACGCCTTTTTGAGGAGAACTGTTCCGAGCGAGCGTCCCGAGGTTTCGAGCGCCTGAACCAAAGGAATGCCGCCCACCAGAAGAGTGCCCAGCACGCGCGAGAATTGCGCCACTTGATACTTCGTCCAAACCTCGCCTAACAGCGGGATTCGCATCTTGATGGAATCCAATCTCTCTTGCGATCCCTCCCGGCGCGACCAGAAATAGGCGCCTATCGCGGCACATATGGTCAGAGCGAGGCCGGCCAGTACGTAAGTTCGAGCCGTGGTGCCGATGGCGATCAGTACCTGGGTTGCCGCCGGCAGTTTGGCTTCCATGCTGTTGTAGAGCTGCGCGAAATTGGGCACCACATAAGTCACCAGAAAAACAATCAGGCAGATGACCAGGCAAGTCAACACCGCCGGATACAGAAGCGAGACCAGAAGCTTCTTCCGCAAAGAGGAGGTCAGCCGCTGATAACTGATATATCGCTCGAGCACCTCTACCAGCGAGCCGCTCTTCTCCCCGGCCAGCACCGATGTGACGTAAATCGGGGGAAAAACCTGCTGATGACCGAACGCGTCTGAAAGTACGCTTCCGCTCTTCACTTCATCGCGAACCGCCCTGATATGACGGCCCAGCTTCTCATCCGTAAGCCGGTCCGCCAGCAGATCCAGCCCTTTGAGAATGGGCAATCCCGCCCGAACCAGCGTGACGAACTGCTGATTGAAAATCAGGAATTTTTCGAGATTGACTGTCTTCTGGCGCTTGCCGACGGCGCCCAGCCGCGCGCCGAGGGCTTTCGCGCGAACCGAGTAAACCAGATATCCCTGCTGCGCCAGACGCTCCCGGGCTTCGCGCTCGGTCGGCGCATCGGCCACCTTCTCGTGCATTTGGCCGCGTGGGTCCGCGTACCTCAGAAGAAACTCAGCCATCTCTCTATTTCTCCCCGGATCCGAAATCCATCGAATTGACTACTTCCGCGCCGGCCGGAACCGCGAAATGGAACAGTTGATCGCCGATCCGCGGATTTAACTTCTCATTGTTGAAAGAGAAAGCTAACAGCGAATCGTCGCGCCCCGCTACTTTCAACTGCCGGACCGACCCATCGGACGCAATCAGCATCTCCACCTTTTCATAGGGCATCCGGTCGTTCTTGGCATCCGCATCCAGCCATGTGCCGCCCTCGCCCGGGCGCACCCGAAAATCCCGGAACTCCTTCTTCATATCTAAGCGGCCCAACAGGAATGCAAGCGGCGCCCGCATATCTTCAGTGTCCTTTAGAGGCACTTTTTCTACCCTGTTATCCCGCGCGGTATATAGGTATACATTTTTGCCGTCCGAAACGAACAGTTTTCCCTCGGGACGGCTGTAATCCCACCGCATCTTTCCTTGTTTACGCAAAGTCAGAGTTCCGGTTTCCGGTGGGCGTGGATGTCCCTCGATGCTGTAATTCTCAGTGAAATCCACAGAGAGCGTCCGCGCGCCGTTATAGCGTTCCTGAACCTGCTTAATCAGCGCATCGGTAGCCGTCTCAGCCAGAACGACGGACGAGCCGATCAGCGCCATCATAAGAAGAAGCCGGGACACATTGAACAGACGCACGGGTGTTTGTCTTCGTTGAATCAAGGGGAAAGCCGCTCGATAATCCATTCGTCTTCGCCTGTTCTTCGATACAGCAGCCGGTCGTGCAGCCGATTGGGGCGACCTTGCCAAAACTCGACGGATTCCGGAAAAACGCAATATCCTCCCCAGAATTCCGGAGCCGGAATGTCTTCCACGCCTTCGTAAGCTGCTTCCAATTCCTTCAATTTGCGATCGAGCGGCTCACGCCCCGGCAGCACTTCGCTTTGCCGGGACACCCACGCTCCCAGGCGGCTCCCTTTGGGACGCGTCCGGAAATACGCCTCCGATTGTTCTCTCGGCACTCTCCGGGCCTGACCCTCGACACGAACCTGCCGTTCCAGCTCCGCCCAATAGAAAGTGAGCGCAGCCGCCCGATTCGTTTCCAGCTCTTTACTCTTCCGGCTGATGTAGCTGGTGTAAAAAACGAACCCAAGGTCGCTCACTTCCTTGAGCAACAGCACCCGGCCGGAGGGTCGCCCCTCGGAGCTGGCCGTCGAGAGGGTCATCGCATTTGGCTCTTTTAAATGAGCAGCTTGCGCGTCTTTCATCCAGCGTTCAAATTGCAGGATTGGGTTCGTTTCGCAATTTTGCTCGGTCAGTTCCGCCAGTCGGTAGTCCTCCCGGAGCGCCTCAAGCGACATCCGGTGAGTTCGTTTGGTAAAACCAGTTCGTTTGGCAAAACCGGCCATCCCTACAGTTTTGCACCGCCCTCGCCGATTGGTATACTCGAACTGGCATGGTGTACCTGTTAACGTCTGTGCATGTCGTTCTTTGCTTTTTTCTGATCATTGTCGTCCTGTTGCAGAGCGGCAAGGCGGCCGATTTGGCGGGAGCATTCGGCGGAATGGGATCCCAGACAGTCTTTGGCCCGCGCGGCACAACGACGCTTTTGTCGAAGGCGACCACGATTGGGGCCGCCCTGTTTATGCTCACCTCTTTGGCGCTCACGATCAGCTCGGATCGCAGATCTCCGGGCACGGGAAGCGTGCTCGAAAATCACCGGGCGCCTTTGGTCCAAAAAACCATCCCGCCCCCAACCAGAACCAAGAAGAAGTAGTTTCCCCGGATCGCGGAGATGGCGGAATTGGCAGACGCACTAGCTTGAGGTGCTAGCGGGTAACTCCGTGGGGGTTCAAGTCCCCCTCTCCGCACCAATACACTTCAGAGAAATCTTCCTTGCTGGTTCGCGGCTGCCGATCGCCAATCAGCTAAAATATAATATTCCCGATTATCTGGAAATAGGGTGCCTATTTCCGCTATTAATGCCGTATTATCTGTACCATGCTTAGCCATTTGAGCGGCTTTTATGCCACAATCCGACCTAAGCGCTGAAGTTGGTTCCCCTTCCGAGGATAAGGAGCCCAAAGCCGCGCCGTTCCCCATCGTGGGGGTTGGCGCTTCGGCGGGCGGGCTAGAGCCATTTCTGCAGCTATTGGGGGCTCTTCCCAGCGATACAGGCATGGCCTACGTTTTGGTCCAACATTTGGATCCCAATCACAAAAGCCAACTCGCCTCCATTCTCGCTAGGGCTACGCCATTGAGCGTAGAAGAAGTTGTGGATGGCATGCCGATCGAACCCGATCATGTCTACGTGATCCCGCCCAACACCACGCTTCGCGTGGCCGAACGGGCGCTTCACCTGACTCCGCGCGAACCGCATGGCGGGCCGCATTTGACCATCGACGACTTCTTTCGATCCTTAGCAGCCGAGCAGGGGAGACTCTCGATTGGAGTGGTGCTTTCGGGGACTGGTTCCGATGGCGCTGAGGGAATCAAGGCGATCAAAAGCGCGTGCGGCATCACATTCGCTCAAGACGAGCAAACCGCTCAGTACGCCGCCATGCCACGAAGCGCGATCTCAACCGGAGTCGTCGATTTCGTGTTGCCTCCGGCGCAAATTGCGACGGAACTCTTCCGAATCAGCCATAACCGCTTCATCGTTCCTCCTCCAGGTCAAGACGGTCAAGAAGTTCTTCCGGACGACGACGGTGAGCTAAAGCAGATTTTTTCTCTGCTTCTGCGTGCATTCGGAGTGGACTTTAGTCACTACAAGCAGACCACCCTTCGACGCCGTATCGGGCGGCGGATCGTCGTACATCGGTTTGAAGGTTTGGCTGACTACCTTAACTTCGTACAGAAGCATCCCGATGAACTCAAAGAGCTCTACAGAGATCTGCTGATAAACGTCACTTCATTCTTCCGCGATCCGGAAGCGTTCACCGCCCTTGCCAGGCAACTCACGGCACTGGTTCAAAATAAGACGATTGAGACCTCATTTCGCGCATGGGTGCCAGCCTGCTCCACTGGCGAAGAGGTTTACTCGCTTGTTATTTGCGTCCAAGAGATTTTTGAAGAGGCTGGCATTCACCCCGATGTGCAATTCTTTGGCACCGACATCAGCGCACAAGCGCTCCAAACCGCTCGCGCCGGGATCTATCCGGAAAATATTCTGCACGACGTCTCCGCGCCGCGCCTCAGCCGATACTTTACGAAGATCCACGGCAAGTACCAGATCAGTAAGACGATGCGCGAAGCTTGTGTCTTTGCGAGACAAGATGTCACTCACGACACGCCCTTTTCCCATCTCGATCTGGTTAGCTGCCGGAATCTCCTGATTTATTTGGAGCCTGTCCTGCAAATAGGGCTGATGCCCATTTTTCATTACGCCTTGAACCCCGACGGGTTATTGTTCCTGGGCAGCGCCGAAACAGTCCGCTTGGCCAGTGACTTCTTTATGGCAAGCGACAACAAGCATAGGATCTTCTCCCGCAAGTCCGGTCCCAATCGGTTGATTCAGCCTTTTGGGAGGTATCGCCATCCAGCGGAACCTCTGGCGCAGGCTCAACTGGAAGAGTCCGTGCTCAGTCTCGATCTCCAGAAGAAGGTGGACCGTACCATCCAAAACCGCTATGCGCCGGATAGCGTCGTGATCAACGACGAGTTGCAGATCCTGCAATTCCGAGGGCACGTCGGGTTGTATCTGGAACCTCCTCAAGGGAAGGCGACCTACCATCTCTTACGAATGGCTCGCGAAGGTCTGCAATACGCGCTTCGCAAGGCGACCGCGGACGCCATAAGGCAAAATGTCCTCGTTGAGAAAAAGGGCATTAGATTCGGACAGTCCGGCGCGGTGGGCGGGATCGATGTCGAGGTCATTCCGCTGTCGAACACGTCCGACAAAGGGCGGTTCTTCCTGGTCGTGTTCAAGCCGGAAGCGCCAGTGATTCCGGCCTCGCCACCGGATACAGGCGAGTCTCCGCGGGATATCGAAAGCGTTGACGACAAGCAAGTGCAACACCTGGAGCGTGAACTTGCGGAAACGCGTCAACACCTGCTTGGAATATCGGAGGATCATGAGGCGGCGCTCGAGCAGTTGCGGGCGTTCAATGAAGAATTACAAAGCGCGAACGAGGAACTGCTGAGCGGCAATGAAGAACTCGGCACCACGAAGGAAGAACTGCAGTCCGCGAACGAGGAGCTTACCACCGTTAACGAAGAGCTCGACACGAGGAATCACCAACTCGCAGCGTTAAGTGACGATCTCACGAATTTGTTCGGCGCCGTAAACGTGCCCATTCTCAGAGTGGACCGGGACCTTTGCCTGCGACGGTTCACGCCAGCGGCCGAGAAATTGCTGAGTATTCTCCCGGCGGATCTCGATCACCCGATACGCTTTCTGCAGAGCCGGCTTGGAACGTCCCTCAATATAGAGAGCCTGATTCGCGAGGCGATCGCGACGCTCGCGGTCCAAAGCCACGAAACGAAAGATCTCCACGGCAAGTGGTGGTCACTCGCCGTACGTCCGTATCTGACGGCGGAGGCCCGAGTCGATGGCGCGGTGCTCACCTTCGTGGACATCGATTCGCTACAGCGAGCCTTACAAACTTCGCAAGAAGCCCGGCTATACGCGGATTCGATCGTCGAAACGGTACGGGAACCGCTGGTAATTCTTACTCCCGAGCTTCGTATCGAACGCGCTAACGCCTCGTTCTACAAAATCTTCCGTTTGCTCCCCGAGCAAACAGAAGGACGGCTCATCTATGAACTGGCCAATCATCAGTGGGAAATTCCGGAATTGCGGTTGCTGCTGGAAGAAATCGTAATTAAGAACAATTCCTTCGCGGATTTTGAAGTGAAGCACGCATTTCCGGCCATCGGGACGCGGATCATGCTGCTGAACGCCCGGCAGCTTCGGCTCGAGTCGAAATCGATGATTTTACTCGCTTTCGAAGATATAACGGATCGCCGACGGGCTGAGGAATCCATCGCGCGCCGGCTGGAGAAAACGAATCGCGAGCTGGACCGCACCAAAGAGGAACTGCGGGCGCTCGCCGCCAGCTTGATGACCGCTCATGAAGAGGAGCGGCGCCGCATTGCGCGCGAGCTCCACGACGACCTGGTGCAGCGTCTGGCGTTCCTTGAATTCAAAGTCGAACGATTCCGCATGGGGCCAATCGGAAACGCGCACCCCGAAATGGCCGCGACGCTAACCACCTTGCAACAGGAGATCGCGGAGTTGTCCGAAGCTGCGCGGAATATCTCTCACGGACTCCACCCCGCCATTATCGACGACCTTGGACTAGCCGCCGCTCTCCGCAAACTTGCCAGCGATTTCCACGAGGGACACCCGGCTTCTGTGCGCTTCATAGGCCGCTCTTTACCATCTTTGCTTCCGAGGCGGCAATTCGCGTCCGCAGTGTATCGAATTGCGCAAGAGGGGCTACGGAACGCCACAAAGTATGCGCCAGCGGCCCCCGTTACAGTCCACTTGAGGACGAAAGCAAATGAGTTGTTTCTGACTATTAAGGATACCGGCCCCGGCTTCGATCCCGCTTCGGCGCGCAGCCACGGTGGTTTGGGCATCGTAAATATGCAAGAGCGCGCCCATTTGCTGGGGGGCAAACTTCAGATCGATTCCCAGCCGGGAAAAGGCACCGCCATCAAGCTCCGGGTTCCTCTTCTCGGGCCGGATTCAGCATGAGCAGCGATCGAAATTTAAGCGCCGTTGTCGAATTTAGAAGAAATCCAGCTCGACCCCGGGTATTGCTTGCGGACGACCACACGTTGATGCTCGAAGGCATTCGATTGATGCTTCAGCCTGAGTTCGAACTGGTTGGCAGCGCGGAAGACGGGCGGGCGCTTCTGGCCGCCGCCAGGAAACTCAAACCCGATGTCATTCTTCTCGATATTTCCATGCCTCTGTTGAACGGGATTGATGCGGCAGTGCAGCTCCGCAAGACTTGCCCATCCGCCAAACTGATTTTCGTTACGATGCACGCCGACGCCGACTACGTGAGAGAAGCCTTTCGATCCGGAGCATCGGGATACCTTTTGAAGCGCGCGGCGGCCTCGGAGCTGCTGACCGCTATTCGAGAGGTATTGAAGGGCAACCAGTACGTAAGCCCGCTGGTGACCCGAAGCGCTTTCGATTCTTTCCTCGCATCGCCGTGGCAAGCCGGCAAAGTGCAGCATACTCTCACCCCGCGTCAACGGGAGGTTCTGCAACTGGTAGCGGAGGGGCGGTCGCGTAAAGAAATTGCCGGCATTTTGCAAATTTCCGTGAAGACCGTGGAATTTCACAAGTCCAGGCTCATGCGGGCGCTGCAATTAAAGACGCCCGCAGACTTTACGCGCTATGCCATCAAGCACGGCTTCATTACCGCCGAGCGCTAGGTATTTTTTTTTACAGAACTAGGCCGGTGACCAGTATCCGACAGCGTTTGACAGGGCTAAGGTGGAGTTACACAAGGGACACGAATCTGAACGCTCTCGAAGTCATCGCTGGATACCGGAGTGAGCGCCTCCGGTTACTGAATCGCCGCAACCCGATTGCCATTATCGGCACGTTGCCAGCCCGGTCTCGTTGAAGTCCGATTCGATTGCCAGACCTAGGAGGGGCGCGAATCATGCACGCTTGCCAGCCACATACTAGCCGCGACGCCGATTCCGTCGGCAGTGGCTTCTACCGCAATAAAAGAGGACGCCCGCTCGGCGAGACGCAATGGGTGGGGCGTATCAACGACGCCTTAAGAGAGGATCACTTTTGCCTCTACCACCAGCCCATCGTTTCGCTTAAGCCGAACGAGACGCGAGGCGAGTACTGCGAGGTTCTGGTGCGTTTGCTGGACGAGAGAGGCCATCTCATACCGCCCGGAATCTTCATTCCCGCAGCCGAACGCTACCACCGCATGGCGGCCATCGACGGCTGGGTAGTGCGTCATAGCCTGGAGGCCTTGCGCGCGCGGAGCGCCGCTGCTTTTCCACTCAAGTGCGCCATCAATTTATCGGGGCAATCCCTCGGCGAAGAACGGTTCCTTCCTTTCGTCATCGACAAATTGATTCAATCGGGAATTTCGCCCTCCCGCGTGTGTTTTGAGATTACGGAAACCGCCGCCATCTCGAATCTTTCCCAGGCGCTGCGCTTCATCTCCTCGCTGCGGCGGCGCGGCTGCCAGTTTGCACTGGACGATTTCGGCATGGGGCTATCCTCATTCGCTTATCTGCAAACTCTGCCGGTAGACTACATCAAAATCGCCGGACGCTTCATTGCCGGCATGGTTGCCCACCCGATCGACCGCGCCATCGTCGAGGGGATTCAACAGATTGCGAGAGTAGTGGGTATTAAGACCGTCGCCGAGTCCGTTCAGGACTACGCTACGCTCGAAAAACTCAAGATTATGGACGTCGATTATGCCCAAGGCAATTGGATGGGCAGAGCCACTCTGCTCAAGGTCCAAGCGGCGTGAGGCAAGCGACCGTGGATAACCGATGAGCAGCGCTCCTCAGCTTGCGCCCGAATTCTTACCATTCCTTGGACGCGTGAAGTGTTTCGTGCGGGACCTCGGGGGGACCATACGGCTCTGGAATCCAGGCGCCGCCGATCTATATGGATGGACGGCGCAGGAGGCGATCGGCAGGCAATGCCACCGCCTGTTCAAAACGCGGTTTCCGGAACCTCTCTCCGAAATCGAGGCGGTGTTGCTGCATACGGGGTCCTGGCACGGCGAGTTGCGCCAGACCCGCCGGGACGGCCGCGAGTTGCTCGTGTTGAGCTATTGGTCGCTACACTACAACGGCGAAGGCACGCCGGCAACCGTTACTGAAACAAACTACGATCTCACCAACCTGAAGCAAACGCAGACCGACCTAAAAACCATTCGGGAGGAAAGTTATCATCGGCTGCTCGAGTTGGAGGTCCTGTATCGGACTGCGCCGGTGGGCCTCGGCTTCTTCGATCGGGATCTTCGCTATGTGCGGCTCAACAAAGCGCTCGCCATGATAAACGATCTCCCGGTGGACGCGCACGTGGGCCGCAAGGCAATTGAAATCAACCCGAGGCTCGCGAATATCTTTGTGCCGATGATCTCGCAAGTGCTGGCTTCAAGGCTGCCGCTTCTCAACGTGGAGATAACGGACTCCACGCCGGCCGACCGCATACGACCGCGCACGTGGATGGTAAACTTCTATCCGCTCACGAATGGGAAAACCTTCGGGGTGAGCGTCGTCTTTCAGGACATCACCGCGCTGAAAGCGACGGAGGATATTCGCGCGCGTTTCGGCGTGATCGTGGAATCCTCCGACGACGCCATGATCAGCATGAAGCTGGACGGTTCGATCACAACCTGGAACCGCGCCGCGGAGCGAATGTTCGGCTACTCCGCTGAAGAGGTCATCGGCAAGCCGATCTCGACATTGGCAACCGCGCGTCAGGCTGAGGAGATGCTGCGCATCTTAGGCGAACTGCGGCAAGGCGAGCGGGCTGACGAGCACTACGAAACGGTACACCGGCGCAAAGACGGGCGCCACATTGACGTCTCGCTGACCGTTTCGCCCATTCGCGACCGGCATGGATGCGTGACCGGCTTTTCCGAGACAGCACGGGATATCACCGAACAAAAGCGCGCTCACGCGGCCCTGTTACGCAGCAATGAGGAACTCCGGCAATTCGCATTTGCGGCTGCGCACGATTTACAGGAACCACTCCGCAACATTGGTCTTTACGGCCAGATGCTGGATGCCCAATACAAGTGCAACCTCGATGCGGAAGCCGATGGGTATTTGACTATTGTGATCGAATCGGCGCGGCGGATGCAAACCCTGATAAAGGACCTTCTGACGTATACCGAGGCCGTCGATGTCTGCGGCGAACTGGGCCAGCCTGTCGATTGCAACGAGGTATGCCGAACGGGTCTCAGCAATCTGGCATCCGCCCTGGAGGAGTGCCGGGGAAAGATAAACATCGCTCCGTTGCCTACCGTAGTAGCCGAGCCCGCTCATATACTGCAACTGTTCCAGAACCTGATCGGCAACGCGCTGAAGTACCGTGCGAAGGAACGGCATCCGCAGATCGATGTGGCGGCCGAGCGGCGCGACGATGGCTGGGTTTTTTCCGTAAGAGACAACGGCATCGGGATTGCACCTGAATATCATGACCGTATCTTCGGCGTATTCAAACGCCTACATGGCCGGGATGTGCCGGGAACGGGCATCGGCCTGGCCATTTGCAAGCGCATTGTGGAGCACTACGGCGGCCGGCTGTGGTTGGATTCTGAAGCAGGTCAGGGTTCCACCTTCTGTTTTTCGCTGCCTATCTTGAATGATCTCCATTCGAATGAGCAACCCCCAACTCACGATAATGATCGTGGAGGATAACCGCGCCGACGTGTACCTCCTGAAGCGAGCACTGAACAAAGCTGAAATGGATTTCACGACTATCGTTTTCGAGGATGGCGAGAGCGCTTTCCGGTATATCGACCGGAACCCGGTCCCGGAAGCAAAGCCCTTGCCGGATCTGGCTATTTTGGATCTAAACGTTCCCAGGCGCGATGGCTCGGAAGTGCTTGCGCACATTCGACGTACTCCCAAATGGCGGCACATTCCGGTAGTGATCTTAAGCTCGTCACCAACACAGGTCATGCTCGACCGGGCGGCACACGCGGATTGCTACATCACGAAACCTTGCGAATTGAATGAGTTTCTAGGGATCGGCGAACGGATACGCGATTGCGTAGACGCTTCCCGGATGATTCGTAAGCAGGCCTGACAGGTATTCGTAGTTGCCGCGCCGAAAGCGCGATGTGTCACTCGTACCTTAATGCCAGCGTGGGATCGATGCGGCTGGCTCGAAGCGCCGGCATGAATCCGGCCAGCGAGGCTACGAAGATCATCGCCAGTGTCGCGGACAGCAGCGTCGCGGGATCGTGGGGCGCGAGGCCGTAGAGTTGGCTGCGCACTAATGTGCTCAATCCGATGGCCGCGGGAAGTCCCACCAGGACTCCGGCAGCGACGAGGATGAGCACCTCTTTCATAACCATCCAAATCACATTGCCTTGCACCGCGCCTAAAGCCATGCGGATGCCAATCTCGCGAGTCCGGCGCGAGACGGTGTAGGCCATCACGCCATACAGACCGATTACCGCCAGAAGCGTGGCAAGCAGCCCGAAGACGGATGAGAGGCTGGCAACTAACCGCTCATTGCGCAGCGAAACGTCGAGTTGCTCTTCCATCGTCCGCATTTCATAGACGGGAATGTTCGGATCGAGTTGTTGAATCTTTCGCCGGACGATGGACATGAGCTGCTTCGGATCGGCGCTAGTCCGCATATACAGGGTCATTCCACCCACAAAACGGCTTCCCAGGTATGGAGTAAAGGCCTGAACGGGGATTTCATCCCGCAGGTTTTGGTACTTGACGTCTTTCACCACTCCGATCACCTGCATATCGGTCTTGGTTCCAGGGTCCGATCCGAACCCGATATGAAGCCCGACCGGATGCCGCCCCGCAAAATACTTCTTAGCGAAGCTTTCGTTGACGATGACCGTGGTCGGGGTCCAGTTGTCCGGCTCGGGACCGTGTTTCAGTTGGTTGGTGTCTTGAGTTGTGAAGTCGCGCCCCTGCAGGATCGGAATGCCGAGCGTTGCAAAATAATTGGGGCTGATGGAATTCATGAAAGGCTCCGGCCCCTGTCCCGGCTTCGGCGTGTAACCTTCCACCGTTACTGAGCTATCCCACTCGTCGTCATCGAGGATGCGCATGCTGGCGAGCGCGACCGATTTCACGCCCGGCAACGATCCAAGCTCATCGGTAAGGCGCCGGTAGAAAATCTTTGTCCGGTCGGCGCTGTATCCATTTAGGGAAGGATCCAGATTAAAGCCCACCAGCCGCTCCGCTGGGAAACCCGGCCCGAGATCGCGCAAATTGGTAAGCGTTTTCAAGAACAGGCCCGCGCCGATCAGCAGGAGCAGAGAGAGCATGACTTGAGCCGCGACCAGCACCTTTCGCAGGCCGACGCTGCCGCCGCCGAGAACGGAACCGGCCTGATCTTTTAACGTGGGAGCGACATCCGCGCGCGAACTTTGAAGCGCGGGCACGAGACCGAAGATAAGCGCGGTCACCAGCATCACTGCAAACGTAAACCCGAGAATGCGCAGATCCGGAACAGCGGAAATCGTCAGATTGCCGGAATCCGCAGGCAGATAAGCCGCGAGCAGAAAGCTGTCCGCCCAGAAAGCCATCCCGAGCCCCAAGATCGCTCCGCCAGCCGAGAGCAGCACGCTCTCGACCAGTAATTGCCGGACGATTCGAGCTCTTCCCGCCCCGATCGCCAGCCGGATCGCGACTTCCCGCTGACGCACGCTAGCCCGCGCCAGCAACAAATTGGCGAGATTCGCGCACGCCAGCAGAAGCACCGCACCGGTAATTCCGAGAAGCAGCCAGAGCGGCGTGGAAAGCTGCTGCCTCAAATAAGAACGGCCCTGCGAACCCGGCAATACGTCGATCATGCCCTGAAGAAAATGCTGCCGCTCGTAGGCGGAGGCGTTGCGAAAGGCGGCTTCTTTCACCTCCATTTCGAGCATGCTGTGCATGAACGGCTGAAGAGAAGCTTTAGCCCGATTCCGGCCGATGCCCGGCTTCAGGCGTCCGAAGGCGTTCACCCAGCTCATGCGCCGGTCTTTCAATCCGTCCCAGAACGGCGTCATTTGCGCCTTCATCATGACCGGAATAAATATCTTCGAAGTGTGGCCCAGTTCTACGCCATCGAAGCCCTGCTGAGCGACGCCGATCACCGTCATGTTCCGCCCGTTAATAACGAGTGTCTTGCCCACGATCGACCGGTCTGAGGCAAAGCGCGTTTGCCAGAAGCTGTAGCTCAGAACAGCCTCCGGGGAGCCATTTGGAATGCGATCCACATCCGGAGTAAACGTTCGTCCGAGAGCCGCTCCGACGCCTAGAACCGGGAAGTAAGTGCCGGAGACCAGCTCGGCGGCAACGCGTTCAGTGCGGCCGCCATAGCCAAGGCTTGTGTCGATCGGGAAGCGGCAGAACATCCCGGAGAAGACTTGGTTATTGTCGCGAAAATCCTTGTACATCGGATAGGAAATGGCGTTCATGCCCCAGTTGCTGCCATAGCCGTCCCCGCGCTTGGTCAGCAGAACCAATTGCTCCGGATTCTTCACCGGAAGCAATCTGAGAAGGACTTGATCAAGCAGGCTGAAGATCGCCGTATTCGCGCCGATTCCAAAGGCAAGCGAGACGATGGCGACGGCCGTGAAAAGTGGAGTGCGGCGGAATCCGCGGATCGCATAGCGAATGTCGTTCCAGATTGTGGTCATAGCGCTTTGCTTTTGACGCTTCTAAAAGTTCCTGGTTAGCAGCATTTGCTCGATGGCCGTCACTCGATGCCATGAATACGAAGGTTTACAAGTTGGTCGAGCGTGAGGTTCCCCATTCCATGCGCTGAGCGCATCTTCTCGATGTAGTCGGGGGTGACGCCGTGGATCCTTAGCGCAATCAACCGATCGGGATCGGGGCGCTGGTATCCCAGCTTTTCGATCTCCTTCACGAATTCCGGCGAGACGCCGTGGATGCGAAAGGCGATCAATTTATCGGGATCCGTCACGTTCAAGCCGGCATCGCGGAGTCCTTTTATAAACTCCGGAGTAACACCGTGAATGCGAAATGCGATCAATTTGTCCGCATTGATGACGTTGACACCAACCGCGCGCAGGCTATTCACAAAGGCGGTGTCCACTCCGAAAATGCGGAACGCGAGCAGCTTATCGGTGTCGAGTCCTTCGATGCCGACGCCCTTCATCTCCCGCGCGAAGGCAAGACTGACATTGTGAAGCGCGAAAGCAATCTGTTTCTCATCGGTGACGCCAGGGAAGCCGAGCGCTTCCATTTGGCGGCTGTACTGCGCATTCGGAGTGAACGTAAAGAGACCGGCGCCCTCACCGTCTTTGAGAAAGCCTTCGCACGCGAAGTCTCCCGCGTCTCTGGGAATGGCGAACCGGACATCGTGCTTCCCCGGAGTCGACCAGTCCAGTCCCTGGAATTCGGTCGTGTTCCAGTCGGAGCTGGTGTTGAAGTTATGGCCGCCGCTTCTCGATTCCTCGAGTGAAAAATGTACCTTGCTGGGAGCGTCAGAATGTCCGATGGTCCATTCGCCGCTCTCCGTCGCGGCTATGGCGAGTCCCGCCAAAACCGGAAGCGTCAGAAACGCGGATAAGGTTCTACTCGATGCGTGCATTTGTATTGCCTTCCTTTGAAATCCTGCGATTTAGAAAACGTCCGCCATTTTGAGCTCGATCAATTGATGCAGACTCAGATTGGTGAACCCGTGACTACGCACTTTCTGAATGAATTCAGGCGTGACGCCCTGAACCTTCGCTCCGATGTAGTCGCGCGCGCTCAGGTTTGTGAAACCGGCCGATTGCATGGCGCGAATATAATCCGGAGTAATACCTTGAACCCGCATGGCGATCAACTCATTCAGCGTCAGATCCTTCAAACCGAGCTTTTGATATTCGGCGGCATCTCCGGGCTCGACGCCTTGGATTTTCATGGCGACGATCTGGTGAATCGAAGCGTCCTTCCAGCCGGATCGAACTTTGCTGATGTAATCCGGGGTGATGCCTTGTACCTTCATCGCGATTAAATCGCCAAGCGTGGGGTTGAGGCCGGTCGATCGGATTTCATGCACATAATCGGGGGTGATGCCTTGCACCTTCATCGCGATTAATTCGTGTACGCTCGGATCAAGTCCCGCCGCTCGCATTTCACGCACGTACTCGGGAGTGACGCCTTGAATTTTCAGGGCGATCAGATCGTCTACGTTAATATTTCCAATCCCAGCGGATTGTAGACCTTCAATGTAGGATCCGCCGGAGGCCGTATGTTCCGACGGTTCCGGCGCGCTTTGTGCTACTTGAGCTTCCTCAACAGCCGGGCGGTTTTCCGCGATTGGCGCAAGGCGGGCAAATTTCGTAGCTGGTACTTCGGGAGCGCTGGAGCGAGCTAAAACCGGCGCAACCGGGGCCGCTTGCGGGAAGCTGCGCGCGATGGGTTCGGGCTGCGTGAAATCGAAGTCGGCGATATGCGAAACCGTGACGTTGAAGGTAGTGGCAAATAGCGCGCCCGCCGCGCAAAGAATGCCGATTGCCGCAAGTCCCGCCCGGGGAACGCTGCGCGTCATAGTCTGGAGGCCCAGCAGACGCGCGATCCGCGATTTCAGCGATCCGCCGGTTGCCGCTATGACGAGAGAGGGAGGAGTCCGCCAGGATTCCAGCGCGGTCAAGGCGCGCGCATAATCTCCGGCATTTCCGCAGAGAGAAACGGCAACATCGTCGCAGCAGTTCTCACGCTCGGCTCGAATCGAGCGGCTGACCCACCAGACGGCCGGGTGATAAAACAACAGCGTTTCGGCGGCGATTTGAAAGAGGTTCACGAACGCATCGAAACGTTTGATATGCGCGAGCTCGTGGAGGATAACGGCTTCGAGTTGTTCCGGTGACAGGCCGGTCAACGCGGTTACCGGCAGCAAGACAACCGGGCTGAACCAACCCATCGCGGCTGGAGAATCCACCAGACGGGATTGGATGTAGCGCACGGTTCGCGACAAACCGATGCGCCGCTGCAAGTTCATGCAGCGCTCTCGAAGCGCCTCTGAAAACGGCTCGCTCTTCTCGCGATGCAGCCGCTCGAGAAGAACCCAGCCGCCCAGCGCTCGAACTCCAAAAATCAACACGCCCACGAACCACAAGGTTACGGCGTAGCTCAGCCAGTCCACAGAAAAAAACGAAACGGCGGCTGAGACCGGCAGCGCGGCCGGCGAGTTGGCGATGGTTTGAATCGCTCCGGCGGCAGCGGCGAGCGCCACACCGTGGAATGCGGGCGCGGTCCAACGCTCGAGAACAAGAAAGGTCGCAATAGGACAAACCGCCATAATCGCGAGCGTCGAAACCGCGGCCCAGTAGCGGACCAGCGCGCTCCGGCTGAGCGCCATCGCCGCATACAGCAAAACGGCCAGCGCGGTCCCTTGCCATACGAAATGGACGAGTGTCCAACCCAATGTCCGGATCGTATCCGGCGTAAGCCATGCAACCGCGTTCATCGCTTCGCTCCTCCTTCGTATTCATCCAGCATGCGGCGAATCTCTTCCACTTCCTCGCGGGAGGCTTGCTTGCCGGCCAGCGCGTGAAGCATGAGCTGGCTGGCCGATCCCGCGAAGGCTCGCTGCAAGAGATCCCCTACTAGTTGCCGTTTGGTGCTCTCGGCCGGCTGCCGGGCTTCATACACGTGAGCCCGGGCATCTTCGTTTCGGGTCACCGTGCCCTTGGTAATCATGATTTGAAGCAACTTGAGAACCGTCGTGTAGCCGATCGGCTTCGTGCGGGCGAGCACGTCATACACTTCGCGCACCGTAGAGGGCCCGCGATCCCAAAGCACGCGTAGGATATCCAGTTCAGTCGAAGTCGGTTTTGCGGGCTGCGGAAAAGCCATGCTTTGACGTTACTACGAAAGCATTCGTAGTGTCAACGAAAACTTTCGTACAAAGTACTAATTCGCGTTTTCGGGATTTCGATGTCGCGAATCGGACGGCGCTTCGGGTCGCTGCCATTTCGGGTTGATATGCTCGGGTCAGGCCGTGTGGATGAGGCTCTCGAAATGTATCGGAAGAGTGGGAGCTGGACTGGCCGTTCTCGGAGTGGTCTATGCGGTCCAGCGCACGGAGCCGCAGCCCTTCCGGGAATATCCTGGCGACGAATACCGTCTCGGCCAGATTCCGCGGCCGCCGGATTACCAGCAGAAAGCGGAATGGGTGTTTGCCCGGTTGATGTACCCCGCGATTCCCGACGCGCACTTCGGGCACGCGCGTTGGGATTGGACGCAGGGTCGTTCCAGTTGGACAAACGATTATCCGAGGGCCGATCGCCACTTCTCGGAGGCGGTCCGACGCCTGACGCGGATTCAGGCGCGCTCGGTGGAGCAGCCGGTCAATCTCGACGATAAGGACGACGTCTATAACTATCCCTGGCTGTATGCGGTATTTGTAGGGGAGTGGAATCTCACCGATTCGCAGGCGAAAGTTCTTCGCGAATACCTGCTTCGCGGAGGATTCCTAATGTGCGACGACTTTTGGGGAACGCGCGATTGGGCGGTCTTCAAAGAGAGTATGGAGCGCGTTTTCCCGAATCGTCCGATCGTTGAAATACCCGATAACGATGCGATCTTTCACACTGTCTACGATCTCGACGGCCGCTACCAGGTTCCGGGAGAGTGGGCCGTCCGTTTCCACATCCCTTACAGAAACGATGGATACATTGCCCATTGGCGAGGTATCTATGACGATAAGGGACGCGTGATGGTCGCTCTGACTTTTAATTCGGATATTGGAGACTCCTGGGAATGGGCGGATTTCCCCGAATATCCGGAACAATACTCCGCCTTGGGAATTCGCATTGGGGTGAATTACCTGGTTTACGCGATGACGCACTAATTTCGATCGGACACTTTTCTTTATGTCGAACCGCGCTTTCGTTTCTGTTCCGCTGCTCCTCTTGCTCGCGTTCGCGCTGAGCGCGCGAGACACTCTGAGCGATGAACAGCTCAAGCTGCTGCAGGACCCCGGCGGCTGGGAGTACATTACCCTCAGCGACTCCGATAACGGTATACAGACGAAGCACACCTGCTTCGATGGACAGCCTCATCCAGAAGAGTGCAGCGGGACGCTTACCCTGACGGCGGGCAATACTTTCGTTCAGAATGCTCATATCCACGGCCAAAGCGTGCAGAGGCGCGGCGCCTACCAGCTCAGCGGCAACCAGCTTACCTTGGCCGACGAATTGGGAACCAAAGATGGCCCGTATACGCTCGATCTCAACACGCAAACCAAGTTTCTGATTATGCAAATGCCGCAGGTCCGAATCGAGCTCGAGCTCGAGAAGGAGTATCGGAAACCGAAACAGAAGCAGAGCAGCATTGGAAGAACACGAAATCTATTCGCTTCTCGGTGAGGACGGCTTCGAGCGGCTGGTGGGCGCGTTCTACCGGCAGATTCCGGACGACGACGTTCTGGGACCGATCTACCCAAAGCACGATCTTCCCGGGGCTGAGCAACGGCTCCGCGATTTTCTGATCTTCCGTTTTGGCGGTCCGCCGCGTTACATCGAGCAGCGCGGGCATCCGCGTCTGCGCATGCGTCACTTCCCGTTTCCGGTGAGCCAAGCCGCCCGCGACCGCTGGGTTGAGTTAATGGAGCGCGCCTTAGACGAGCTCGCGCTGCCTGCGGAAGCCAGACAGATTCTGCACGCTTATTTCGACTCGACCGCAACCGCGATGATGAACCGGCCGTAACCTGAGCGCGCGGGTTATCGGCGCAGCGCAAAAGGCCTGGTGAGCGACAGAGATCGAGAATAAAATCGCTGGTCGGGGATAATATCGCGGTTCCTCTCGGCAAACAAGCTCTGCTCCGAGGCCTCCACCCGCGAGTCCCAATCCATATCGGAAATCCCGCTGAGAAAGGGCGTGTACACGATGCGCCTGCCGGTCCGAAGCGCGTGCGCCCCGGCCCAGGCTCCCAGGAACGCGAGTGACGCGCCCTCTGGAAGCTGAGCCAGAACCTCCACCAGGAATGCCGCGCGCACCACAGCAAACTGCGTCGACACGGCGCTGACCGACCGCTGCTTGAACATTTGTCCAAAATAGCCCGGATCGAGAAATGGCCTGCCACGGTCCGGGCAGCCACAAATCCCGCCGAAACCAAAGTACCGGCCCGCCTCCGTAATTGTGCCTTTGCGGTTCCTGATCCGGCCGCCGATCATTACGGTATCCGGGTGAAGCTCGAACAGACCTTGCGCTTCCCACGGCCACTCCGCATCGTCGATCTCCACGCCTTCTCCGATGAAATGGAGTAAGCCATCCTGCGCCGCGATCTCCTGCGCGATTCCTGCCAGCGTCCACGCTTCGGATTTCAGATCGCCAATAACCATCGAGCGAAGCGGCCGCGGGCAGACCGGCTGCCTCAAAAAATGCCAGTGCGGCGCGCCACCCAATAGCGGGCTCAACTCCAATCGAAAGCGCTCCCGATCCGGCCGCGCATCGAGAAAGCGCTGCAAGACCGCCCTCTGAGAGGAATGAATATAGGGCTTAGTGGCCGCGTCATCGGCGGTAGAGTCTGCATGCGCCCGCCAACTGTAGAGCACTGTGGGAATGTGGACGGCGGTATGGCCCGCCATCAGGAAGCGGATGAAAAGATCCCAGTCGGGACTTCCTTCCGCTGCTGGATCGCTGTAAGCTCCCAACTCAATGGCTTTCAGCCGGTCAACCACCCCGAGATGCGCTACGTAGGCTGAATTCAGCAAAAGAACCGGGTCCCAATCCGGCTTCATGTAGGGCTGATAGAAGCGAGTTCCGGCCAGCTTGTCTTCGTCGCTATAGAGCAGCGGCGGATAGCCGGCGCTTTGGACGTGCGAAGCGACAATTTTCAGCGCATCCGGGTACAGGCAATCGTCGGCATCGACAGGCAGTATGTACTGGGCGGACGCTTGCTCGAGACAATGGCGCAAGCCGCCGGTAATTCCGATATTTCGCTCGACGCGATCGAGCTTCACCCAGCTATAGGCGCGCAGTTCCTCCAGACACGCGAGCAACGATGGCTTGGAGCATCCGTTATCGAGAATCACCCACTCGCAGGCGCCGTCCCGATTCTGCGCAATCAGCCCTTTCGCAAGCGCTTTCAGATGGCGCGCCGGGCTGCCATTCCAAACCGGAGTCAAGACTCCCAGCAAGCCGGCTTCGAGCGAATTCCGATACCTTGCCTGGCGTTCTTTCAAACGCTCGTTTATCCAAATCTTATATTCGGCGGCCTCGCGATTCGGAAGCAGGTTGTCCATCTGCCGCCGCAGAATCCCTTTCACGAAAGCCGAGGCGCGGTAACGAAACCGTCGCCAGCCCGCGTCAGCCGACAACCCCACCGGATGACCCATCTCGCGTTTTTCAGCTCCCGCCTTGCTCAGTTTCAATTCTTGCAAACGGGCGCGCAATTCCGCCGGAAGGCGCTGCCGCAAACTGCCGGTGAAGCAGCTCCGCCCTGCTATCTTTGCTAAAAGATGAATGAGCCGGACAGCCTGGAAGCTCAACTCGAAGCGGCGAACGAAGTGCTGCGGCAGCTTCGATCGGAATTGAAACTCTCTGGCCGGCAAATCGCCAGGCTGGTCGAGGCGGTCGAAAAACAGCGGTATCAGCTCATCGCTCAAGAGGCTTCGATCAACCGTCTGGACCGCATCCTGATGGATCTGCTTACCGGCCGAATCTGGCGTACCTTGCGTGCCGTAGGAGATCTGATTAAAAAGCTGTCTCCAGTGCGCTCACTCGAAGCGAATGAAGATTCGATCGCTCTTAGTCCGACGCGGTCGTACCTGGTATGCGACCAGCCGAAAGCCAGAGACGCCCAGACCCGCACCGGGAACATTGCCGTTCGCGGGTGGTGTCTCGCCGAAGGAGGCGTGGATTCCGTTCAGGTGATTGTGCCCGGCCTGTCCCAAATGGAGACCGTTCCCTCGGCGCCGCGTCCCGACGTGAAGCGGGCCCACCCCGATCTCGATAAGACCGGGCAATCCGGCTTCACCATGAAATTCGATTCTCTGCCGCTCGCGCAAGGCCGCCATCCCATTACCCTCCGCATTGTTTCAAAGGGATCGGTTCTGCGGGAAACCAGGACTGCGGTCATGATCGATCACGAAAAGGGTTTCGCTACCGAATACGATCGCTGGATCCACGATTTCGAGCAGCCCGACGATGAGCTGATTCAACTCAAACTCGAAACCCTTCAGCGGCAGCCGACGATCGGCATCCTGATGCCGGTCTATAATACCGATCCATCCGAGCTGGATGCGGCCATTCAGTCCGTGCTCAACCAGTCCTACGGCAATTGGGAGCTTTGCATCGCGGACGATGCTTCTTCCCGCGCGGAAATTCGAGAGATACTCGAGCATTTCAGCCGCGACGACGGCAGAATCAGAATCGTTTATCGGAATGAACGGGGCGGCATCTCGAACGCCTGTAACTCCGCTTTAGCGATGGCAACCGGGGAGTACGTCGTCTTCCTGGATCATGACGATACTCTCTCGCCGCACGCGCTGGCTTACGTTTGCGAGGCGCTGGAGCGACACCCCGATGCGGACCTGATTTATAGCGATGAAGACAAAATCGATGAAAGAGGTGGGCGCTTCGAGCCGTTTTTCAAACCGGACTGGTCGCCCGATCTGCTTCTCTCCGAGAACTATATCTGTCATTTGCTGGTGTTGCGGCGGGATCTGATTCAGAAAATCGGCAGCCTTAATCCCGATTGCGACGGAAGCCAGGACTACGACCTGATTCTGAGAGCGGTGGAACACGCCACCCGGATTGAACACATTCCCAAAGTTCTCTATCATTGGCGCGCGGGCGCCGCTTCGACCGCAACTTCGATCGAGCACAAGCAGTATGCATTGAACGCCGCGCAACAAGCTTTGCAAGGTTACTGTGACCGCTCCGGCGGCCAAATGCGAGTGGAACCCGGCAAGGTCGTCGGACGCTGGCGCGTTCGCTATCCCATACCGGCCGGAACGCGAGTGAGCGTTATTATCGCCTCGGGTGGAAAGGCCGATGTGTTGCGCGCCAATCTGGAGGCTCTCTTCGGAGTCACTACTTACCCGGATTACGAAGTCGTAGTAATCGACAATTCCAAGCGCAAGGTGATTGAGACGCTGGTGCGCGGCTTTCAATCCAAGGGGCGAAGCGTGCGCCATATCGACTGGCGCAATCAGCCTTTCAATTACTCGGTCATCAATAACACGGCAGCCCGGCAATGCGACACGCCGGTTCTGCTATTTCTCAACGACGACACTTCCGTGATCGCGCCCGGATGGATGGAAGCCATGTTGGAGCTGGCGATGCGGCCGGAGGTGGGCGCGGCGGGCGCCAAACTGTTGTACCCGAATGGGCGCATCCAGCACGCCGGCGTGGTAATGGGCATTCATGACAACTGCGGACACGCGTTCAAGGGCCTGGACGGAAACGTCAGCCATTATTTTGACTTTCCTGACGTCATCCGGAACGTGAGCGCCGTCACGGGCGCATGTCTGATGACCAGAACGGAGGTCTTCTGGGAAGCGGGTGGCCTCGACGAGAGCGATTTTGCCGTCGCGTTTAACGACGTGGATCTTTGTCTCAAAATCGGAAGCCTGGGCTATCGGATTCTTTACACGCCCCACGCGCTGCTCTACCACCATGAAGCTTTCTCGAAGACTTCGAAGGATCTGATTCCGCATCCGGAAGAAGTAAGCCGCATGCGCTCCAAGTGGGAGGAAGCGATCGCCGCCGATCCTTACTACAGTCCCAACCTCACCCGGAATGACGAGGACTATTCGCTGAGAACCCGCGCTTGAGCGCTGGGCCTCGCTTACGGCCGGAACACAATGGGCGTGAACTCAATGCTGATGTCCCGAGTGATCGGCTGCGCCATGGCGAGAACGGTGCGAAACTCCGGAAGCGAAATGTTGTTGGACTGAAGCCGCGCGGGATTGCCCACAAAAGAGCTCGAGCCATCGCGCACCGCATAATCCGTAATGCGCCCGCTGCTGTCCAGGCTAAACGTCAGAACTACGGAAGATCGAAGCTCCACCGGCACCAGATTCGCATCCATGCGATCCGCAAACAGAACCGGCACGTCGTAGCCCACGCTTTGGGTGGCCGTGCCGATGGTAAATCCGAACGCTCCGAAGAGAAGCATGCTGGATAGCAAGCCTCCGGTGGCGGGAATCGTGATCGGCCGCATGAACTCGTCCAGCCGCGATCTCCAGCGGCGCCAGATGCCCTCCAGCCGCGAGCCATGGTTTTGGACAAGAGCGCTCCGCTGCTGAGAAGCGATCACCCGCAGATCCGTTCTCAAAGATGCTGGAGCGGGAATCTTCGACAAACTTCCGACAGCCGAACAAAGCGAGCGCATCTGCTCGAATTCAGCCGAGCACGACGCGCAGCTTTCCCGATGCGCCGCTACCCGCGAATATTCCTTGCCGCGCAGCCTTCCGTCGAGATAATCGCTAATACGGCGCCTCGCGCTTGAACACATCATGGATTTTCCACTCTTTTTCGCGATCACTGATACGCCATGGCTTGCGACAAACCGCCGTCCGGCCATTGCGTGAGCTCGCGACGCAGAGCTTCCCGGCCCCGCAGGATCCTAGATTTGACTGTTCCAAGCGAGATTTGCAGGATCTCGCCAATTTCTTCATAACTCAGATTTTCAATGTCTCTGAGAACCACAGCGGCGCTAAAAATCGGATTGATTCGCGCCAAAGCCCGCTCAATGCGCGCGCGGGTTTCGCTATCCGCGGCGTAATCGTAAGGAGAGCGTCCGGGATCGGGCGCCGACTCCAGTAAGTTGCCCCTTTCGCCGCCATCGATTTCCCCCGAGACCTCGCGGTGGCAGTGGCGGGCAAACCAGCGACGCCGGTTATGAGCCTCGTTCACCGCGATTCGATAAATCCAGGTGCGTAGGCTGCTCTGCCCGCGGAACGCATGAACGCCGCGAAAGACCTTAAGGAAAACATCCTGAACCACATCGCAGGCGTCCGACTGGTTCCCCAACAGGCGGTAAACCATGCTGTAGACCGGCTGTTCGTAATGTTCGATCAACTCTTCATAGGCGTCTTCAATGCCGGCTCGGAGTCCGCGCAGAATTCTCGCATCTTCTTCGGAAACTCCGGTCTGGGCATCCGCCAGAATAGACAGATTGCCCGGCTTTTCCAATCCGGATTGCGGCATCGACTGCTATTTTACCGAACCACTCGATTAGACACCCCTACCGCCCCTAAAGTTCCCTCGAAGACCCACACACGAGTTGATAATAGGCCTCGTAGCGTGGAATGATCAGCTCGGTCGAGAAGCGGTTTTGCGCGGTGCTGCGCGCGGCTGCGGAAAGGCGGGAATGCAGGGCTTCATCGGTTAAGAGGCTGATCAGCCGTCCGGCCTGAGCATCGATGTCGCCCACCGGCTCCATAAAACCGTCCACGCCATGCGTGATGAGATCCGGAACACCGCCCGTGCGCGTGGCCACCGGGGGTACACCGCAGGCCATGGCTTCGAGCGCCGCCAGGCCGAAAGCTTCCGTTTCACTCGGCAAGTGCAGCGCGTGCATGCGCGGGATCAAGCGCTCCATGTGGTCCTGCTTGCCTAGGAATCGGACATGCGTCTCAATGCCGAGTTGAAAGGCCAGACGTTCGGCGGGTCCACGCTCCGGTCCGTCCCCGGCCATCACCAATTCGGCATCCGCCACTGCTTGCCGTACTTTTTGAAAGGCGTGAATGCAATCGAGAACGCGCTTGACCGGGCGGAAGTTCGAGATGTGCAAGATGCGTTTGGCGCCCTTTGGCCGCACGCTTTCGTCCGGGCGATAAATCGAGCAATTCACGAAATTGTGGATCACTTCAATCGGTTTCCGGATACCGAAGAAATCAACCGTCCGCTGCCGCATGTATTCGCTGATGGTGGTGATGCCGTCCGAGCGCTCGATGGAAAACTTGGTGATCGGAAAATAGTTCGGATCCGAGCCAACCAGAGTAATATCGGTGCCGTGCAGCGTAGTGATGAACGGCAAACGGCGCGTCGTAATCATCTCCTGCGCGAGCAGCGCCGAGATCGAATGCGGAATCGCGTAATGGACGTGCAGCAGATCGAGCTGGTGCCGTTCGGCCACTTCCGCCATGCGGGAGGCGAGGGCCAGTGAATAAGGCGGATATTGGAAAAGCGGATAGGTCGAGACTTCCACCTCGTGATAGTGAATGCCGGGAGTGTCGGGATCGAGGCGGATGGGATTGGCATAGCTGATGAAGTGCACCTCATGCCCGCGCTGCGCCAGCTCGAGTCCCAACTCGGTCGCGACAATGCCGCTGCCGCCATAAGTGGGATAGCAGGTAATGCCGATCCGCATGGTTCTAGTATCCAGCGTCGTGGGTCCGGTGGGCTGAATTCGGGCGAAACCGCGTGGGTATATGGCCGAAGGGATGGGTAACGCTTGAACTGCGTGGCGTTGGGCGGACTCGCGCAAGCAAGGGAGCGGAGAACGCGCCTCGTGCTTTTGCTCAACCATTTACGACTTCCGCACAGGCACGAATCGTAAACCCTTCGCCGTTAGGAAGGATCTATCCGAACAGAAGTCACAACCACGCTACGTGCGCTTAGTAGGCTTGGCCCGAGCACCCAGGTTGCGCGAGGGGGGATACCCGGCAGCCGTCAAGGGTATTGGCGGCCGAAGCTGGAGCGGAGCGTTCAAAGGGATGCAGAGGCCGTTGAACAACTCTACGATGGGGTGTGCTCACGGTTTGGGAATGTGAGACATCGGATCAACGTGTTCTGAAAGAATGGGTTATGGAGTTCTTAGGGAACGGCGATGAGTCGGAAAACGGTCACTTTCAGATCGCAAACGATTAGCAACGTCGGCGACCTCATTCAGGATGAGGGGCTTACCTGTCATGCCTCCCAAAACCTCCTCGCTTTCCTTGCTGGCGAACTACTCGCCTATAAAGATGAGGGCATGGAGCTCGCTCCTGTCATCATGTTCTGCACAGATGCTGAGAAGGCGTTCGAAGGATTCCCAGGGTCGGTAAGACATACAGTCGGCAATGCGCCGCTGCATGCAAATTCGATCAAGCGGGTGTTGAAAGACTGTGCGCCGCTCGCAACCCGCAGCTGGAGCATCTTCATCGAGCGTACTGACCCTAATCAGATCCAGTACGGGGTGTTCAACTACATCACGCTTCCCACAACGCTGCCTCTTTCCGAAGCCATAGGGCTCACGTCAGCCGGAACATGCTTGCTTCTAAGGAAAATAGGTCCGAGCACTATAGAAGTACGAGGGGCGAAGGGCAACGAACTCTCCCTTGTGTTCTCAACCACGCGGGAAGAGGAGAACCAGCAGGTCAGTCCGGTGGGCACCTTTGCACTGGATTGCTGCAAAGACATCCCCGGGGGACCGGTAGCAGACGAGTTTAGGACGTATTTCAAGCGCCTGCTTGAGGATGGGCTTAGTAAATGCCATGGGACAATGCTGGTTTGCGCTGCCGACCCGTCTCTGGAGACTATGGGCGACATGAAGGACGGGGTTGAGATTCTGCCAAAGCTCGACTTCTTTGCGGCTTACAGCACATACCGGAGCGACACGTCGGCCGAGTCCATTCTCCGGCTCCAAAGTGCTGAGGAACTTCTTAACGGTATTCTCCAATGTGACGGCATTCTAATGTTCGACACAAAGGGGTGTTTGTCGGCGTACCGGGTGTTTTACCGTCCGACAACCCCGGACACACTTGGAACACCTCCATCATCTGGAGGAGCCCGAACCCGAGCGTTCGAGGGTGTAAAAACCATGATTGGCACAAAGCTGATCTCAGCTCTTTTCCGTTCGCAGGATGGGCTCACCATAAGGGCAGGAGGTGCCTGATGTCGCAAGAAAATGCTGTGGTGTTGTGGGACGCATCACCTATCGCGGTTATTTCGGACAGAATTACAGACCCGGTCCAGATAGCTGGATCGGCGCTCCTGCTCCGTCCCAGGGAACGCAGCCAAATCGTTGCAAATCTACGGGCCGGTCACTTCGAGGTTGCGACGACGTTCATCTGGCAGCGCACGATGAACCTGCTTAAAAAGCAACTCGCAACCCTAGGGAACGAATTCATCGGAGAACTTTTACAACGCCCTGATATTGACGAGAATTCCGAGATCGTCACGGCAGTTTCAGATCGTGAGGCCATCTCCCTGGCTCGTGATCTGGGTATGCTTACCGCGACCCAAGCTATGCGCCTGGTCCACTCGCAAGAGGTCGTAAATCACTTCGCCAGTGCCGACGAGGACTCCGTATCCGACGACGAAATGATGACCCAAGACGAGGCCGTTGGGTGCCTTAGGGTTTGCGTCCAGGGCATTCTCGGTCATGAAAAGATTGCAGTTGCTGAGGACTTTTCTGAGTTCCGCCGGAGCCTTGAGGGAAGAACTTTCAAGATCGATGACCACGAAATCGAGAAATTACAAGCTTCTCCTTACCTCTTTGTACGAACCGCAATTAGCGTTCTGCTGTCCGTTCTCCGTAAAGGTACTGGCGCTACTTTAGAGCATGCAAGCCGGAATGCCCTTTTGATCATTCCCTTGCTCTGGGACCGATTGAAAAGAACCGAGCGGTGGCAACTCGGCCAAGCTTATGCTTCTGAGTTCAACAACGGAAATAGGGAGACGGTTAAAGCCCTTCATGCTGTCCTGGTTGCAGTAAAGGGCTTCGATTATGTTCCAGAAAATCTACGCTCTACCACGTTCAGCCGTGTCGCGAGTAGCGTGATTGCCGCTCATCAAGGCATAAACAATTTCTACAACGAGCCAGCACCCATGCGGGAACTCGCCAGCCTCGGAACGTCTATCCCAAGTCCGGCGCTGCCACTGTGCATGACCGCAGCGCTCTGCGTGCGACTTGGGAATCAATATGGGCAAGCGTGGGCAGCGCAAGCTGCCGCTAAGGAGGTCCTAGACTCGATTTCAGATGAGCGGTGGCTCTACTATCTCGACGATCGTCTGGAGCGAGACCTTGTAATCCTCCCCAAATTGTTCAGTCCAGGAAAGCCGCTGCAGGAATGGATGTCGCTTGTTGCGAGCAAACATCTTGATCCTGAGGAGCTAACCGGCAAAAATGTCAAGCTTCTGTTGAGTGCTACCAACAAGGGGAACTCGCCAAGAGTAAGCGAACTAGCCCGCTCGCTATACCAAAGTGCCGCCTAGCCAGAGATCGATCAAGCAGAGTCCGCGCTTGCCGCGCTTCCTCGCCCGTCAGCACCGGCGTATCGCCTTTGCGGACAAAGTGTTTCGGCATGGGCAAACGGGCCGTCCAATTTGCGTGGCCGCCCAGCTGATTTGCTCGTGGCGTCTGGGAGCAGGTGCGATACCGAAACTGCGAAGAATGTTGCCAAGCGGTCTGATCAAAAACGGGATGGCCTAGATTCTGCAACGCACCGGCGATACGATCGTATCCTCAGCTCCGATTCTCGCGAGCCATGCGGAGGATGAGTTCGGTCACTTCTCGACTAACAACCGGCCGTCCCGGGTACTTGCGGTACTGAGAGCCATCGAACTTCTCTGCAATCAGTTTGCGATACCAGGCTAGGATTGTTTCTGGTTTTGTTACTGAGGCAATCTGGTTCAGCCCCTGCCGGCCCAGTCGTTTGCCGACTTCGGCCGGAGTCATTCGCTGCGAGTTGGTTAACGGGACTTATTAATTAGTGCACAAGTAAGTGGACATAGTTTATGATGAGGTATGCGGTCGCGAGATGCTCGAAAACTGAGCCATAAGACGCTGGAAGAGATTCG
>Ga0208480_1000095_pt1 | contig 36578 bp, 29 predicted proteins | sample NGESurshal092012_4_FD_184485 | JGI IMG/M metagenome (GOLD analysis project Ga0208480, IMG submission 184485) | Arctic peat soil microbial communities from Barrow, Alaska - NGEE Surface sample F53-1 shallow-092012 (SPAdes) | ecosystem: Environmental > Terrestrial > Soil > Wetlands > Peat ... | reverse complement strand
GCCTTGCCGCTGAACCCTGCTTCAACCTATCGCACTCGCGAGCGACTTTCATGCGATTCCGCGGCCCGTAGGGCCATGCTTACTCCCTCACGGTCGCGGCTCAGCCATGCGTACCGCTACGCTCGGATTTCCTCGACCGGCCTACACTTCACCCAATTTCACTATTCCGGGAGCGAGTAGGCGATGATACTGCCGCCGGAGGGGTCCGGGGATTTGCCACCGCCTGCCGCTATGGCGATAAATTCGCGTCCGTTGACTTCGTAAACAGAAGGAGTGGCATTGCCGGCAGACGGTAGAGTGGTCTCCCAAAGAAGCTTGCCGGTGGCCTTATCGAACGCGTGAAACTTTTTATCGTAGCTGGTGGCGGCGATAAAGACGAGACCTCCGGCAGTGACGACAGGGCCACCGTAGTTTTCGCTTCCGGTGTTGGTTAATCCCTGAGCGGCGAGCGCGGGGTATTCCCCGAGCGGAATCTTCCAGGCGAGCTTGCCGGTGTTGAGATTGATGGCATTCAGAGTTCCCCAAGGCGGCTGGACGGCGGGATAGCCATCGGGATCGAGAAATTTTGTGTAGCCATTGTTCAGATACTTCATATAGAAGGTGGAACTCCGATTGGTCTGAACGCTGGTATCCTGACCACGCATGACGTAATCGACCAGCGCGCCGATGGCCGCGGAACCAAGGTGCGCAAAGCTTGGCATCCGGCCGCTGCCCTTATAAAGAAGTCCGGCGACGTCCTGATCGGAATACTTGTCCTGCAATCCTTTCAAGGAAGGAAATTCGGGCGGACCTCCGCTCATGTCGGCCTTGTGGCAGGCTGCGCAATTCGCGGTATAAAGAGTCTTTCCAGACATCTCGGAAGAGAACGGCGGCTGCTCAATCATGCGCAGAATCCAAGCCATTTCGTTAGCATTCACATAGAGCAGTCCGGTCTTGGGATCGAACGCGCTGCCGCCCCACTCAGCGCCCCCGTCAAAGCCGGGGAAAATGATGGTTCCTTCTTTAGAGCCGGGGATGAACTGGCCGGCGCTGCGAAGCTTTTCGAAGGTCGCGAGCACAGCCTGATGCGCCTGAGGCGTGCGTTGGGTGAGCATGTCGGCGGTCAGAAGCTGGCGAGCGAAAGGCGGCGGTTTCAAAGGGAAGGGCTGAGTTTTGGCGGTGACTTCGCCATCCAGGTCGGAAGGAGGGACGGCACGCTCCTCAATCGGGAAAAGAGATTTTCCAGTCTCCCGATCGAAGAGATACAGAAATCCTTGCTTAGTGGTTTGCGCGACAGCGTCGACTTTGCGTCCCTTTGAGCGGACGGTGACCAAGCTGGGAGGAGAAGGAAAGTCGCGATCCCAGATATCGTGATGGACGTCCTGGAAGTGCCAGACGCGCTGGCCGGTATCAGCGTTGAGTGCGATCAAGGAATTGGCGAACAGATCGTCTCCCACGCGATCCGCACCATAGAAATCGAAGGCGGCGGAGCCGGTGGGGGCGAACACGAGTCCGCGTTTGACATCGAGCGCCATGCCGGTCCAATTGTTAGCAGCTCCGCTATAGGTCCAAGCATCTTTGGGCCAGGTTTCGTAGCCGAATTCGCCAGGGTGCGGAATGGTATGGAAGGACCAGCGAAGCTTGCCGGTGCGGACATCGTATGCGCGGATATCTCCGGGCGGGGTCGGGAGCGTTTCGGCGTCGAGACTGCCGATAATCAGGAGGTCTTTATAAACAATTCCAGGCGTGGAAAGACCGGCCATATATTTCGGCTCACGCAGGCGATCGCGGAGGTCGATCCGCCCATTGTCGCCGAAGTTCGGGTCGAGCTTGCCTGTGGTTGCGTCGAGCGAATACAAATACTGATGCCAGGCCGCATAGATGCGCGCCTGCCGGTCGTCGGACCAATAAGCGAGACCTCGATTCCTCATTTTGAAATAAGCTTTCTCGCCAGGATCGGGATCGAAGCGCCATAAGAGCTTTCCGGTTGAGGCGTCGAGCGCGACCACGTTCAGTTTGGGCGTGGTGGCATAGAGCACGCCTCGGACGATGAGCGGATTGCACTCGAATTCAGAGCCGGGGAAGGCGTCACCGGTATCGAAGCTCCAGGCGACGCGCAGTTGTGTGACATTCTTGCGGTCGATCTGCTTCAGGGAGGAATAACGGATGTCGTCCGGGCCGCCGCCATAAGCGGACCAATCGCTGGATTTTCCTTGATCGGAGTGCTGCGCGCGCAACAACAGAGGCACGCACAGAGGCGATGTCAAAAGAATGGCGACGAAGAAGGTTGAAGCCGAAAGATGATTATTCGACATTTGCGGAGATGGTTCGACATTGCGCGATGGCTCTGTTTCCGTTTGAGAAACCGCGCATTCTGCAACTATAGTTCCGGATGCTTTTGGCCGATAGTGGGAGAGTGCGAGCGCCAGCGGTAATTTTCCTTTCATTTTTGATGATAAAGCCCGCGCTCGGCTGCTCAGTGCTTTCTCACGAGGCAGTGATAGACGCTTTATGGGACGTGAAACTGAAACCGGTGCTGCTGGAAGAGTACCCGAACGCCACTAAGGAAGAGCTAAAAAAGGCGCACGGATACGCGTACGGCGGCGCGATTATCCAGGATCTGGGCTATTATCCGCACGGCAGCAAGCCATTCAGCGATCTGACGCATTACGTACGCACCGGCGATTTGATTCTGGCGCTAATCGCGGAATCGCAAAACCTGGATGAACTGGCGTTCGCGCTGGGCGCGATGTCTCACTATATTTCAGACATCGAAGTACACCGGTTCGCCACCAATCCGGGCGAAGCGCTGCTGTACCCGAGGTTGCAGCGGAAATTCGGAGGGGTGGTGACGTATGAAGAAGATCCCGCCGCTCATCTGAAGACGGAGTTCGGGTTTGATGTGCTGGAAGTGGCGAAAGGCAATTTTGCGCCTGAAGCATATCATGATTTCATTGGGTTCGATGTGGCAGAACCGGTGCTGGAAAGGGCTTTTCACGACACCTATGGAATCGATTTGAAGGATCTGTTTCCCGACTTCGAACGCACCATCGGGTCATACCGGCGCGCGGTAAGCAAGACTATTCCGACAGCAACACGCATTGCGTGGGCGCAGAAGAAGGATGACATCGAAAAGTCGCGACCGGGAATGACGCAAAATAAATTCGTCTATGCGATGCGGCGGTCAAGTTATGAGCGGAATTGGGGCAAGCAGTACGATCGGCCGACACTGCGCGACCGGGCGCTCGGGTTACTGTTGAAAGTGCTGCCGCCGGTGGGACCGCTGCGAACACTGCGCTTCAAGATGCCGACGCCTGACGTGGAGAAGCTCTTCATGGCGAGTTTCACGCATTGCACCGAGCAGTATCGCGGCGTGTTAGACGAGGCAAGCCGGAAGACGCTTCGGTTGGAGAACAAGAACTACGATACGGGCACGGTTACTCCGACCGGCGCTTACCGCCTGGAAGACAATGTCCAGGCTTATTGGCTGGACTTGCTGGCGAAGAAGCATTTCAGCCCAATCACGCCGGAGATCAAGCAGGAATTGCTCGACTACTACGCGAACCTCAACGCACCCATAGAAATGAAGAAGCATCGGAAGGAGTGGAAGCGGGTATTGGCGGAATTGGACGATCTCAGGGCTGCGGGAGCGACGGCCGCCGCGTCGGGTTTGTAAGTGAGCGCCCGGCGGAGTCGCGGATTGCGGTCGCGCTCTGCCGTGGTTTGCCTGATGCTGGCGATAGCAAGAGATTCTTCGGGATACTCAGTGCTTTCGCACGAGGCGGTCATCGATGCGCTTTGGGATGTGGCTTTAAAGCCGGTTCTTCTGGCGCGCTTTCCCGACGCGACCCCCCAGCAGTTAAAAGAAGCGCACAGCTACGCCTACGGGGGCGCGATTATTCAGGACGAAGGATATTATCCGAACGGAAACGGCTATTTCAGCGATCTGACGCATTACGCGCGCAGCGGCGACTTCATCGAAGCGCTGATTTCGGATGTGCAAACGCTGGATGAATACGCGTTCGCGCTGGGAGCGCTATCGCATTACGCATCCGACAACAATGGCCACCGCCTGGCGACGAACGTCGGAGAGCCGTTGATCTATCCGAAGTTGGAGCGCAAGTTCGGAAGAGTGGTTACCTACGAGGACAATCCGGACGATCATCTGCGTACCGAATATGCCTTCGACGTGGAAGAAGTCGCCGGAGGCCGGTTCGCTTCGCAGGCTTACCATGATTTCATCGGATTCAGCGTGGCCAAGCGCCTTCTGGAAAAAGCGTTTCTCGAAACCTATGGCTTTCCGATCACGCAGATGTTCGGCGATTTCGATAAGGCAATCGGATCGTACCGGCACACGCTGAGCACCCTGATCCCATTCTTCACGCGAGTGGCCTGGGCGGAGCATCAGGACGAGATCCGAAAGGCGCGGCCTACGATGACCAAGAGAAAGTTCCGCTACGTCATGAGCCGCTCCAGTTACGCGCGCGAATGGGGCAAGGAGTACGACCGTCCCTCTTTCGTAGATCGTCTGGTGGCGTTTATTGTGAAGTTATTGCCACCGATCGGGCACGTGCGGGTCTTGAAATTCAAGGCTCTGACGCCTGAGGTGGAGGGGCTCTTCATGAAGAGTTTCAAGGTGGCGGCGGATGAGTACCGGGGCGAGATTCAGGAGGCGGGACGGGGCGAGTTGCGGCTGGAAAACACGAATTTTGACGTAGGCGCGATCACGCGGCCGGGAGAATACAAGCTGCAGGACCAGACTTACGCCTACTGGCTGGACGAACTTGCACAAAGCAATTTTGCGGGGCTGACGGCGGCGGTTCGCGGCGATGTATTGAGCTATTACCGCGATCCGAACGCTCCGATAGACACCAAGAAGCATCCGAAAGACTGGCAGCGGGTGCTGACGGAACTGGACGAGTTGCGGGTGAAAGGGGCGGGAGCGAGTCCTTAAAACGGGCCGCGATCGATTATTTGCGCATCGGTCAAACGATTTGGAATAGAATTTAGAAGATTTGTGGAGGAGCCTGTGGATCGCTATGCATAAAACATATTTAGGTGTTGTATTGGGCGCTGCCGTACTTTTGCTCGCGGGTTGTTCGCAGCCTCCGAAGGCCACCAGCGACGATGCGGACGTGAAAGCTCAAGCGCCGGCGGGGCCTCCCGAGCCGGTCACCGCCAAGACCGCATATTGGCCGATGTACATGTCCGCGCGCACCTGGACAACGGATTTCGTGACGCTGAGAGTGGCTGAAAAGGAAGTGCCCGGCTTCAAGAATGAAAACGGGAAAGCCGCCATGTGGGAGGCGACCTTCGCTTCGCCGAGCCAGCAGGAATATCGGACGTACACGTACGCAATCGCGGCGCATCCGCCGGACATTTACAAGGGTGTGGTGGTGGGACGCGGCTTGCCCTGGAGCGGCGTCACGCGGGCCGCGATGCCGATTCAATCGTCGGACTTCAATGTCGATTCGGATGCGGCGTACAAGGCGGCGGCAACGGAAGCGGCGGCGTGGCTGAAAAAGAATCCGGATAAGAAACTAACGACCTTCGAGCTGGGCAATGCTTACAAGTATCAGGCGCCGGTCTGGTATCTGATGTGGGGAACCAAGACGTCGGGCTATGCGGTGTTTGTGAACGCTTCGACAGGAGCAATCGTCAAGGGGAAGTGAGCTCTCGCGTTCGAGCGCTTTTCCGCGCCCTCAGACTTGCTCAGGCACGATGTAGGGAGCGCGGTAAGTGCCTCTCAGGAGCTCGGTGGCTTCCGAATCGCCGATCACGGATTCGGTTTCCGGATCGAAGTGGATGGTGCGGCCGAGGCGGTAGGAGACATTCGCCAGATGCACGAGCGTTGTGGAGAGATATCCTTCGCGAATCGGAGCGTGCAGGTCTTCGGCTTTGCGGCTGCGCATGCATTCGATGAAATTAACGAAATGCTCATTACCTTCGCGGGCGTGCTTCTCGGGACCGGGCTCATCGTTTGGGCCGAGAAACGACTTATATGAATCGTAGTTAGAGATCGCCAGATAGCCCTTGGAGCCGTAATACAAATTGCCAATGGTGGAGGGCTTACCGGAGGAGGGGCCTAAGGACTTCTTCGACTGACCGGATTGGGCGGCAATGGCCTTCAATCCGGCTTCGGGGACGCCGCCGCCTGCGAATTCCGAAGTGCCAATGCCGGCTTCATGATTGGTCATCCAGCCGCGGACCTCGAAGTTCATCATTTTGGTCTTGCCCTCGGGCGTTCTGAATTCGTAGACGGCGGTGAGCACGTTGGGGGTCTGCTGATCGTCATCGAAGAGGAAGTGACCACCGACAGCCGTGATTTTGGTGGGAAGCTCGACGCCCAAGCCCCAGCGGGCCAGATCTACTTCATGAATGCCCTGGTTTCCGAGATCGCCGTTGCCGGTATCCCAGATCCAGTGCCAGTTGTAATGGAAGCGATTTTTCGTGAACGGCTTCAGCGGCGCGGGGCCGGTCCAGAGATCATAGTGGACTCCGGCGGGAACGGGTTCCGGCAGCGCGTGCCCAATTGTGTCGCGCCACTTGTAACAGAGGCCGCGGGACATGTAGACCTTTCCGATCAAGCCGGAACGCATCCGATCCATGGCCTCGACAATGGCGGCGCTCGAGCGGCACTGGCTGCCGTGCTCGCAGATCACTTTGTATTTGTCGACGGCGCGCACCAACTGGCGGCCTTCCCACCAGTTGTGAGAACAAGGCTTCTCAATGTAGATATCCTTGCCGGCTTGCGCAGCCCAGATGCCGATGAGGGAATGCCAATGATTGGGCGTGGCTATGGAGACGGCATCCACGTTCTTGTCTTCGAGAAGCTTTCGGACATCGATATAGGTTTGCGGCTTAGGAATATCCAGCTTTTCGGCGTCGGCGAGACGCTTCCGCAGAACGTTTTCATCGACGTCGCAAAAATAAGCGATCTCGACGCCGGGAATGGTCCGGTAGCCTTTCACGTGGTCCCATCCACGCCCACGCACGCCGACGACGGCGATGCGGATGCGGTCATTCGCGCCGAGGACTTTCCTGGCCGAAGACGCGGTAGCGAGGCCCGCGGCGGCGATTGCGCCCGCCTTCAAGAAACTTCTGCGAGCCGGATTCTCTAAATTGCTTTGCATAAACGCTCCTCCCGTGAAAGGTTGTTCATTTCCAGATTACTCTCGCCGGCCTGGCGGTGGGGAGCGAAATCAGACCTGCTTGAGAACGCGAACCAGCCCGTCCATGGATTCCACGCTCGAAGTGTAGGTATCCTTTTGGGGGTTGCGGTAATGCGTTTCGAGCGACATGGTTCCCGAGTAGTTCATTTTCTTGAGCGCCTGGAATTGCCCGATGAAGTCGATTTTGCCTCCGCCGATGGGTCGCCAGGTATGATCGACGGCGTCCTTCAAATGCATGTGGCCGATGCGGCTGTGATCGATCTCATTCCAGGCTTTCGGGAAAGGCTCTTCGCCCGCTTCAAAACAATTTCCCGGGTCCCAATTGTGCATTAGACGGCGATCGGGGATGGTCTTGAAGAGCCTTGCGGTTTCGAGGCCAGTGCCGATATTGCAATCGAATTCGTTTTCAACGAGCAGGGTTACATTTTGTTGTTTGGCGACCGCGATAGCCTTGTCGAGATCGTCGACGATGCGGTCGAAGATGGCCGCGGGATCGGCAACGCGCTTGAAGGTGAAGATGCGGAGCCGGTCGGTTCCGAGGGCGTGGGCGGCGTCGGCGGCACGCTTCAGGTCGTCCAGTTGACGGGCGTATTCACCCCGTACGGGATTGAGATCGGCCTCGTTTTGGCCAACCGGCGTGGTTCCCGGCAGAGTTATTTTATAAACGCCCGTATCGAGCACAGAGAGCTTGACGCCCGCATCGTCCAGCTGCCGTTTGATCTGTCTTAGTTGATCCGGCGTAGCGGTTTTATAAACGTAGCGGCTGCGGCCGTCCAGCTTCAGGTCGCGAATCTCGGCCCAATGCAACCGATACTTCGGAACAAAACTGCCGAGCACGCGGTTCAGGTCGGCATCCACCTCGTCGGTGATGACGCCGAGTTTCCAGGGATAGTCGAAATCCTCCGCATCGCTCCTGGGGATTGCGAAGCTGAGCGCGGCGAGCGCGCCCAGGCGGTGGAAGTCTCTTCGGTTCATGATCAGCGCTCCTGACCAGAGTAAAACACTTGCTACAGTGAACGTCGTAAAGCGGAGGGAACAATCAAACCCAAACTGCTCAAAACCCAGAAACTCATCAAGCCTTATCGCGTGGAGCACGGGAAGAAATTCCGGCTAAAGGATTACGATCCGGCGGATACGCAGGGCTTGGATCTCAAGGAAGAAGCCGGCGATCTTCTGAAAGAGGCGGTGGCGCGGCTGAGCGACATGCAGCAGAAGCTGCATGCGCAGGACCGCTGGGCTCTACTCCTGGTTTTTCAAGCGATGGACGCGGCGGGAAAGGACAGCGTGATCCAGCACGTGATGTCAGGCGTGAATCCGCAGGGCTGCGAGGTTTATGCGTTTAAAGCTCCATCGGAGGAAGATCTGAGCCACGATTTTTTGTGGCGGACCTCGCGATGCCTGCCACAGAGAGGGCATATCGGCATATTCAACCGGTCGTATTACGAGGAGGTGCTGGTGGTTCGCGTGCATTCGCCGCTTCTGGCGAAGGAGCGGCTTCCACCTTCACTGGTGACCAAGAATATCTGGAAGGAGCGATTTGAGGACATCAATTCGCATGAGACCTATCTCGAACGCAATGGCATTTTGATTCGCAAATTCTTTCTACACGTTTCAAAGCAAGAGCAAAAGCGCCGGTTTTTAAGCCGGCTTGAAGAACCGGAGAAGAACTGGAAATTCTCAGAGGACGATGTGAGGGAGCGGGAGAGCTGGGACGATTACATGTCGGCCTATGAAGACATGATCCGGCATACCGCGAGTGCCGGCGCACCCTGGTACGTAGTGCCGGCGGATCACAAATGGTTTACGCGCCTGGTGGTAGCGTCCGCCATTATTCACGCGCTGGAATCGCTACATCTCGCGTTTCCGCGAATGGATGGGAAAAAGGAAAAAGAACTGGAGTCGGCGCGGAAACTGCTGTTACAAGAAACAGCCGAGCGCTAGCTCAACTTAGGGCGCGGCTCTCAGGGCTTGGGTTACTTCGTCGGCGGTGACCTCAAATTTAGTGAGACGGGCATTTCCGAAGGAAGTGGTGATGGCGACGTCGGCGGCATCGCGGCCCATTGCGATGGGTACACGTCCGATCCGAGCCTCATTGAATCTCGCGTCAAAGTTCCACCAACGATCTTCGAGAAAAGCCTGGAACCATGCGCTGAAATCCATGGCGGCGGGAGCGGGCGGAACGCCGATGTCGCCGAGGTATCCAGTCATGTACCGAGCGGGGATATTCAGCGCGCGGCAGAAGGCGATGGCGAGATGCTGAAAATCGCGGCACACTCCCAGACGCTCCGTATAGACGTCGAGAGCGGTTTTGGTAGAGCGCGCAAAGCTGTAGCCGAAAACGACCTTTTGATGTACCCAGTCGCAAATCGACTGGACGCGCCCCCAGCCGGGGGCAATGCCGCCGAAAAGCTCGACCGCGGTATTCGAAAGCAGATCCACCTCGCAATAGCGGCTGGCGAGAAGATAGCGAAGCGCTTCGGCCGGCAATTCTTCTACGGGAACCTCGCGCGCGGTGAAATTTTGGGTATCGGGCTGACCGGAATCTTCAATTAGCGTTGAGTTCCAAAGCCGGATTGTGCCGGGCGCGACGACAAAGCGGCAGCAACGATTGCCGAAGCTGTCGATATATTCGTCAATCGGAACCACGGGCTCGATTCGCAGCCGATCGGGCTCGCGGAGGTCGTCCGAACGCGAGGGGTGCACGTTCAGCAGGGCGACAATCGGCACGCGCGAGGCTAGCTCGAACGCAATGTCAAATCCTAAGCGGATCAGCATAGGCTTTTAATCGGCAGCGGCAAGTATGGACAGTTTAGCTGAACTCGGGCGCGTCGCGCCAATCGCCTTTGAAAAGTTGCAACAATAAGAGCTTCCGGGGAAACGCACCGTTTCGGAGGGACATGACTTATTGTTTGGGAATCGTGACCGATGAAGGGCTGGTGATGGCATCCGATTCACGGTCTAATGCGGGATTCGACCAGGTGAACGTTTGCCGGAAGATGCACTGCTTTGTGCAGCCGGGCGAGCGCGTTTTTATCATTCTGTCGAGCGGAAGCCTTTCTATCAGCCAATCTGTCCTCACATTGCTGCGAGGGGAATTTGACGCGGGGGAGGGATTGGCGAAGGCAAAATCTCTGTACAGCGCAGCGCGGATGGTTGGCGATTGCGTCCGGCGGGTTTCCGATATCGACCGCGCCGCGCTCGAACGCGATCAATTCACATTTAACGTTCATTTGCTGCTGGGCGGCCAGGTGAAGGGAGAAGCGCCAAGCCTTTATTTGATTTATCCGCAGGGGAATCCGTTACGAGCTACTGAAGATTCTCCCTACCTCCAATTGGGCGAGTGCAAGTACGGACGTCCGATTCTCGATCGAGGAGTGCATTCGGGGACATCGCTCGAGGTAGCGGCCAAGTATGCGCTGCTGTCGCTTGATGCAACCATGCGCTCGAATGTTACAGTGGGCCCTCCCATCGAAATTGTGCTGTACCCAAAAGACAGTTTCGAGCTAACTCGATATCGCAAGTTTTCGGCATCCGACCAGGATCTGAACGTAATCCACTCAGCCTGGGAGCAATCCTTGCGGAGAGCTGTCGAACAGCTTCCAAACGTAGAATTCAGAAGTCCTCCGCCGGAACTTTCGGCGTAGATTTTATATGCCGACGGCCTCACAAACGAGAGAACGCAGCGTTCCGGCGCTCTTTTCGGATTACGAGATCGATACCGCCTACGATGAGATGTTTCGCACGCAGGCGCATCCGCGAGCGCACTACCGGTCCCTTTACACGAAGCTGCTGAACCTTCCGGCCGAAGAACTGCAGCGTAGCAAGCAGGAAGCCGATCTTTCGTTTTTCAACCAGGGGATTACGTTTACGGTGTATGGCCGACAGGAAGGGACCGAGCGGATCTTTCCGCACGATTTGCTTCCGCGAATCATCACCAGCTCGGAATGGGACACCATCGAGCGCGGGCTCACGCAACGCATCACCGCTCTGAATTTATTTCTGAAAGACGTTTATCATGAGCGGCGCATCCTGAAGGACCGCGCCATTCCCGGCGAGATCGTCTATACCTGCAAACATTTTCGCAGGCAGATGCGGGGGGTGAAAGTTCCACGAGACGTTTATGTGAGCGTTTGCGGAACCGACCTCATCCGTCTGCCCGACGGGAAGTTTGTAGTACTCGAAGACAATCTGCGGGTACCGAGCGGCGTTTCCTACATGCTGACCAGCCGCAAGGTAATGAAGCAGATCTTTCCGGCGCTGTTTCGTAAATGCGGGGTGCGGCCGATTGAGCAGTATAGCCAGATTCTTCTATCGACACTACGCTCGCTCGCCCCGGAAGGACGATCGAACCCGACCATCGTGCTGCTGACTCCGGGGGTATATAACTCGGCCTATTTCGAACATGCCTATCTCGCGAGGCAAATGGGAATCGAGTTAGTGGAGGGGCGGGATCTGGTAGTCCACGACAACCTGGTGTATATGCGCACCACGTCCGGCTTACAGCGTGTGGACGTGATTTATCGGCGCGTGGACGACGACTTTCTGGACCCACTGGCGTTTCGAATGGATTCGTCACTTGGCGCGGCGGGCCTGTTCAACGCATATCGCGCAGGAAATGTAGTGCTCGCGAACGCGCTCGGCACAGGCGTGGCGGACGATAAGGCCATTTACGCTTACGTGCCAAAGATGATCCGTTATTATCTCGGCGAAGATCCAATTCTGGATAACGTGGAGACGCTGCTTATGACGGACGAAGTGTCACGGCGGCACGTCTGCGACAACTTGGATAAGTATGTCGTCAAGGCGGTGGGCGAATCCGGAGGATACGGGATGCTCATCGGTCCGCACAGCTCAACCGGGCAACGCGAGGAATTTCGAGGAAGGATTATAGAGGAGCCGAGAAACTATATTGCACAACCCACGGTGACGCTATCGACAGCTCCCTGCTTCACGGAAGACGGCGCGATCGAGCCGCGTCACGTGGACCTGCGGCCCTACGTACTGTTCGGGGAAGTAGTAACGATTGTTCCGGGAGGATTGACGCGAGTGGCCTTGCGAAAGGGCTCTCTGGTCGTGAACTCATCGCAGGGAGGTGGATCCAAAGACACCTGGGTGCTGCAGGGATGAGGCGGTGACGGATTTATGCTCTCACGCGTAGCCGACAGCCTGTATTGGATGAGCCGCTATTTCGAGCGGGCGGACCACTGCGCGCGGGTGTTGGAAGCAAGCTATAACCTGATGCTGAATCCCTCTAAAGTATCGACCGAGCAGCGATGGCATCGTATAGCGGCAAGTCTAGGGCACTCGGCGGATTCTGAAGCGATGGACCCGCACACAGCGATGATCAAACTGATGTGCGATGCAAATAACCGGTCGTCCATCGTTTCATGCGTGGGCTTCGCGAGGGAGAATGCGAGCCAGGTTCGAGAGCAGATCAGCTCAGAGATGTGGGAACGATTGAACCAGCTCTATCACGAAGTGACGCAATCGTGCATTCAGACGGGCACGGACTCGGAGCCGCTGGGAGTGGTTACGGCGGTTCGCGACGGCTCCTACAAATTCTATGGCGTCACGTCCGCAACCATCAGCCATGGCGAAGGCTGGCAATTCATTCAACTGGGCAAGTACATGGAACGCGCTTGCGTTCTGTCAGCGCTGCTGGACGCTCATTTCTCGGCTTCGGCCACGGCAGACGATCTGGACTGGGTAGGCCTGCTGTCGAGCTGTTCCGCGTTCGAAGCGTATTGCAAAGTCTATACAGCCGACTTGAAGCCCGATCGAGTGGCCGAGTTCCTGCTGCTGAACCCCGAGTTTCCATACACCGTTCGTTTTTCCGCGGAACGCATGCACAATGCGCTGGCAGCGATCATGGAGGCTTCTTCGGTGCGGAAGGCCTCTCAAATCGAGCGCATTATCGGGAAGCTGCGATCCTCTCTCGCTTACGCGCAAATCGACGATGTCATGTCGCGAGGTCTGCCTCGTTTCCTGCAAAGTGTAATCGAGCAGTGTCACAACCTGCATGCGGCGGTTCATGAGATTTATATCGCGTATCCCGTCGAAGTCGCGCTGGAGGCCTGATGTTTTACGCCATTCGTCATTTCACGCGGTACCGCTACAGCCGTCCGGTTTGGCAGAGCATGATGGAGGTCCGCATGCACCCGCGCACCGAGAACACGCAGCGATGTTTCACATTTCAGCTATCGGTAAGCCCGCGCGCCCGGATTTTCGCGTATACCGATCATGCAAGCAACCTCGTCCACCACTTCGATATTCCCGAACATCACCAGCAATTAACGATCATCGCGGATGCTTTGGTAGACGTGACGACGCCCGCTGAATTGCCAGACTCGCTTGGCGCGGAGTCGTGGACTGAACTGGACGGACTGATGGAGGCGGAGGATTACTGGGACATGCTGATGCCCAGCCATTTTGCCCGGAGCTCGCCGGAACTGGAATCGCTGGCTCTGGAATTCGGGATGGGCAAGCGCGACGGGCGGGATCCTCTGACACTGCTAAGGACGATGAACTCAAGCCTGTATGGCGCGTTTACCTATGTCAAAGAAAGTACGTCGGTAGACTCACCGATAGAACATGCTTTGCGCTCGCATCAAGGCGTTTGCCAGGATTTCACGCATATCATGATTGCGCTGGCTCGCAATCTGGGCATTCCTTGCCGTTATGTAAGCGGCTATTTGCACCACGGCTCAGAGCATACGGATCGTTCGGCGGCGGGCGCCACGCATGCCTGGGTCGAGGCGCTGCTTCCGGGGCTGGGCTGGATTGGTTTCGATCCAACGAACAACCTGCTTGCCGGAGGACGCCACATTCGAACGGCGATCGGCCGGGATTACGCGGATGTCGCTCCGACAGCGGGCACAATGAAGGGCCGAGCCGATACTGAATTGCAGGTGCGCGTGAGGGTGACGCCTTCCGAGGCCGTGCTTCCGCCCGACCAGGAATTTGCGGCGGATGAAGAATGGTCGCGGTTTCTGGAGAAAGATCAGGAAGCGGAATTGCTGTATGCGCAGCAGCAGCAATAATCGAATCAGGAACTCGCGATGGGCGAGCTGGCGCGCTCCTTCCAGCGGCCACGAGTAAAGTCTGGAAATTTTACCGGCGCGCTGCCGTTAGCGACGGAAGCCTCGCTCAAGGGAGCGGGGGCGGACCAGGATGCGGCATCGTACACGTCCAAATCGGGCGGCAAGCCCTTACGCATGCACTCAGCGAGACGGTAGCATTCAATGAAATCCATGCCGCCGTGGCCGCCCAGCTTTCGCGCGATCTCACCTTGATTTTTCCAGAGCGGGTGCTCGTACTGCTCCTTATAGCTGTCAATGCCGGAGTATTCCTCACCGCCTTGCTGCCCATCGAAATAGATTCGCGGTGGGTAATCCTTGAAGATACCTTTCGTGCCGGCGATGGCATTCAGGCGAGAGTACGGATGCGGATTTGAAACGTCATGCTGGAGGTTGATGGTTAAGCCGTTGGCGGTCTTGATGAGCGATACATTCATGTCGCCCAGGATGTAATGCTCGCTCCATTTCGGATCGTCTTTGGGGACATGCGTTTCGCGGTAGAGCGCGAGTCCTCTCGCGGGCGTGCTCATGGAAACCAGATAATCGAACCGGTCGCCGCGGTTGATGCCCATGTAATTAGCTACTGGGCCGAGGCCGTGTGTAGGATAGACATTTCCGTTGCGCTCAGTGTGCACGGTGCGACGCCAGAGACCTTCGCCTTTGTTTGAGAACAGCTCTCCGCGCAGGTCGTGGAGGTAGGCGGCTTCGCCGTAGAGCAGATCTCCGAATAAACCGGCCTTCACCATATTCAGCACGAGCGTCTCATTCTCGCCGTAACAGCAGTTCTCGAGCATGAGGCAATGACGGCGCGTCTTTTCGGACGTATCGACAAGCTGCCAGCATTCTTCAAGGGTGGTAGCGGCTGGAACTTCGGTAGCCACGTGCTTGCCCTGCAGCATGGCGGCGACGGCCATGGGGGTATGCCAGCGCCAGGGAGTGGCGACGATTACCAGATCGAGATCGTCGCGCGATACCAGCGCTTCAAACGCGTGATCGCCGTTGGTATAAAGCTCAGGCGCTTTTTGACCGGCCTTCTCTACAAGAGACCCGGCGTGCTGCGCTTTTTCGAGCACGATGTCGCACAAGGCTGGGACCTGAACGTCGGCGGCGAGCCAATTCTCGAGAAGCGAGGTGCCGCGGCCTCCCGTGCCGATCAGGCCGATGCGAGGATTAACGGCGCGAAATGGCATGTTGATGACCGTAGACGCGGTGGTTTGCGCTCCCACGGATTGGTTTAAGACCAGGGCAGCCGCGGAGCCTGCCGCGCCAACTTGAAGAAACTGTCTGCGGGAAGTATTTGAACGGGACATTATGAAGATCTTCTCAGAACAGCGATATAGTTTTCAAAGGATGCGTAAGCGCTGGATATATTCGATCATTTTCTGTGCCGTATGGATTACGGCGTCAAGCCTGTCCGCTCAGTCCCCGACGGCTATTCTCCAGTCGCCCGACGGACACTTGTCGGTGACGTTTGACACGAGCCTGAACAATCAGCCATCGGCAACGGGCCAACTCGAGTATGCGGTGTCTTTCAACGGTAAGCCGCTGATCGATCGCTCCGTGCTTCGCTTGGACCTGCAAGGGCGGCGGCCGTTAGGGTCCGATGTGCGGATCGCGAAGCAGACGCCGTCGGCGACGGATGAGACCTACCGACTGGTGACCGGAAAGGCCAGCGTGGTGAGAAATCACTACAATGCCCTGCGAATCGATTGCGAAGAGAACGGAGATTCCGGGCGAAAGCTCACAATCGAAGCGCGGGCTTATGACGACGCGATTGCCTTCCGATACGTAGTGCCGGATCAGACCACCATGCGCGAGTTTCGGCTGACGAAGGAAATGACGGAATTCCGCATCAGCAAGGACGCGACCACTTACGCGCTGGTGCTGCCGAATTTCCGGACCATGTACGAGAGCGAATACATTAAGCTCAACGCGAGCGCGTTTGCGAACAAGAACGGTCTATCGAATAAGGTGTTGATCGGGCTGCCGCTTCTGATGAACGTGCCGGGCGTGGCCTGGATGGCGATTACGGAAGCCGACCTCCGCGATTACAGCTCCATGTATCTGGTGAATCCATCGAGCGCGTGGGGCGGCCATTGGTTTGAATCGACGCTAGCGCCGGGAGACGATCCAGAAGTGGTGGTGTCGGGCGGCCTTCCACATCACTCCGCATGGAGGGTGCTGCTGGTAGGAGATCAGCCCGGGAAGCTGATTGAATCGAATGTGATTACGAGTTTGAATCCGGAATCCGCGATTAAAGATACTTCCTGGATTCATCCAGGGCTTACGGCATGGGACTGGTGGAGCGGCAGCATCGGACCGGATGGGAAGCACGCGTTTACTACGGCGACGATGAAGTACTACGTCGATTTTGCGGCGAAATCCGGATTTCCGTACATGCTGGTGGATGCCGGATGGTCCGCGCCGCATGACATCACCAAAATGAATGGGCGGGTGGATATTCCCGAAGTGGTCCGCTATGCGGCCTCGAAGGGCGTGAAGGTCTGGATCTGGCTGCTTTACACGGAGGCCGACGCCCAGATGGACGAAGCCTTCCCGCTGTACGAAAAGTGGGGCGTTGCGGGTTTGAAGATCGATTTCGTGGAACGCGACGACCAGAAGGGAATCGATTTCTACTACCGGGCGGCGGAAAAGGCCGCTGAATGTCACTTGATGCTGGATTTTCACGGCGCCACGAAGCCTACCGGTCTGGAGCGAACTTATCCGAACGTGCTCGGTTACGAGGCCGTGCTGGGGATGGAGCAATCGAAGGCCGGCATGCGAGACAACCCGGATCACCGCCTGATGCTGCCATTTACGCGCATGCTGGCGGGAAGAATGGATTACACGCCAGGCGGTTTCGACAACGTCACGCGAGACGATTTCGTGGCGCGCTCGCTGCATCCGATGGTAATGGGCACGCGGGCGCAACAACTGGCGATGTACGCAATCTACGAAGCGCCGTTTCAGATGGTCTCCGACACGCCGAAGGCCTATGAAGACCAGCCCGCGTTCGAGTTCATCAAACACGTGCCGACGACCTGGGACGAGACCAAGGTGTTGAATGGCGAGCCTGGCGAGTACATAACGATGGCGCGCCGCAAAGGCGATGAGTGGTTTTTGGGCAGCATGACGAACTGGACGCCGCGCGAAATAGAAGTGCCACTGACGTTTCTGGGAAATGGCCGTTACGACGCGGAGATTTATGCGGACGCCGACGACGCGGCGCAGTATCCCAAGGGCGTCAGCGCTCAGAAGAGAGTTGTGGATCGCTCGACGGTCCTTAAGCTGAAGCTCGCGCCCGGCGGCGGATTCGCGGCGCGGTTCATTCCTCTGAAATAGGCCAGTGAAATTCCTGTCTACGTAAATGGCGGGTCAGATCCGGGGGTGAATTGACCCATTAAAATTGCGTATGATAGCGTAAATTGAGTACGGGGAGCCCGCGGCAACGGTAGTGCGCCCGATTGCGAAGCGAAGCCTCAGGTTCTCCTTTCCAGGTTAGAAAAACACCAGATGGACGAGACGTTATACGCCCTAGCTGACCTCCTCGTGAAATCGATTCCGACGGTCATCTTCTTTATTTTTCTAACTAAATACCTGAAGCGCGTTTTCTTCAAGCCGCTCGCAAAAATTCTGGATGAGCGGAAGCAGGCGACGGAGGGCGCGCGTGAGTTTGCGCAGCGTGCTTTCGCAGAGGCGGACCGGAAAACTTCCGAATTCGAGCGGGCACTTCAAATGGCGCGCGCCGAGATGCACCAGGAGCACGAAACCTTGCGCAGGAAATGGGCGGAGGAACAGGTGCAGGCCATTATCAAAGCCCGGGCCGAAGCGGACGCGAAGATCGAGCAGGCAAGACGCGAAATCGCGCGGGAAGCGGAGATGGCGCAGGCGGATCTGAATCAAAGCATCGGGGCTTTGAGCGAACGCATCGTAAGCTCGCTCTTGCGACGGAGAGCCGCATAGTGCCGCGGAACATGCCGAATGCGGGCAGCCGCCTGTTCCGGCTGTGTGCCTGCGCGGCAATGTTGATGCTGGCGAGCGGAGCGCAAGCCTTCGCGCAGGAAACGCTGCAACAGGAGACCGCCGCGCTGGATGCGGTGACGCGGTGGAAAATTGCGAATACCGCCCTGTTTCTGATTGGATTGGCGTTTCTGATATGGAAATACGGGCCGGCGTTCTTCAACGCTCGCTCGGCCGATATTCAGAAAGCGATTCAGGACGCCACCGGTCTCAAGATCGAAGCCGAGTTCCGGCATTCCGAGATCGACCGCAAGATGGCGACGCTTGCCCAGGAAGTGAAGAAGCTTCGCGAGCAGTCAGCCGTCGAAATGGAGCGGGAGCGTGAGCGCTTCCGTCGCGACACGGAAATGGAAATTGACCACATTCAACATAACGTCGCGGCTGAGATCGAGGCGTTCCGGAAGGAAGCCGCCCTCGAGATTCGCCAGCACACCGCTCAACTCGCGCTGAGCGCGGCGGAGCGGCAGTTGCGAGATCGATTCGCAACTGCCGAGCCGGAGGAATTTCTTCAGGATTTCGTACATCTGGTCGAGCGAGGGAAGAACTGAGAATAAAATGACGGGCGCCCTGGCTTCGCACTACGCTCGAGCTCTTGCGGACGCGGTGTTCGCTCCGAATTCGAGCTTATCCCCGCAGGATGCTGTGGCGCAGCTTCGCGCGGTCGCAGCGATGGTCGCGGGATCGAAGGATCTCGAGCGCGCCTTGCTCTCTCCGGCGGTCACGAAGAGCCGGAAAAAGGCGGTGATATCGAGACTGGCCGACTATCTGAATTCGCATCGGCTTCTCAGAAACTTTCTTCTGGTGCTGGTTTCTCACCGGAGGATCGGCGAACTGCGCGCCATGCGCGACGAGTTTGAACTGGTAGTGGATGAAAGGCTCGGGTGGGTTCCGGCGGAGATTACGTCGGCGAGAGAATTGAGTCCCTCGCAGCGCGAACAAGTGGAACACGCTCTCGGCGTGAAGTTGGGGAAATTTATCCGGGCGCGCTACACGGTCGATGCGGAGATGCTTGCGGGGGTGCGGGCGCGGATTGCCGCAAAAGAGTACGATGCCACGCTGCGAGGCAAGCTGGACGGCATGCGGCGACGCCTGGCTGAGCAGCTTTAAAAGGAACTTTGAAGGAAAAGTATGGCTCAAATCAGAGCAGATGAAATCTCGCGCGTGCTTCTCTCCGAGATTGAAAATTTCGACTCGGTGGTGAACGTAGCGGAAACAGGCTCGATCATCAGCGTGGGGGACGGCATCGCGCGTATTTACGGTCTGCAAAATGCAATGGCCGGTGAGTTAATCGAATTCGGACCCGAGACCGTGGGAATTGCGCTGAATCTGGAAGAAGACCAGGTGGGCGTAATACTTTTGGGCGATTACGGCAATGTAAAAGAAGGCGACCAGGTACGCCGCACCGGTCGCATCATGTCAATTCCGGTTGGAGAAGCGCTGATCGGGCGCGTGGTAAATGCGCTAGGGCAGCCGATTGATGCGAAAGGGCCCATCGACACAAAGGAATTGGTTCCGCTGGAGCGGTTAGCGCCCGGCGTAGTGGATCGCCAACCCGTGAAGCAGCCATTGCAAACAGGGATTAAGGCGATCGACGCCATGGTGCCGATCGGCCGCGGCCAGCGAGAGCTGATCATCGGCGACCGCCAGACGGGTAAGACTACCGTGGCGCTCGACACCATCATCAACCAGCGGGGCCAGGACGTCATCTGCGTCTACGTGGCTATCGGCCAGAAACGATCGACGGTAGCGCAGGTAGTAAAAATCCTCGAAGAGCACGACGCCATGGACTACACCGTAGTGGTTGCCGCCACTGCCTCGGATCCCGCTCCGATGCAATACATTGCTCCCTATTCCGGCTGCTGTATCGGCGAGTATTTTCGCGATTCGAAGCGGCACGCGCTTTGCGTTTACGACGATTTGTCCAAGCACGCGGTTGCATACCGCGAAATCTCGTTGCTACTGCGCCGTCCGCCAGGACGCGAAGCCTATCCCGGAGACGTTTTTTATCTGCACAGCCGTTTGCTCGAGCGGGCCGCGAAATTGAACGACGAAAAGGGTGGAGGATCTCTCACCGCTCTTCCGTTCATCGAAACGCAGGCGGGTGACGTTTCGGCCTACATTCCGACGAATGTTATCTCTATCACCGATGGGCAGATTTATCTCACAACCGATTTGTTCAATTCCAACATTCGGCCGGCCATCGATGTCGGCATATCGGTAAGCCGCGTGGGTGGAAGCGCGCAAATCAAAGCCATGCGCGCGGTGGCGGGCAGCTTGCGTCTTGAAATGGCGCAATATCGGGATTTAGCGGCCTTCGCCCAATTCGGCTCGGACCTGGATAAGGCTTCACAAGACCAGCTAAACCGCGGAAAGATCTGGGTGGAGGTTTTGAAGCAGGGGCAATATTCCCCCATTCCGGTCGAAAAACAAGTCAGTATTATCTTCGCGGCCGGCAACGGCTATCTCGACGACATTGCTATCGAAGAGATACGCCGGTTTGAAGCGGAGCTGTACCAGTTTCTCGACAACAGCAAGCCCGAAGTGCTGCAGGCTATCCGCGAGAAGCGCGAGCTGAATGACGAGATTAAAGGCCAGCTCAAGGGGGCGCTGAAGGAATTCAAGGAGCGTTTCCAGAGCAAAAAAGAAGACAAGCCCGAAAAACAGAAACCCGCGCAAGACAAAGGCGGCGCACCACAAAGCTCGAACGGCGCCCGGCAGCCGGAGCCGCAATCGCCGGTGGGTACGGGGCAGGCGCGGACGGAGCCGCGGCCATCCTAGCGGAGCGAGATGCCGAGTTTAATCGACATCCGACGCCGCATTCGCAGCGTCAAGAACATGCAGCAGATCACCAAGGCCATGAAGATGGTCTCGGCGGCCAAGCTGCGCCGCGCTCAGGAACGCGCGATCGCATCGCGTCCGTATGCCAACATGATGGCCCGGGTGCTGTCGAACGTCGCCGCCGCGGCTGCCGGGAACGAAGAAGCGGCACGGCTGCCGCTGTTGCAGATTCGCGAAGAAAAGCGCATTCAGACGATTGTGGTAAGCAGCGACACGGGCTTGGCCGGGGGGTTCAACGCGAACCTGTTTCGCATGGCGCAACGCTTCGCCGAGGAACATCGCGATGCGGAGCTGCGCGTTGAAACTGTCGGCCGCAAAGCACGCGACTATTTTCGGAAGCGCAATTTCTCCGTTACGGGAGAGTATGTGGGAATCGTGGAGAAGCCCGCGTACGACAAGGCCGCGGAAATTGCCGACAAAATGATCGATCTGTACAGTAAAGCGGAGATCGACGCGGTATACATCGCAGTGAATGAATTCAAGAATGTGATGGCGCCTAACGTAGTTTTGAAAAAAATTCTTCCGGTCGAAGTTCCGGAAAGCAAGGAGCAGATCGATTACATTTACGAGCAGCCGCCGCAGGAACTGTTGAGCGCCCTTCTACCGCGTTATGTGGAAATGGAAATTTATCGCGCGATGCTCGAATCCATCTCGGCTTACCACGCGGCCCGCATGACAGCGATGGACGCCGCCACTTCGAATGCGGGCGATGTGATTCAGGATCTGACTTTGAATCTAAATCGCGCGCGCCAAGCCAGTATCACCCGCGAGATTATTGAGATCGTGAGCGGCGCCGCCGCATTATAGGAATTTTATTTTATGTCAACCGAAACAGTGGAAGGACATGTGGTACAGGTGGCCGGCCCCACCATCGAAATTCAATTTCCGGAAGGCCATGTACCGAAAATCTACAACGCTATTCATGTGACCAGCGAAGGCTTTGACGTTCCTTTCAAGATCAATATCACCGCCGAGGTAGCGCAGCACATCGGCGAAGGCCGTGTTCGAACCATCGCCATGGAGCCCACCGATGGGCTGGTTCGCGGGATGAAAGCTTTCGACCTCGGCGGTCCGATCAGCATCCCCGTCGGCAAGCAGACGCTCGGCCGCGTGCTGAACGTGCTGGGAGAACCGGTCGATAATATGGGTCCGGTCGAGACCGAGCACAGAGCTCCGATTCATCGCGCCGCGCCGCTCTACGAAGAGCAGGCGACCAACCTCGAGATGTTCGAAACGGGCATCAAAGTAATCGATCTGCTCGAGCCCTATCTGCGCGGTGGAAAGATCGGATTGTTCGGAGGGGCGGGCGTCGGGAAGACGGTCATTATCCAGGAATTGATTAATAACATCGCCATGAAACATGGGGGCGTGTCGGTGTTTGCCGGAGTTGGCGAGCGCACGAGGGAAGGCAACGATCTCTGGCTCGAAATGCAGGAAGCCGGTATTGTGGACCCTCACGATTGGCGGAAATCGAAAGTGGCGCTGGTCTACGGCCAGATGACGGAGCCGCCGGGAGCGCGCCTGCGCGTGGGGCTGACCGGTCTCACGGTGGCCGAATACTTCCGTGATGAAGAAGGGCAGGACGTGCTGCTCTTCATCGATAATATTTTTCGTTTCACGCAAGCGGGTTCGGAAGTGTCCGCGCTGCTCGGTCGCATGCCGTCGGCGGTGGGATATCAGCCGAATCTCGCGACGGAGATGGGCGATCTGCAGGAGCGCATCACCTCGACCAAACGCGGCTCCATTACTTCGGTGCAAGCCATTTATGTTCCGGCCGACGATTATACGGACCCGGCGCCCGCCACGACGTTCGCCCATCTCGACGCGACCACCAACTTGTCGCGCTCGATTTCGGAGCTGGGTATCTATCCCGCGGTCGATCCGCTGGCCTCGACCTCCCGCATTCTCGACCCCAACATTGTGGGCCAGGAGCATTACGACATCGCGCAGCGCGTGAAACAGACTTTGCAGCGCTATAAAGAGCTGCAGGATATCATCGCCATTCTCGGGATCGATGAGCTGAGCGACGAAGACAAGCAGACAGTCGCGCGGGCGCGCCGCATTCAGCGCTTTTTATCGCAGCCGTTCCATGTGGCCGAGCAGTTCACCGGCCGCCCCGGCAAGTACGTCAAGCTCGAAGATACGGTCCGAAGCTTCAAAGAAGTGGTGGACGGCAAGCACGATGCTTTGCCGGAGCAGGCGTTCTACATGCAGGGCAGTATCGACGATGTGCTGGAAGCCGCGGAAAAGATGAAAGCGAAGTAGCGGGAGTCTTCTTTTGGCATGCCGGATTCTTCCTTTCAACTCGAGATCGCCACGCCCGAGCGCCTGTTTGTAAACGAGCAGGCGAGCGAGGCCGAACTGCCTGGCAAGGACGGCTACATGGGCGTTCTGCCGGGTCACGCTCCCTTGCTCAGCGCCTTGGGAGCGGGCGTATTGACATACAACGGCAGCGGCGGAGAGCGCGTTCTGGCGATTGCCGGCGGCTTTTTGGAAGTGTTCGAAAATCACGTTCGCGTGCTGGCGGATCATGCCGAATTCGCGCAGGACATTAACGCCGATGACGCCCGGCATCAGCTTGAAGAGGCCACCAACGCGCTGAATCAGGCGCGCGATACCGCTGCGTCCGAGAACGCCTTGCGAGCCATGAAAAAAGCTCAGGCGCGGCTGGATGCCACTGAGAAATCGTCTGGTAAAACGCAGGAGTGAGACGTTATTTTCTGCCGATGACCAGAAATTGACGGCCCCAGAACCGCCATATCCAAGGCATCTTCAGGTAGGGGCGGATGGTCCAGAGCGGAGGCTGAAAGCGGAGCGACATGGTGTACGGCAGGAACTTTGGAAGAGCCTTCTCCACGTTGTAGCCCGCCATTAACATGGCTTCGGAGAGCGAGAGTTCGGTGAGAGCGAGATGGTGATCGAAGAAGTCCCAATACTCTCCGCTCAAAAATTTTATGTTTGGCCCCATCGCGATAAGAAGTCCGTTCGGCCGCAGGCAGCGGCGGGCTTCGAGCAAAGTAGACTGCAAAGGCGCTTTTGCCGGGAGATGCTCCAGAAAGTTACTGGTGAAGACAACATCCAGGGAATTATCGGCCAAGGGCCATGGGGCGCTGCAATCCTGCTCAAGAAAACGGATTCCGGGCAAAAGACGCTCTCTGGCCGATGGATTTAGATCCATGGCAAACTTCTGGGCCGCGGTCGCGTTATTGATGAACTCACAATAGCCGCACCCGAGATCGAGCACCGAGTGAGTCGGATTGATCCATTTCGAAAAAAAATCCGATACGAGTATCCGCCAGACTTTATTCCGGTAAGCCTCCAATCCGGCAAAGCGGGCCGAATAGATTCTCTGCAGCTCTGTCTGAATTTCGGAGTTTGGGATCGGAGACATCAAGCCTCGTTCACCGTCATGAAATTTCCACTCTCTCGCGCCTGAAGGAATGCATAGATATAAAGCCACGCGGCTCCCATCAGCATGGTAATAAGCGAAATACAATCGGTCAATCGGAAGCGGCAATCGCGCGTTTCCTTGTTATGATGTCGTGTACCCTTGGCTTCGCGTCTATCTGTTCCGATGCGCGGAGAATCAACGCAAGCGAGCGCTCGAGATTGATGCAAACGTCACGGTTTCTTATCTCGATTCTGGCGTTCTGCGCGATTGCGGTGGCGCAAACCGGAACGCTCCCCGCAGTAGCTCCGATTGCTGAAAATCAAGGCTTCTGTCCGAACGGAGTATATCCGGGGACAACCTGGCCGAAACACAAACCAAATGGGCTGAATACCTGGGGATCTTACTGCGCAAAGGGCGACCAGACAACCGGCGAGATCACTACCGCGCCATTCACGGCAGCCTCTTCTCTGAGCCTGTATCTAGCCGGGTATCCTTCCGGTCCCGAGGCCGATCTCGAAATTGAAAATATTTCCACCGGCTCAAAGCTGAGAATAAATCCGCCGGAAACGCCGGGCGCGAGATGGATTCTCTGCAATTTTCCGCTGCCCGTGGCTTGGCGGGGCGAGCCGGCGCGGTTGATCTGTAAAGACCAAAGCACCGGCTCCCGTGGTTGGCTGGCCTTCAGCGAGCCTGTAAAAGCGGGTGCGGAACTTGGCTTTAAGGAAGCCGCGATGCTGCTGCTGCGGACCATCGCGCATTTTGTTCTGACAATTCTTCCTTGTCTCGCGGTCTGCGCTCTCGTCATCCGCAAAGGGGTACGCGACGTAGCCGTTGCGGGCTTAGTGGCGCTTGCGGCAACGGGCGCATCGGGATATTTGGTCTTCTGGCTATGGCTGCTTTGGCCGCGGCTGGGGCACCTTGTCGCGTTCTTGCTGCCCATTGCCGGTGCTCTTACTTTCTGGTGGGCGATTCGGAAAATCGACCCGGCTGGACGCGCCGTCCTGAAAGCGCTGATCCCGCCGACGCTTCTGACCGCATTCGCCTCCTTGCTTGTCATATCAATGGGATTTTTGTATGGCGGATTGCGAGACCCTCTCACTACGGCGGGCCTGCGCTTCTCCCATCCGCTGCTGGGGGACAATGCAATCCCGTATGTCTTCGCGGAAGGCGTGCGGATCGGACATGTACCCAAGCCGTTGCTGGAAGATTGGCGCTCCAGCGATCGCCCTCCGTTACAAACCGGCATCGTGCTTTCGCAATATCCGTACAATCCGGCTCCAAGGGTTTTGGGGTACGAAGTGCTCTCGGTCATCGCGCAGAGCTTCTGGATCTTCGCTCTCTGGCTTCTACTCACCGCGCTCGATCTCGATCGCCGCGCGATCGCGCTAGCGCTCGCAGTCTGCCTTTTTTCCGGATTCGTGTTCATCAACAGCTTTTTTGTCTGGCCGAAACTACTCGCGGCGGCATTCATGATAGGACTAGTCGCTATTCTGTTGACGGAGAGGCTTCGCAGCGCTCTCGGGCACAGCGCCGTGCTTTCGGTCACTGCAGGCGCGCTGCTTGCGTTTGGAGCGCTGTCTCACGGAGGGAGCGCCTTCGCCTTGATTGGAGTTGCGCTGGTCATGCTGGTTTTGAAGCTGCGCATTTCCTTCGGAGGCCTCGCGGCGGTCATCGTCACGGCATTTCTCCTCTATCTGCCGTGGATGTTCTACCAGAAGTTCTACGATCCACCAGGCAACCGCCTGCTCAAGTACCAGTTGGCCGGCGTCGAAAACGTCGATAAGCGTTCTTTCGTCCGAGCGCTTATTGACTCTTACGGCAGCCTCAGTTTTCGACAGATTGCCGATGACAAGCTCTCGAATTTCGAGATGCCGATCGGCCATGTCCACGAATACTGGTCGAGCGCCCTGGACTTACTCACGCGCTTGGATACACGGGATCCGAAGAGCGCCGCTCAAGTGGACAGGGACGCCGGCGGGATGCGAGCTCTTATGTTCTTTTTTGTCGTTCCAGCGCTCGGATTTCTCGCCGCTGGGCCGGCAGCTTTGCTTATCGGTATTGGAAAACGCTACCGTACGAAAGAGTGGAGGACAGCCGTCATCCTGTGGCTCTTCATCGTCGTTACGATTATTCCGTGGTGCCTTCTGCTGTTCGGTCCCACGGCTACAGCGATTCATCAAGGCACATATGTCACGATTCTGCTGGCTCTCACTGGATCGATGCTGGCATTCTGGGCGGTATCGCGCTGGCTCGCCTGGCTGGTAGGCGGCCTTGAAATCGCGCTGAATTTTCTGATCTACGTCGTCCTGATGAGGCCGTCCAGTCCAGTGGGTATTCTGCCGGAAGGCGTTTTGCGATATTGGACTCTTGCGCTGGCTCTGCTTTCCGTTTTCGGCATTGTAAGCATTCTCGCCAGGCCCCCACGGGCGAACCGCATCTGATTCCAGGCTATCTGCAGCGGCTCGGCTCTCCGATCGCGAGCCGAGCCGAGCTAAGAAGGAGAGAGAAGCGCTGGATTCGAGGGCGGCCGGGCAGTCTGCTAACGAATCTCGGCACTCGCCCCCTGCCCGAGTTGCGCCGCCGAAACTACGATCCAGGGATTTGCTTTGAGGTTCTGCAACAAGCTGCTCTGCCACGCGTATTCCGGGTGCGCCTTCAGAAATTCAGCCGCGTTAAATTCCACGCCGCAAGGGTGGCCCATGCCGGCGACGAATGACATTTTCTCCGCCATGGCGCTGTCCGCAACCTTCGCTTCCGCAACACCCGCGGGGCCATAGGGGCCCTGCCAGGGCTTCAAACCTCGGCTGGATTTGTCGACGTGGCCGCAGAGCGTGCGCTCATTAGGATCGATCTCCTTGGTGAGCGCATCGTAGTGATCGGTCTCAAATTTCTTGCCTGCTTCGACGTCGATGCGCCCCTTGTATTCGGCCATAAGCTGCTCCCAGCGGCGGTGCCGTACCTGGTTGGGCGTGTTCGGGTCGTTGGCTGGGAAATCGGTTTCTTCGGCGATCAGTTTGGGATTAATTGGAAAATTGGATCCGACGAAGTAACCGTCCCGGGTGCGCTCCAGGGTTACATATTTCAACCCGAGCTCGAGGCGTCCGATCTCATTTTTTTTACGATCGCCGATTAGCCAGGTATTGGCATATCCGCCGTTGTTGCCGTCCTCCATGATCTTCGCGAAATCGTCGATCGATTCGGAATACTGCATCGCCCGCCTGGCACGGACGAACTCCGGGATGCCATGCTCGTCAAAACCATGGAAATTTCCGATGGTTGTTTCGGTGATCATAATTCCGGCATCGTTGATCCCGAAGTCGTCGGCGCTGTGGATCAATCCCGGCATTCCGTCCATGATCAGGTGATGTCCGGCAGCGGGAACGATGTCAAAGACGATATCCCAGCGGCTGGCGGTCAGATAATCGGTCCAGTTATTGTGTCCCATGACGATGCGGCCGTCTTTGGTGTAGCTGCCTGTCGCTACAAACGCACTGCAGTGCTCTCCGACGCTGCTTGGAACATGCTTGGCTTGGTTGTCACGCGCTTTGTCGTAATAGTAAGGAAACTCCATGAACCCGTTCATGGCCACCAGGTCCATCAGATCCAGCTTCGATCCGTGGGCGTGCAATCCTTCTTCCATTCCTTGCAGTTCTTCGCGATATTCCTCCGGCACTCGGGGCCAGAAATACTTCTCCGCCACATTCCGGAGCTCGGCCCAGGTATGATTCACGCCATGCGTGGTGCTGAGCTCGATCGCGCGTTTGCAGTCTTCGATCTCAGCCGTCAGCAGATAACCGTGCTGGAAGCCGATGGCGGAGGGGCTGCCCTCAAGGTGGACGAAAGTCCATCCGTCTTTCGCCGGATTGCGAAAGCCGCCGCGCAGTCGGTCGTCTGAAGAATTGTGAGAATAGGCTGAACACAGTGCGGCGGCCGCCAGAAGGCCGGCGCATAGGGTTGGAAGACGCATGATTCTCTCGATTAGAGCACAAAACCAGAAGAGCCGCAGGCATGCGGGAAAATAGAAATGAAGTGCAATCCCCAACCGACGCCGCAACGCGAGAGCGCGAGCTGAATTCGTTTTCTATTTTCACCGTGATTGTTGTGCTGGGGACGGTCACCATGACCTTTGGCGCGATGATCGCGGTTTTCATCTTTCGCTCCCTGGCAGGATCGTTTTGGGGCCATCTCCGGATTCCGGGAGTGCTGTGGGCAACCACCGCGATTCTGCTGGCCAGCAGCGCCACTTTCGAGATGGGCCGCCAGCGCTTGCTGCGGCGCGATCAGCGCGGATTCTTCCGCCTGACCGTTTGCACGGCCATCTTAGGCCTTCTGTTTCTTGGCGGGCAGATTGTCGCCTGGCTGCAGATTATTCATTCCGGCATCGTTCTCGCCCGGAATCCGCATTCCTGGTTCATATTCTTATTCAGCGGTTTGCACGGAATTCATATCGTGCTGGGGTTAGCGGCGCTCGGATACATGCTGATCCGCACGCGCGTTCCTGCGAGCGGCCCTAAGTACCAAATGAGCACCCGCGCGGCGGCCAGCGGCGTAGCCGTGTTCTGGCATTATCTGACCTTTTTGTGGATTCTGCTGTTCGGACTTCTTCTGATCTGGAGGCGCTGAGATAAGCCGGTGCTTACTCGCCGCGGCGGTGAGCTACCCACTTCTTTACGATGGAGACCAGTTGTTCGGCCTGGAAGGGCTTCGATAAATAATCGTCCATTCCGGCATTGAGGCAACGTTCGCGCTCCCCGACCAAAGCGTTCGCCGTGACTGCGACGATTACCGGTTGGGGCTCGCCCAGCGAGCGGATTTGCCGGCTGGCCTCAAAGCCGTCCATCAGAGGCATTTGGCAGTCCATGAGGATCAGGTCATAGGGCTTAGCCCGATGAGCTTCCACGGCTTCATTGCCGTCCGCCACCAAATCGATATCGAATCCCGCCCTGCGCAGAATGAGTTTTCCTACACGTTGATTGATGGTATTGTCTTCCGCCATCAGGATGCGAAGGGGCTCACTGACGCCGGGCCGCTCAGCACCCTTTTCGCTAGCGGATGACGTGGCGCCGGACGTTGGAGACGATACTAAATCTGAAGAAAGTAGTGTCATCGCTCGAAACAATCGGACCCCAAGCTTTTCAGTCTCTTGGCGGCCAAGCCACTTTATAGACTGTCTTTCTCAGGTATAAAGATACCATCGGCAAAACGAATCCGGTTATTTAGCGCGGTATTTCTAATAAAATGGACCCGCATTATAGATGATTAGCCCGGTAAATCAAGCCCGGGTTTGCTCGTCCCGTTCCACTTTGCCGTCGCGAATGTGAATAATCCGATGCGCGTGCAGCGCGATATCCTGCTCGTGCGTCACCAGAACGATCGTATTTCCTTCCTGATACAGCCGCTCAAAAAGCGACATGATCTCGTTTCCGGTATTGGTATCCAAGGCTCCCGTAGGCTCGTCGGCGAGCAGGATAGAGGGGTGGTTCACCAGGGCCCGGGCAATCGCCACGCGCTGCCTTTGGCCGCCCGAAAGCTCATTCGGCTTATGGTACATGCGCTGCTCCAGATCAACGGCTCGCAAAGCCTGCCGAGCCCGTTCGAGCCGTTCCTGAGAGGACATGCCGGCGTAGATCAGCGGCAATTCCACATTGTGGAGGGCAGAGGCCCTGGCGAGCAGGTTAAAGGTTTGAAAGACGAAGCCGATCTCTTTGTTCCGGATGCGCGCCAGTTCATCGTCTTCCATATCGCTCGCGAGCTTCCCGTTCAGGTAGTACAACCCCTTGGTCGGTGTATCCAGGCAGCCAATCAGGTTCATCAGCGTTGATTTGCCGGAACCGGACGGGCCCATGATGGCGACATATTCCCCGCGTCTGATCTCGATATCGACGCCGGAGACCGCGTGGATCTCCTGGTCGCCCATAATATAGGTCTTCCAGAGATCGTACGTGCGAATGACAATGCCTTCGCGCTTGAGCTGTTCGCCCCGTTCCTCGCGCTGCTTAGGGCTGAGTTCTTGAACCGCCGTTTCCAAAGCTGCCATATCGATATTCGAATGACCTGGAAGCGCTAACCGCTCACCGACCCGGAAGGCGCGGCAAAGGCCGCCTTGTTGTCCACTTTCACCTTGGCCTCATTTCGAAGCGTACGAATCACTTGATAGCTGCCGGTTACAATTTGATCCCCATCTTTGAGCCCGCTCAGCACTTCTATATCGGTTGCGCCGGTGATGCCGGTCTTGACCTCGCGAAACTTGGCTTTCCCGTTATTCACAACGAAAACGCCTTGAATTTCTTCTTTGGCGGCCTTGAGCGCCGCCGGATCCAATTGTTGTTTCTGCCCGGGTTTCGGCTGCTCCAATTGACCCTTTTGGCGTATGGTCAGAGCCTGGATTGGAATGGCGATCGCGTGAGACCGCGTGGCGGTGGTGATCTTGGCTGTGCAGGAGAGTCCAGGACGCACCTCATCCTGGGGGATATCCAGGGCTAGCACGACCTTGAAATCTTTGGCTTCCTGGCTGGAGGTTTGGCTCTGCGATGCGGAGACGCCAGTCGACCGAACAATGGCCGTGTCGCCGATCTCGATTACCCGCCCCTTAAAAATCTTATCCGGAATCGCGTCTATGGTGACGTCCGCGGGCTGGTCTAATTTCACGCTGACGATGTCGGTTTCATCCACATGCACTTCCGCCGTGATGACGGACATATCGGCAATGGTCATGATGATGGAAGAGGTAGAACTCATAATGCCGGGAACCACGGTTTCGCCTACGCGCACAGGCAGATCGGTGACGACTCCATCCAGAGGGGCTATCGCGTCATACTCGGAGAGCACGTTGGCGGTACGAGAAACCATAGCCTCTTCCTGGGCAACCTTCTTCTGAGACGAAGCCAGTTGCGCGGCCGCCTGCGCACGCTCGGCCTTGGCCTGCTCTACCTTTCTTTCGGATTCCTGCAGCGTGGCGACGGCCAAATCATACGTCACCTTCTTGGCCTCGAAATCCTGAGCCGCTATCAATTTCGCGTCAAACAGATCCTGATTCCGCTTGAGATCGACTTTCTTTTGGGCTACATCGGCCTGATCGTGGTCTACTTGGGCCAGCGCCACGGCGATGTTGTCGTCGGAAGACTTCACGTTTGCCTCGCTTGCCGACGAATCCGCAAGCGCTGAATTCAGGGCTGCCTGTTGGGCTTTGAGGTCGGCCTCCGGCTGAACATTCTCAAGACGCGCGAGCACCTGCCCCTTCTTGACGTGGTCGCCCTCTTTGACCAGGAGCGCGGTAATCGGGGCCGGTCCCTGTGCGGCGCCTATGTTGATGTAGTTCTTAGGCTTTATCTCGCCCGAAGCGGTGACCACCGCCGTGAGATCCATCCGGGCCACCTTTCCCGTTTGAACAATCACGATACCGCGCTCGCTGATCCTGATGCTCGCGAATACCGCGCCCGCGATCAGCACTAACAAGCTGAGCAAAATAATTACTTTCCACTTTTTCTTCAAAATCGACGCACTCTCCCCACCTTGTTCAGGACGGAAATCAGCCGGGAAATGTTCCGGCTAACCAGGGTTTCCTCGAATGTAGCATGCTACGGACCAGGAGGGTGCAAAGCGACGTTCATTTCATTAGTTTCAAGCCGGTACGAGGCCCACGGCGGCCAAGCGGCTCACGCGCGGACCGGGCAGAATAATTCCGCTGAGATTCAGCGGGTCGGCGCCGGATACCGGCAGAATCGCGCTTTTTTCAGTCTGCCGCCGTGTCATGCGCAGCAAATCGAGAGCTTCCGGGCGGGCAAACTGCTCTCCGGTGAAACCGGAGACGAATCGTCCACCCCGAATCTCGCCGCGTGCTTCCATTCTGCGGAGCAGGGGCAGTAAATCGCGCCAGGGCGGGGCCAGTGTTTCGCGAACGAGGAGGTCGCGCAGCAAGACGCCCCATCTCAGCAGCAACTGGCGCGCAAAATGCTCGATCCGCTCCGGATTCTTGGCGGTTGCTTCACGTCGGAGCAAGGCCCAGCGGCCAGCGGCGTGTCTCGGTCGCCGGTCGCTGCCCCGGCCCTCGCCCCGTCGCCGCTTTGGATCGATCAGGGCGCGCAGGTTGTCGAAACCGTCTCCGGTGACAAATCCTCCCGCTAGTAATTCCCAGAGTCCGTCTTCCACTTCGCTCGCGAGACGTCCTGTCAGCCGGGCCAGATCGATGAAGAAGCTCGCTCCATTCCGCTCGAGAGCCAGCAAGACATCTCGGGCCGGATGGGAGAGCGACGACCGGTCCGCTGGATCGCCGGCGGCCATTAGCCATTCGGCATCGGACCGCAAAAACAGCGTCACCGGGGCGATGCGAGTTGGCCGCACGCGACGATTTTCCGCAAGCGCCGGATGCGGCGATACGCGCGCCCACATCACTTCACCAGCGAAACAAAGCTCGTCCAGAAAATCGGAATCGTACTTGGAAATACGCCGCGCGAGAATCTCCGATTCCCAGGCAACCGCCGGAATCTCATAACCTTGCAATTGCCTGACGATTTGCAGCGTCCCGTCCGCGCTATGCAACTGACTTCCGGGCGAGACATGCTGCCAGGCTTGCAGGAAACGCTCGAAATCGAGAGCCGTTACCGGCTCGATTTCCCGCCGCAAACGCCCGAGCGTAGCGCGATGAATGCGCGCCAGGATGCGACGATTGCACCACTCTATTTCCTCCGCCTTTGCCTCTTCCCCCTTCCCGCCGCCCGAATTACGAAAATGTCCGCGAAGCACTTGCCCTTGCGCTTCCAGCCGCAGCAGGGCGGACTCGATTGCTTCAGCGGGAAAGGCAAGCTTAGCCGCCAACTCGGAGACCATCGCCGGTCCGAGCGATTCCATCCATCCGGAGACCACCGACTCCGGATCGTCGGCAACCGATGCGCGCTCCGCCGCAACCCAAAAGAGAGAACCCGCTCGAGTTATGAGCGAAACCCTCCGGTCCGCGGAGAGCTCGTCGAAGAAGCCCTGCCACTCCGGCACGGGCGGCAATCGGACCAGGGTGAGCAACGCGTCGTGCAACTCGTCCGCATCGCGCGCCACCGGCCAGGATTCGGCTGAAATCCGATCGATAACCGAGGGATCGAGCACGCCTTCTCCGCCCGTCACATCTTTTCCAAGCGTTTGCCGCAATTGAACCGCCCGCGTACGGCGCTCTTCGAGCGGAGCGTCGTCCAGGAATGCGTACGGATTCGCGTTCAGAATCTCGTGCGAGAACTGCGATGCCTGAGCGGTATCGATGGCCACTGTGCGGATGCCGCCGTCTTCGATACCCTGCAGGATCCGGCGCAATCCATCGATGTCCATCGCTTCTCGAAGGCAGTTATCGATGGTTTCCTTTACGAGCGGATGATCCGGAATGCGGATGGGACCGGTCAGGTTCTCGGCGCAGGCGACCTGGTCGGGAAAAACCGCCGCAAGAAGATCGTCGGCCCGCATGCGCTGGATAGGCGCGGGCACTCGCGATCCGCCGCTAAAGCGCAAAATGGCAAGCGCGCGCGTGGTATTCCAGCGCCAGCGAGCGCCAAACATGGGAGCGGCGAGCAGCGCCTGCCTCAGTACGTCCTCGACTGTGCCGGACTTCAAGAATGCGAATACCAGCTCGAGCGGAAAGGAATGTTGATCGCTCAGCGATAGCACGAGGCCGTTATCCGTCGCCGCAGCCTGCAGCTCAAAATTGAAAGTGCGGCAGAAGCGTTTGCGCAGAGCCAGCCCCCAGGCCCGCGTGATGCGTGAGCCGAAGGGAGCGTGCAAAACGAATTGCATGCCGCCGGCCTGATCGAAAAAACGCTCCGCAACCACAGTGGTCTGCGAAGGGAGCGCGCCCAGTTCCGCGACGCCGGCTCGCACGTAAAGCGCCGCCTGCTGGGCTCCAGCCTCATCGAGCCCGCAGCCGTTCATGAGGAACTCCGGGACCGGTTCCGGATCGGCGATGATTCGCTCCCGGAGGAGCGCAACCTCGGCTGAGAGCTCGCGCGAGCGGCCCGGAGCCTCACCCAGCCAAAACGGAATGGAAGGCGCAGCGCCGTGCGCATCCTCAACCCGAACGCGTCCGGGCTCTACGCGCTTGATTCGCCAGGAGTGGGTTCCCAGCAAAAAGACATCTCCCACCAGACTCTCGACGGCAAAATCCTCATCGAGAGTGCCCACGGTTTTCGCATCCGGCTCGACGATGACGGAATAATTTGCGTTTTCCGGAATTGCGCCGCCCGAAGTAATTGCCGCCAGACGCGCGCCTCGCCGGCCCTTCACGCGCCCGTTCACCTGGTCGCGATGCAATAGAGCGCCGCTTCTCCCACGCGACGTTACTATTCCTTCGGAGAGCATCTCAACAATCGAGTTGAAATCCTCGCGAGCGAGATTGCGATAGGGATAAGCTGACCGGAACAGCGCATAGAGTTCGTCCTCTTTCCAGGATTCCGAGGCCGAAGCGGCGACGATCTGCTGGGCGAGAATGTCGAGGGCGTTTTGCGGAATTTCAATTTGTTCCAGTTCGCCCTCTCGGATGGCCGATACGATAGCGGCGCATTCGACAAGCTCATCGCGAGTGGTTGTGAACAGGCGACCTTTCGGTTTGGCGCCGACCCAGTGTCCAGACCGCCCAATCCGCTGCAATGCGACTGCAATCGAACGAGTCGATCCAATCTGGCAGACGAGATCGACCGTTCCAATATCGATTCCAAGCTCGAGCGACGCGGTAGCGACGACGGCACGCAATTCGCCGCGCTTCAATCGCGATTCGGCGTCGAGCCGGAGCTGGCGCGAGAGACTGCCATGGTGTGGAAGCACGGCGTTCTCGCCCAAACGTTCTCCGAGGGCGTGCGCAACGCGCTCCGAGAGCCGCCTGGTATTCACAAATACGAGCGTGGTGCGATGGGCGAGGATCAGCTCCGCGACGCGGTCGTAGATCTCGTTCCACATTTCTGTGCTCGCGACCGCGCCGAGTTCGTCGCGCGGCACTTCGACCAGAAGCTCCATCTCGCGGCGATGCCCGACATCGACGATCCTGGGATCGGGCCCGAGAAAGCGCGCCACCTCCTGAACGGGCTTCACGGTTGCTGAAAGGCCGATCCGCTGCGCTCGTTTTCCGGTCAGCGCATCCAGGCGGGCGAGCGACAGAGCGAGGTGCGATCCGCGCTTGTCGTCGGCAATCGCGTGAATCTCGTCGACGATGATGGTCGAAGTAGTCCGCAACATCTCGCGTGACTTTTCGGCGGTGAGAAGGATGAAAAGCGATTCCGGGGTGGTGACCAGAATATGCGGAGGCTTCTTCAACATGCGCGCGCGCTCCGGCATGGGCGTATCGCCGGTCCGGACCGCGGTGCGAATGGGAGGGAGCAGAATGCCTTCCTGCCCGGCCAAGGCGGCGATCTCGGCAAGCGGCAGCTCCAGATTCCGGTGTACGTCGTTGCTCAACGCTTTCAGCGGCGAGACATAGACGACTTGTGTTTCGTCGGCTAATGTCTGAGCTCGTGCGGCGCGAACCAGGCGATCCAGGCAGATCAGGAATGCGGCGAGAGTCTTTCCCGAACCGGTGGGGGCGGAGATCAGAGTGTCGCGGCCTGAGGCGATTTCCGGCCAGCCCAGCGCCTGGGGCTCAGTCGGAGAGCCGAAACGGCTCGTGAACCAGCGTTGAACAAGCGGGTCAAACGCAACCCGGTTAAACGCAGTTGGATCGAAAGCGACTGGATCGAAAGGGAATAGCGGCATGAAGCAACTCTCCTCTTGATTTTACCGACGTGACTCCACTGAAGAACCGATTGGGGTGCCTGAAAGGTGCGTTGAAGGGAGGCCGTCGTTTGAAGACGAAGGGACGATTTTATGGAAATCTTCTTAGCTAACCTGAACGAGAATACGCGGGATAAACGCCAAAAGAGCGGGCAGACTGCTAGGAGACGAAGTACCCAAATGTCCCGTAATTTAGCGGAGCGGCTGGGCTTTTTCGTTCCCTGATTATGGGACAGACTTTTGAGACGGCGCAAGCCCCGATGGAGTGAATGTAGTGAACCCCTAACGTGAGACAGGCGAGTTTTGAGACGGTTGCCGTTCGCTGATTTTCCCTAGACGAACGAGAAGTTATGATCCAAGATGGTCGCG
>Ga0208480_1000093_pt1 | contig 36965 bp, 28 predicted proteins | sample NGESurshal092012_4_FD_184485 | JGI IMG/M metagenome (GOLD analysis project Ga0208480, IMG submission 184485) | Arctic peat soil microbial communities from Barrow, Alaska - NGEE Surface sample F53-1 shallow-092012 (SPAdes) | ecosystem: Environmental > Terrestrial > Soil > Wetlands > Peat ... | reverse complement strand
CCGCGGCGAAGACATTCCCAGCGGAATTGAAGCCCTGATTGCGGCCAAAGCGTCGATCGAAAGCGGCAGCCCCGACCAGACCAAGCGTGATCGCGTTTACCGTAGGGATGAGGAGTGCTTACTGTGGTACTTTTTATTGGGCAACGGACGCATTCTTGTCGCCCCCGAAGCGCAAGCCATGGCGAAGGAAAAAACACCACCGGCGGCCTCCGAACAGGAACGGGCTCCGTCATCTCCCTTGGAGAGACCTGCCGGGGCGACGGAGCAAATGCGCAAGGGCAAAACGAACTCGAAGCAGCTCCTGATCGCGGCGTTGGGCGCTTCCGCAGGAGGCCTGGAGGCCCTCGAGAAATTCTTCAAACACATGCCAGCCGATTCCGGTATCGGGTTTGTCATCGTTCAGCACCTTGCCCCCGATCATACAAGCGCTCTGCCGGAGCTGCTGGCGAGATGCACGGATATGACTGTCGAGCAGGCCCACGATAACGTTGAGGTCGCACCAGACCGCGTCTACATCATTCCGCCGGGCGCCACGCTGACTATTAAAAACGGCAGGTTACGACTGGAAACGCCAGTTGAGCCTCGGGGCCACCGCACGCCAATCGATAGCCTCTTCCGTTCCCTGGCGGAAGATTGCGGCGAAAACGCCGTGTGCATCATGCTGTCGGGCACTGGCACGGACGGCACGCTCGGCCTGCGGGAGATCAAAGAACGCGGCGGGATGGCCATGGCGCAGACCCTTGACTCCGCCAAATACGACGCGATCCTTCGGAGCGCCATCGCAACGGGTCTGGTGGATCATGTGCTGCCGGTGGACGAGATGCCGGCAAAGCTCCTGGAGTATGGCGCTCACCTGCATTCACTCTACGGTAAGACGGGCAGCATCCACAAGCAGATAGGCGCGCACATTGGCAAGATCCACGTCTTGCTGCGGCGAAAAGCCGGTCACGATTTCAGCCAGTACAAAGAGAGCACCATCGCGCGACGCCTGGAGCGCCGCATGAAAGCGCTACAGATTGACACCGTCGAGCAGTATGTCCAAACCTTGGAGCGCCAACCGGAAGAGGCGGACCGGCTTTTCAAGGATCTGCTGATCGGAGTGACCCAGTTCTTTCGCGACCCCGAGGCATTCGAGGTGCTTGGACGAGAGGTGATTCCGAAGCTGTTTGAGGGCAAAGACTCCGGCGACGAGGTCCGCGCCTGCGTGGTGGGATGTGCATCCGGAGAAGAAGCGTACTCGATCGCCATCCTGCTACGCGAGCGTGCGTCGATGCTGGACAATCCGCCCCGGATAAAGATCTTCGCCACCGACATCGACGAACGGGGGCTCGAGATGGCGCGCAAAGGGCGCTATCCGGAGGGCATCGCGGAGCACGTGAACCCCGAACGTCTGGAGCGCTTCTTCATCAAGCAGGATCACGCGTACCAAGTGAAACGGGACATTCGCGAGAGCTGTATTTTCTCAACCCATAGTTTCATCAAAGACCCTCCGTTTTCGCGTCTGGGTCTGATCTCCTGCCGCAACGTAATGATCTATCTGGGACCAGACCTGCAGCGGAAAATCATCCCGCTCTTCCATTACGCGTTACGTTCCGGCGGGTATCTCTTTCTGGGTCCGTCGGAGAGCGCCGCCGGGCATCTGGGGCTGTTCCGAGCGTTGGACAAGAAGCACAGGATTTTCCAGAAGAAGGAAAGCCTGCCTCGTCCGGTAGTTCGTTTTCCGCTCGCGGACAGCAGCCGTGCAAAGCAGCCGGAGGAGAAGCGGCCCGAAGCGGAAGAGCGAAACCTCCCTATGCAGTTGGAACGCATCATTTTGCAGCGATACCGGCCGGCGTGCATCACAGTTCAGGAGAACGGAGACGCCGTTTACTTTTTCGGCCGCACGAGCCGCTACCTGGAACAGCCGACAGGAAGCCCGGAGAGCAATGTGGTCAACATGGCGAAGGAAGGCTTGCGGATTCCTTTGCGCACGGCCCTGCATCATGCGGCGATCACTCATGAACGCGCTGTTCAGAAGGACGTTTCCGTTCAAACGAACGGCGGAGTGAGTTCTGTTGACATCACTGTAGAGCCACTCACGGAATTCCAGCCGGCGAACCTCTACATGATCGTGTTCGAGGATGCGGTTTCCGGCCGGACTACGCAACACGGCGAGATGCCGGCGGTCGATGCCGGTTCTGAAGAAATAATCCGGCACCTCGAAAGAGAGCTCAGGGCTGCCCAGGAGCACGCTCAAGCGGCATTTGAAGAGCTAGAAACTTCGAATGAGGAGCTAAAATCCACAAACGAAGAATATCAATCCACGAACGAAGAGTTGGAGACCTCCAAGGAGGAGCTCCAGTCGTTCAACGAGGAACTCGAAACCGTCAATACCGAGCTCAACCGCAAAGTTGCCGAACTGGATAGGGCCAATAGCGATCTGCAGAATCTGCTCGAGAGTACGCAGATCGCCACTATCTTTTTGGATGGCGATCTGCGCATCAAGAGCTTTACGCCCGCCGCGGTCGGCATGTTTCAACTGATTGCGGGCGATGTTGGGCGGCCCATCACAGATCTGGCGGCACGGTTCCATGACGCCGATCTCGCGCAGGACATCAGGGATGTGCTCAAATCGCTCTCCCCGCGCGAGCGGCAGCTCGCCGGAGAGGGGGAGCGGCATTATCAGATGCGCATCCTGCCTTACCGCACGGTACATAACGCGATCGATGGCGTGGTCGTCACCTTCACCGATGTGACGCAGCTTAAAGAGACCGAGCGGCGCGCCCTGGATGCGAAGGCTTATGCGGAGAATATTGTCCAGACCGTGCGAGAACCCCTGCTGGTGCTGGACGCCGATCTTCGCGTGCAGTCCGCCAACAGGTCGTTCTACGAGGCGTTCCGGGTTACGGCGGATGAAACCGAGGGCAAAGTTCTGTACGAGCTCGGCAATGCGCAGTGGGACATCCCGGAACTGCGGCGCTTGTTGACCGAACTGCTTCCACAAAAAGGAGTTCTTGACGATTTCCAGGTCGAACACAATTTCAAAGGGATCGGACGGAGAACGATGCTGCTAAACGCGCGCACCGTCCAGCAACAAAATAGTCGGGTGCTGCTGATCCTTTTGGCGATCGAGGACATTACCGGGCGCAAGCAGGCCGAAGATGCCTTGCGCTCCTCCGAGGAAAAGTACCGCGCACTGTTCGAAAGCATCGACGAAGGCTTCTGCATCATCGAGAAGGTTGAGGGCGAAACGGGCGGGCTGCTGGATTTTCGCTACATCGTGGCTAACCCGGCGTTCGAGATGGAATCCGGCGTGGGCGACGTGGTTGGGAAAACCATCCGGCAGGCATTCCCGGGCGAACCTGAGGAATGGTTCGAAACATACGACGCCATTGTCAAAACCGGCGAGCCGCTCCGGTTTGAACGCGATCTTGCCACGCAAGGACGCGTATTGGAACTCTACGCCTTTCGGCTCGAAGACGAAACGCGCCGTCGCGTCGCGGTTATCTTCAAAGACATCACCGAGCGCAAACGCGGGGAGGAACTCAAGGGCAGGCTCGCCGCCATCGTTACATCGACGGGCGATGCCATTATCAGCAAGGACCTCAACGGAATCATTCGGACCTGGAACCGGGGAGCGGAACGGATATTCGGCTATTCGGCAGAGGAGATTATTGGAAAAAATGTTTCCATCCTCGCCCCGCCCGAGCGCATCGACGAGATGCCCGGCATCCTGGAGCGCATTTCCCGCGGCGAGCGCATCGACCAGTATGAGACCAGGCGGCTCACGAAAGACGGGCGGACGATTACCGTATCTCTGACGGTCTCTCCCATCCTGGACGACTCCGGCAGAATCATCGGCGCTTCGAAGATTGTTCGCGACATCTCCGAACAGAAGTTTTTGGAAGAGGCGCTGCGGCAGAGTAAGAACGAACTGGAGAGCCTCAACTCGGATCTGAAGCACTTCTCCTACGCGGCATCCCACGATCTACAGGAACCGCTGCGAATGGTGACGAGCTACACGGAACTGCTGGCACGGCGATATAAGGGCAAGCTCGATCCGCAAGCCGATAAGTTTATCGCCTATGCGGTTGAGGGCGCTCAGCGGATGGAAGCGATGCTGAGCAGCCTGCGGGAATATTGGTCGGTTAGCGAACAAGAGCGCCGCCAGCCTGCTCCTATCGACTGTAATGGCGTTATCGAGAAGGCGCTCGAGGTTCTTGTCGCCGCAATCCAAGACAGCAGTGGAGTTGTCACTCACGATCCTTTGCCCACGATTATGGCGGAAGAAGTTCCTCTGGTGCTGCTTTTCCAAAATCTGATTGGCAACGCGCTGAAGTATCGCCGGCCGGGCGAGTCGCCGCGTGTCCACGTCTCGGCGCAGCCGAGCGGCGACGTATGGACTTTTTCCGTGGCCGACAATGGCCTCGGCATTGAAGCGGCCTACTTAGAGACAATTTTTGCACCCTTCAAACGCCTCCACGGATCGGAGCATCCTGGCAGCGGCATCGGTCTGGCAATTTGCCAAAAAATCGTGGAGCGTAAGGGGGGCAGGATTTGGGCGGAGTCCGAGTATGGGCAGGGATCTACGCTTCGCTTTACGATTCCTGGGTAAAGAGACCCAGACGCGAGGAAACGGCGCTGCAGGAAGACGGACCAACAAACTCCGGCAACGTTACATGCGTAGCCATACACCGCCTTCCTCGTTCTGGTGACTTAGCACATTAACGACCATTCCTCAGGCCCGTCGCTTTGAGCCGAGCCAGGTTAGGCGCGATTGTCTCGAGCGCCCGCAGAAGCCGGGTTATAGAAATGAATGTGCAAGAGAGCGGATATTCCGCCAGAGCGCTGTTTCCGCCGCAGCTTAGCAGCATTCCGACCGTTGCCGCGCTCATCAGTATGAACGCACCCACGCTAAGATGCGCAACCAGGTTGAACTCACACGCGTTCCGCCCGGAAACCTTCGTTAAGAGCCGTTACAAGGCTATTCCGGTCGCGCACCGGGAGCCGAACCAGGCATCCCGTGAACGTCTGATTTCGCGCGGGCCGTCTCAGCCAGCCTCGCGTATCGCTCTTTGATGCGGGTGAGATCCTCTTCCGTCAATTCTTCCAAGTTGATGAAGGCGTTCTCGGCTCCGCGTACCGCGCGCAGCAGTTCATCCACCTTGAGCTGCAAGGCCGACGTCTCCCGGTTTTGCGTGTTCTGGATCAGGAACAGCATCAGCATCGCAACGATATTCGAAAGCGTGTTGATGACGAGTTGCCAGGCATCGCTCCAGCGAAAAAACGGGCCGCTCACGAGCCATGCCGCCGTGACCATGCACACGGCCACAAAAGCCGGGCTGGAGCCGGTGATCTTGGCGGCCTTCTGCGCCATTTTGGCGAACCAGGAATTCGTCTTGGGCATTTCTTTTTGACCTCTGGCGAACCTTCACTATAGTCTTCGCATGCAATTGCAAAGGGCGCCCCCCTTTCCGCCTTTATCCAGCGCAGGCGGCCCGTGCCCGGCTCGGGTTGCACCGGCTAATCGCATGCCGGCGGTGGCCAGGATTCGGGCGGCAGAACCTGATGGATGACGAGGAGGTGCTTTCGCTCATTCGAGATCAAGCTAACTCCGGCGGGTTGGTGTTTTCGGTTTGTACCGGAGCTTTGCTATGTGGCGCCGCGGGAATTTTGCGCGGCAGGCCGGCAACTACGCATTGGGCTGCTTGGGATCTGTTCCACACCCTTCCACACTATCTATCCCTCTGCATCGAGGGCCTTCGCATCTTATTCGCGGCTTCGCGCCGCCTCTTGAACCGATAAGCGCTTTTGTATCGCGGCGCACTGGGAAGCCGTGAATGCGAGGGCGCCGAGGGGCGAGGTACGAAAATCGTCTTCGCTCCAGACCGCTTTCATGATCCCTTTACGGGTGTGTTCTGTCGATCCAAGCAGCACATGACCAATCTCATGGGCCATGGCGAGTCCTAGCGCCGTTGCGAGATCAATCACGCCCGGTTCGGTCAGGCGTTCAATACGGTCATAGAAGATGGTGGCGTTCGCCCCGATTTGCGCCTGGGGCAGCGCGTATCCCAACGCACCGGGAAAACATTTGGCCGGAACGCCGCGCACAATTACAACGACGATGTAGCCTCTGGATTGGAATTCGGGGCCCTTCCCGGCCGCCGGCACGGTCAGATCGACAACCTGGCTCTCGCGCGCGCCGATGGGACCTCGCTGCCAAATTGGCTCCACGCCAGCGGTGGACAGGATTCGGGCGGCATCCTGCATGGCATGATTCAGCGTTCGTGGGGACACGTCAGCCGGGCTGTAGACGCGAATTGTGAGAGGCTGTCCCGGAATTGCTTCGGGAGGACGTGGATGGGCGAAACCTTGCGAACTGAACACGGCGAGAATTCCCCATGCGAGCCGCAATCGCAGAAGTGTGTGCATGCGTGGGCCACCTTCGGCCACGCTCAAGGTCGATCAGATCAGCGGGATTCTCAATAGCGCGCAGATGGTCCGATCCTGAGAAGCATCTGTCCAACTAATTGCCTGAAAATGAGGGAGTTATTACGGCAGATGAACTCCACTCACCAGGTCAGGTGTGCTAAACTTCGGCCGCATGCGGGACGCCGACACATCCCGGCCGGTCTATCGCTTCGGAACTTTCGAGCTCGACCAGGCCACCGGAGAACTGCGCAAGCGCGGCCTCCGCATCAAGTTGCAGGACCAGCCGTTTCATATTCTCGCGCTTCTTCTGGAACATGGCGGCGAGCTGGTAACACGGGAGCAAATCCAAGAAAAGCTCTGGGCCCCCGGTACCTACGTCGACTACGACAACGCCATTAACAGCGCGATACGAAAGCTGCGGGAGGCACTCGGCGACGAGGCTGAGAACCCTCGATTCATCGAAACATTCGCCCGCCGCGGATATCGGTTTGTCGGCAGTCTCGAGACGCCTCGCGAGACCGGGGAGCCAACACCACTGGCGCGGCCCGGACCACCACCTATCGAACAGGGTTGGAGAATCCGTCGCATCGTGTTAAGTGGGCTCGTACTTCTGGTTATCGCGAGCGTGGGAGTTTGGTGGGCGCGGAGGCCACGGCCGGGAAGCAGTTCCATTCAAATTAGCCCTGTACCGCTTACCGCTGCGTCCGGTTGGGAGAGCGAACCAAGTTTCTCGCCCGATGGCACCGAGGTGGACTATGTATGGGACGAGGGAGCAGGACCCGAGATCCGGCGGCATATCTTCGTGAAATTGATCGGTGGAGGGACGCCGCTCCGGCTTACCTCAGGCCCGGATCGGGACAGGAGCCCCGCCTGGTCGCCGGATGGCCGATCCATCGCGTTTGTACGGGTATCCGGCTCGACCAGGGGGATTTACCTCATGCCGGCGTTGGGCGGCGCGCAGCGCAAAGTCGTTGACGGCTACTTTGCGGAGCATGATCCGTTTACGCGCACAATCGCCTGGTCGCCAGATGGACGGTTCCTGTTCGCAGCGGAAAGCAAAACGCCGGGCGCACCCACATTCCTTTCGCTCATAAAAGTTGAGACGGGCGAAACAGTACGGCTGACGACCCCGCCAGATGCCGAGACCTCGGATATCAATCCCGCTTTATCTCCCGACGGGCGCACACTCCTGTTTACCCGATGCAACGCAAAATGCGGCTTGTACGTGCTGAAGCTTGCGCAGAACTATCGAGCGGTGGGAAAAGCCGCTCCACTGAAGCAGGAGGGACAGGATATCGAAGGAGCCGTTTGGACTCACGACGGGAAGGACATTATTTACTCCCTCTTTGGATTCAATGGAGACGCTTCGATTATGAGAGTCAGGGCGGAAGCGGGTGCACAGCCGGTACGCCTCAGGTTTGCCGATGAAGTTCCTTCCTGGCCTTTTTCACTTGCGATTTCACCGCGCGGGAACCGATTGGCTTACGCTGAGACTCTTTACTATGCGCAGATCGGGCAGGCGATGCCCGGCAAAGCTCCCAGAATCTTCTCTCCATCTACCCGATTGGACTTCAGTCCCCAGTATTCACCGGACGGCAAGCGGGTAGTCTTCGGCTCGAATCGCTCCGGAGCAGTGGAGATATGGAACTGCGATTCGGATGGCGGCAATCCGATGCAGGTAACCCATTTCGATTCCGGATTCTCAGGGGGTCCGCGGTGGTCCCCGGACGGACGGTCCATCGCCTTCGATCATGCGATCAAACGAGGGTGGGGCATATTTGTAACCGCATCCGACGGCAGCGAAGTTCGCAAACTGACCGCGGATGACAGCCTGGAGAAAATACCGAGCTGGTCCGCAGACGGAAAATGGATTTATTACGCTTCGAACCGAACGAGCCGGTTCGAAGTCTGGAAAGCGTCCGCGAAAGGCGGCAAGGGTATTCAGGTGACCCGTAATGGCGGATATACGGCCTTCGAGTCACCCGATGGGCGATCGCTCTACTACACGAAGTATGGACGTCCTGGTCTATGGGAACTCCCTTTGCAAGGCGGGAAAGAAGAGCAAGTGCTGGCGGCCGATGTAGGGCGGGAATTTGCCGTTACCCGAAATGGCATTTACTACATTCCGGCGCATCGCCCACATGTCGTCGGGTCCGTACGATTCCACAGCTTCGCGACAGGGAAGGAGCAGGAGATCGCATTGCTCAACATGGACGACGCCGACGACGGTGGATTGACCGTCTCGCCGGACCACAAGAGTATTCTGTTTACCGCCCTTCTTCGTGACGACAGCAATGTGATGGTTGTCGATAACTTCCGCTGAGCCAGAGGAAATTCCCAGTGAACTGGACACGGCTCGTTGCAATCGCGATCGGCACTGGTATCGTGTCGTCGCTCACGGACTGGCTTTTTGCCGGAGATTGGCTCCATCGGCGCTACACCTATCCTGAAATCTGGCGCAAGGGCGCCGAGGGGCGAGCCATTGCCCTGAGTGGTGAATTGGGCCCGGACCCGCTCCGGGTCCAAAATAGGCTGGCGTCTTTTCGTTGCGGGAGGGGATGGCAGTCCACGTTTCTCCAATCTAAAGAGGCTTACAGCGAAGCTCAAGCGAAAGGGATATCTTAAAAAGGATTACCATGCCACTTCCTTCGGACGAGAAGCTCATCGCGCTGAGCCAGGACTTACTTAAGCAGTTTGAGGCCATCTTCGGGCCGCACCCCGGCTTTCGCCCCGTTCACGCAAAAGGCGTTATGCTCACGGGCGCATTTACGCCGTCTTCGGAGGCCAGTTCCTTGACACGCGCGCCGCATGCGACCCGCGAGTCCACTCCCGTCACCGTTCGATTTTCCGACTCCACGGGAATTCCTCTGATGCCCGATAACAACCCCGATGCCAATCCTCGCGGATTCGCCATCCGCTTCAATCTTGCCGAGCACGTTCACACCGATATCATCAGCCACTCCACCGACGGCTTCCCTACGAGAACCGGTCAGGAGTTTCTCGAGTTCTTGCAAGCCGCGGCGGCGAGCGATCCATCGAAGCCGTCGCCGTCACCGATTGAAGCATTCCTCAGCACTCATCCGGCGGCTCTCGCATTCGTGCAGACGCCCAAGCCAAGTCCCTCCAGCTTTGCGAAGGAGTCCTACTTCGGCATCACGGCATTCCGTTTTACAAATAAGGATGGCGTCAGCCGCTATGGCCGCTACCGGGTCATGCCCGACGCCGGCATTGAACACCTGGACGACGCCGCGGCCAAGAGTAAAGATGCCAACTTCCTTTTCGACGAACTCGCGCAGCGCATCGCAGCGGGCCCAATTCGCTTCCGAATTCTCGTGCAAGTGGCGAACAAGAACGATGTCGTGGACGACGCCACGATTCACTGGCCGGAAGATCGACTACTTATCGAGCTAGGCACGCTGGTTCTCAAGGAAATGGTCTCGGATAACGAACATGAACAGAAGAAGATTATCTTCGACCCGATCCCGCGCGTAGAGGGCATCGAGCCGTCAGACGATCCGCTGCTCGAGTTGCGCGCCGCGATCTATCTGCTCAGCGGACGCCGCCGTCGACAAGCTCCCGAGTCCTCTAAGGCTGCCGTCTGACGGTAGCCGGCGGGCGCGACGGTTATTCGGCGCGAGCCGGAGGTGTCCGGTCCCGCGACACCTTTTCCCGCTGTCGAACAATTCCGAACCGCAACTCCTTGTTGGCAGGCGGATAACCTTCGATAGCACAAAGATTTAACACTAAGAGGAAGTTCGGAAGGACATCTGCGCTGAATTCAGATTTCAGGAGTGTACCCAATGCAAACTCTTTGGCAGGACTTGCGCTACGGATTGCGAATGCTCGCGAAGACACCGGGGTTCACAGCGGTTGCCGTGCTGACGCTGGCGCTCGGCATCGGCGCTTCCACGGCAATTTTCTCGGTTGTGGACGCGGTTCTACTGCGCACGCTTCCTTATCCAAATCCGCAAAAGATCGTGCGGGTGTGGGAACAGGCTCCCGACGGCCACCGAATGAACTTGGCGGACCCCAATTTCGACGATTTTCGTACACAGAACAACACGTTCGCGGCTCTGGCCGTATATGGCTATGGGCTCTCATCGGTTTCCGGCGGTAGCGAGCCTGTGCGTGTCAACATCGCCGAAGTTTCCAGCGGCTTCTTTAAAACCCTTGGCGTCGAGCCGTTTCGCGGTCGCGCTTTTGGGGCCGAAGAACAGCGACTGCACGGCGCGCCGGCAGCGATTGTCAGCGATAGCTATTGGCGGCGATATCTGGGTGGCGCTACGAATCTCTCCAAATTCCACTTGAGAATGGAGGGAGCAGTCTATCCGGTTGTCGGAGTGATGCCGGCGGGTTTTGATTTTCCGCCGGGCTCCGCCGCGTGGATTCCGCGCGAACTTGATCCGGAACTTCCCAGCCGCACCGCGCACAATTGGCGAGGTCTCGGCCGCATCCGCGATGGGGTCACCGTCGCCCAGGCGCGCGCGAATCTCAGCGCGATTGCTCGGCGCATCAAGGATCAGTACGGAAAAGAGGTTGATCTCAACGACTCCGCGGTAGTGCCTCTCGCCGATGCAATGGTCGGAGACGCGCGGACCGCTCTCCTGATTCTTTTGGGCGCCGTCGGTCTTCTGCTTTTGGTGGCATGCGCCAATGTCGCCGGCTTACTTTTGGCGCGCACGGCCGCCCGGCGCAAAGAATTGGCAGTGCGCGCGGCGCTTGGGGCGAGCCGGGGCCGTCTCATTCAGCAGTTCCTCGCCGAGTCTCTTACGCTTTCGTTAGCCGCGGGGGGACTGGGCATTTTGATTACGACGTGGGCGGTCGGCGTGCTTCCAGCAATTCTTCCAGCGAATCTGCCGCGGCAGCAGGGTATCGCCATTAACACGCCGGTTCTGCTGTTCGCTTTGGCCGCGATTGTGACTGTCGCCGTTTCGCTCGGGTTGTTTGCCGCTTGGCGCGCCGGTGGCGGAGATCTGCAGGAAGCATTGACCGCGGGCTCCCGCAGTTACAGTGGGACGGGCGCGAGCCAGCGTCTTCGCGGCTTTTTGGTTATCGGCGAAATTGCCACAACGCTGGTGATTTTGGTGGGAGCGGGCCTTCTCGGCCGCAGCTTTTTGCGCCTCATTTCCACGAGTCCTGGATTCAGCCAGCGAAACCTGATCACCATGGAGTTTTCGAGTCCGACTCCGCAAGCGCAAACGGAAGGCACGGAGCAGGCAGCCATTGCGCGGCAGATCCATGTAATGGACGATATAGTGGCGCGCCTGCGCGCGATTCCAGGCGCGGAGACAGTGGGATTGGCCGGCGCGCTTCCCGTGGCGGCGGGCGACGATCTGGCCGACGGAGATTTCCTGATCCTCAATGGCCGGAAGCCGCCTGCCAATTTCGATGAATGGGATCGTATTGCTCAAAATCATTCCCAAGTCGGACACGCCCTTTATTGCGTTGCAGGCGAGGGGTACTTTCGCACGATGGGCATTCCGCTGATCCGCGGGCGGATGTTCGGCGAACAGGACGACTTGAGTTCGCCGCATGTTGCTGTGATCAGCGAAGCATTGGCTCGCCAGCGCTGGCCCAATCGGAATCCTATCGGCGAAGCGATCGATTTCGGCAATATGGATGGCAACCTGAAGCCGCTCACGATCGTCGGCATCGTCGGCGATATTCGAGCGCGCGGCCTGAATTTCCCTCCGAGTCCCATCATTTATGTCGATTACCGGCAGCGTGGAATGAAAGCCAATTCATCGCCGACCGTCGTTATGCGCAGCACCGCACCGGCCGGAGAGATGGTTTCCGCCGCGCGCGGCATCTTCCACGATCTGGCTCCCGATGCCCCGGTCAAATTCTCCACCTTCGCGGAGGAAATGGGCGGCTGGCTCGCTGATCGCCGTTTTCTGCTTCTGCTTGTGGGACTATTCGCCGCCGCCGCTCTGGCGCTGGCGGCCGTCGGCATCTACGGAGTTGTGGCCTTTTCGGTTACGCGGCGCACCCAGGAGATCGGCATTCGCATGGCGCTTGGCTCCCGGCGTAGCGACGTTCTGCGCTTGGTGTTAGGCGAAGGCGCGCGCATGGCTGCTCTCGGCGTGGCAATCGGCGTTGGCGCGTCGCTCGCGATCACGCGCCTGATGTCCAGTCTCCTTTTCGGTATCAGCGCTACCGACCCGTTGACATTTGTGGGCGTCGCCGCGCTTCTTTCTTGCGTTGCGCTGCTGGCTTCCTACATTCCCGCGCGCCGCGCCATGCGCGTGGACCCGACGATCGCCCTCCGCTACGAATAACTCGCGGCAAAGAGCCCGGCCGTTGTATTCTTATAAATCTCATGCCTGAAACTGTTGGAATCGGCGTGGCCGGTCTCGGCCGCATGGGCTCTATCCACGCCCTGCATGTGCATGAACTTGCCCGCGATACGCAAACCTGTGAACTGGTAGCTTTGGCCGAACCCGACCTCGACCGCGGCCGCCGCTTTCTGTCTGAGATCGGCAAAGACGTACCCATTTTCGCTTCCGTCGACGAATTGGCTAAGTCCGGCGTCTGCAATGCCGCCGTGGTGGTCACACCGACAGAAAACCATCGCGAACACGCGGCCACACTCATCGCCGCCGGTTATCGGGTTTTGCTCGAGAAGCCCCTCACCGGAACGATCGAAGCCGATCGCGCTTTCGCAGCCGAACTCGACCGCGATTATCCGCACTCACTCATGCTCGCCTTTCAGCGGCGCTTTGACGCGCCCCTGCAATACGCCAAGCAGCTCATGAAGAGCGGCGCGATCGGCAGGGTTTTCAAAATCTATTCTGCCCTCGAGGACTCTAATCCCGCGCCCAACGGCTACAAAAGCGGCGGCATCCTGGCTGACATGGCCGTACACAACGTCGACGAGATTCTCTGGCTCGCCGGACGCACGCCTGGCAAAGCGCTGGCCATCGGCTCCCGAATCTATAGCCACGCACTGACGACGTGTATTGAAGATTTCGACGACGCTCTCCTGTGCCTCTGGTTCGGCGACGATCTGCTTGGGCAGGTGCAAGTAAGCCGCAACCACGTCTCCGGTTATCGCGTGGAGACCGTGATCTTCGGAGAGGAAGGACAGATTCATGTGGGCCACTTCGACCAGCAGTTCACCAACATTACAGTAGAAGCGTATGGCCGCGCCGGGCGCGCTGAGCCGCTGGATCGCAAGACGTTTCCGATGCGCGATTACAAGAGGCCGGCGCCGGAGTTTGTGGATCGTTTCGGCGCCGCATACAAGGCCGAACTCGCAATCTTTATCGAGTGCTGCCGCTCCGGTGCGCCGTTCCCAACGACGCACCACGACGGCGTTCGCGCCCAAGAGGCTATATCCGTTGGTATGCGCGGCATGTTCGGCGCGGGACAGGCGGCGGAGGTCAAGTAAACTTCGTCACACGCCAGAGCGTAACCCCACCGGCTACCAGCACCGCTATCAGCAGCACGGCGAACAGCGCCAGCCAGCCCATGTGAATCTCCATCCGCGGCACGCGTGTCAGTGCCCCCAACCCCACAAAAATGAGCGTCGCAAGAGTAATCACCAGCCAATCCACCCAACTTCGGCGAACCTCGCTTGAACTCACCTCCCGACCCTCCATGCGCGCGGTTACATACTCCGGATTGATGCCGTATAGCTCGGTTTCCCGACGGGCTGCCTGCTTCCAACTGCTGTATTCATTTTCTGAAGCCGAGCTGGACGAAATGGCCAGCGCGCCCAATGCCATGAGCGCCGATCCGCCAATCACTTCGCCGTACGTGCCCGTCGTCAATCCACGCAATTCGTGAAAAACGAAGAATCCCAGCAGCAATCCCCAGAGCTGGTTTGTATTCGATAACGGAATTCCGCGGCTTATGCCGACATACTTGGTTGCATAGTTCTGGAATAGATCGCCCACCACCCACATAAAGCCTCCGAGCAGCGGCCACAGCAGAATCGCGCGATTAGCGACTAATTCATGCCAGAACGGGCCGACCCCGCCGGTAAACACGAGAGCCACGGCGGTCATCATGGTCATCTCGCCGAAGGTGAAAAAAGTGAGGAACGTGAGCGGATTCATGCCGGTGATGTATGCCTTTCGATAAGGGATGTACATCGACCCGAACATCAGCCCGGCGCCTACAGCCGCCGCAATGCCATGCACCGCGCTGCCATGCGCGGCCTGCGAGGTTGACGCGGCCGAGATGAGCAAGGCCCCCAGGAAGATGACCACTGCGCCGCCGACCACACCCAGCTTTCGCTTCCAGCCCGCCCGATGCAGTTCCTTGAACAGCAACGTGCCCCAGAGTATGCCGATGAGACTGTTTGAATTCCAGAGCGGAAACGCGAGACTCAGTCCGATATCCCGCACTGCAAAAATAGTCAGCGTGTTGCCCACGGCCCAGAGGCAACCAGCCATCACGCCCCACAACACGAGATGCGGGACATGTCGAACATCCCGGAATGTATCGCCGGTTCCACGAATCAATGCCGGCAGGCTCCAGCGCGATATAAACGCGCCCAACACCATCATGAAAGAGATCACCATCGGCGAAACCGCTATGGTGACCAGTTTTGTGGGTGCTTCCGCTCCCGCCAACCAAAGCGCCGCCGCCAAACCGCAAAATATTCCGAGCCTCTGCAGTATCCGCTGCCGCGACCAGTCCGGCAGCGCCTCGCCCGTATCACTGCTCAAGAGACGGTTTTCCATATTCATCGCGCTATGCGGAGGAGCAGCAATCCTATCATGAGGACCACTAGCGGCACCCAGAATTGAACGTCCCGGAAGACCGCCATCCAGCGGACTTTGCTGTGCTTCAGATATTCTTCTCCGTTCAGTTGCCGCATGGTGGGAATTATATGTTGTCGCCGGAATCGGTATGCTTTACGTTGGTGATTAATGAGTGAAATGGATTTGCGCGCGACTGGAGCCGAGGACAAAGGCAACGCTGGAGACGGGAGAGAAACCTGGTCCGCGCTGCCTCTGGAGGAGTGGAAGGATACGTATGACACGCTCCATATGTGGACACAGATTATCGGGAAAGTAAGAGCCGCGCTCAGTCCAAACATCAATCACTGGTGGGGAGTCGCTCTGTATGTCAGCGCGCGCGGCCTGTCCACCTCTCCCATTCCACACGATCGGCGCGCGTTCGATATCGAATTCGATTTCCTCGATCATAATCTGGCAATCCGCACGAGCGACGGCCTCACCAAATTTATGCCGCTGTATCCTCGTTCGGTGGCCGATTTTTATCGGGAGTTTATGGCCACGCTACGCTTCCTGGGACTCGACGTGAAGATCTGGCCAATGCCGGTAGAAGTCCCCGATCCAATTTCTTTGGATCAGGACGAAACACATGCCAGCTACGATCCGGAATACGCAAACAGGTTTTGGCGGATTCTGGTTCAGGCAGATTCGGTGTTCAAAGAGTTTCGAGCGAGGTTTATCGGCAAGTGCAGCCCCGTCCATTTCTTCTGGGGCAGCTTCGATCTCGCCGTGACCCGCTTTTCCGGCCGCCGCGCGCCAGAACGGAAAGGGGCCGATGCGGTGACTCGGGAAGCGTACTCGCACGAATGCAGCAGCGCGGGCTTCTGGCCCGGCGGCGGGGGCATCAAGGGCCCGGCGTTCTACTCTTATACGGTTCCAGAGCCGGCCGGCTATGCCGAATACAAGATAAGGCCGGAGAGCGCTTATTACGACTCGAATCTTCATGAGTTCGTGTTGATGTACGACGACGCGCGCCGCGCCGATTCGCCAAGGAATGCCTTGCTGGATTTCCTACAAAGCACTTATGAAGCGGGTGCGACGCTTGGAGGTTGGGATCGCCCATCGATCGAAGCGGCGCACCAAACGACATAATGCGGAGTAGCGCTTATTGCAGGCGGCCCATTTTGCCTGCGTTGTAGTCGTTCACCGCTTGCATCAGCTCTTCGCGCGTGTTCATGACAAATGGGCCATAACTCGCGACTGGCTCGTCAATTGGCTCGCCGCTGAGAACCAGAAGGACTGTGTCCTGTTTAATATCGAGCGAGACGCGCTCTCCGGCGGTGGCGAGGAGCGCCAACTGAGCCTCTCCTTTCAGGGAAAGCGCAGAGTTCACCACGACCTCGCCCTTTAGAAGAACAAGCGCCGCGTTGTGGCCCTCGGGCAAGCCGAATTCGGTCTGCGTTCCGCCGATCAGCCGGACATCCCACACGTTCACCGGAGTAAATGTGCGAGCCGGCCCTTTCACCTGGTTCAACTCGCCAGCAATGATCCGGGCATATCCCGCCGGTCCTAAGGGAACGACCGGAATCTGGCCGGTTAACAGCGTTTGATAGCCGGGTTTCGACATTTTGTAAATCTTCGGAAGATTCACCCAGAGCTGGACCATTTCAAACGTCCCACCTTGCTTTGCGAACTCGCGCCGATACTTCTCTTCATGCACCACGCCCGATGCGGCGGTCATCCACTGAACGTCGCCGGGGCCGATCGTGCCCGAGTTTCCGCTGGAATCCCGATGCTCGAGAGCCCCCTGATAAGCGATGGTTACGGTCTCAAAACCGCGATGCGGATGCTGGTCGACCCCTCGCGGCCGATCCGATGGCTCGACGACGGTGGGGCCCGCGTAATCCAGCATCAGGAAGGGATTAATCCGATAATCCAATCCATTCGAGGGAAAGAGGTTTCGCACGTGAAAACCGTCACCGACCCAGTGGCGTGAGCCGGGCTCAAAGTGGCTCAATATTTTTTTCATTTCAGTCATTTTCGTTTCCTTTCAATTTCCGGAGAGGCCGGGTGCTTTCGAGGCAACATCCGCTGCGCACCGAGCCCCAACTTGCGCAGCAATGCGAGAAGCGCAATACGCTCGTCGTGAGCAAGCGCCGAAGCTGCTTGCTCCATCGCTTGTTCGTGGCTGGGAAAGATCCCGGCGATCGTTTTTCGCCCGGCGCCGGTCAGATGGACAATGCGAGCGCGGCGGTCGTTCGGGTCGTCGCGACGCTCGACTAACCCACGGCGCTCCAGCCGGTCAACGGCGGTGGTGATCGATCCGCTGGTCAGAAGAACCTTCGCTCCGAGCCCGTTCACCGGCATAGGTCCCTTATGGAGAAGGGCCTCCAGCACGCCGAAGTCGCTTCGGCACATGTCGAAACCTTCGATGCTGCGCTCAGAATGAGCTTCGAGCGAGCGGGCGGCTTTCCACAGCACCAACCAAAGGTGAATTCCGCTGGTTTCCGGGGAAGAATCGAGTTGCTTTGCCATTCTCTTGATATAGAGATGCTTGATATCAAGTAAAGTTGCAAAGGGCGCTCGGATGGGGCGACGCCGGTTGCGGATGCCGGACGAGCCTTATAGGCGCATCTCCGGTATAAGCCGATGCCGCACGCTTCCGATGGGAGTATAACCAATGGAAATAACGCGGGCAAACTTTCGTACTGAGTTCTGCCCATTGGACTTATGAACGCAAGTTAATTTGAAAATAGCGGCCATTTGGAGGTAAAACTAAGGCTATGCCTCACGGGGTAACGTCATGCAGGCGAAAAGGGGGAACCCTCCTGCGGCTGGAACTCGAGCGGCTGTATGCGCAACGCTCAGCGGTGGATGCGGCGATTCGGGAGCTGGAATCGAGGAAAACGAATCTACACACCGAGCAGCGCGAGGGCCCGCGGAGCGGCCGGGCATCGTCGTGTAACCTAACAAGTTGCCGGAGCGCCTAGAAGAGCGAAGGGCTGACAGGATCCGGCACACACCATCGAACACGCACAGCGGGCGCCGCCCGTGAGCGCTTGAGATGCCCGGTATGCTTGTCGAGCCAGAGCTGATTGAGAGAGCGCGGGCGGGCGATTCGCCGGCGTTCAACCAGATGGTTCTGGCTTACCGGAAGCGGATTCTAGGCACGATATCGCGGCTGATCGGCCGTCCAGAAGACGTCGAGGATGTCGCGCAGGAGGTGTTCGTCCGGCTTTACTATTCGCTCGATCAGCTTCGAACCGCTGAAGTATTCGAGCCGTGGCTCTACCGGCTGACGGTGAACGCCTCGTACGACTATCTCCGCCGCGCCAAACGGCGGAACGAATCCCGGATGGCGGATCTGAGCGAGCAGCAGGTGATGATGGCGGACGCGCAGGCGGGCAGCAGGCAGGAGGACGACAACCGGCAGAAGAGACGGACTCGGGACTTAATGGAAGCGTTGTTCCGGCAGGTATCGGAGGAGGACCGGCTGTTGCTGACTCTGAAGGAAGTGGAAGGCTTGTCGCTGAAAGAATTGGAACAGGTTTACGGCGTTAATGAGAACGCTTTGAAGGTCAGGCTCTTTCGGGCCCGTCAGCGCGTGCTGAAGGCTTACAAGGCGGCGGTGGCGGATGGTAAATTGTAGCGGTTGAGGATGAGTGCAATGAACGAAGATTCCGGCCTGGATGAATTACTTCAGAGGTACCGGGCGGCCTGCCCCGATCCGGAGCCGGGCGCCGACTTTATGCCCAGGCTGTGGGAGAAGATCGAAAGCCGTCACAGTTTCTGGTTCGTGTTTGAGGGCCTTGGCCGGACCGCGATGACGGCGTCGGCAGCGCTCTGTGTCCTTTTTGTGATTCTCAATTTGGTTTCCTCGGCGGAGAATCGCGTTCTTGCTCCCACGTACGTGGACGCGCTGATGGCGGAGCACACGGTGGAGAAAACTTACTACACGGAAGCGATCAGGAGCGCGCCGACGAGCGAGGAAACTCCCGAAGCGATTGAGCATTAGGCGAGGAGGGCGGCGGAAGTCAAATGAGGCGGAATCGATGGGCTGCCGTCCTTCTGGCGCTGCTGCTGTTTTGCTGCGGCGTGGTGGTGGGCGTTTTGGCGCAACGCTATTACGCGGCGAGGGCGGTAAGCGCAAACACAGCGGAGAACTCCCGCCAGCACTACATTTCGGAGATGCGGTCGAAGCTGAAGCTCACGCCGGCGCAAGTGAGCCAACTCGAGGCGATTGCCGACGACACGAAAGCCAAATACAAGGCGGTACGGGATTCCTACCGTCCTGAGATGGTACGCATCAAGCAGGATCACATCAGCCGCGTGAAGGCGATGCTGACGGCGCCGCAGGTTTCGGCATACGAGCAACTGATAGCCGAGCGGGAGAAGCACGCGAAGGAACAGGAAGAGCGGGAGCGCCTCGAAGAGCGGAAGCACGAGACGCAGCACCAGTCGAAGTCCGCAAAGTAGCGGGCGATTTCCGACGCCTTTGCGTTGCCGGCTATGGCTTGGGGAAGCCGAGCATCGGCGAGCAACAGGGCGTTTGCACCGGTTTAAATTCCATCAGCTCGGCGCGAGTGTAGTTCGGATCGTATAGATTGAGCTGCCATTTTCCATCGCGGCCGATTTGCGGCGGTTTGGGAGGGGTTAAACCACGAGCCATGACGGTTTTATAAGCGGCGTGAATATCGGGCACGCCTAGGGCGAAGTGATGCATCACGCCCAGCGCTTTCGGCGAGGGATTGTGCACGTTGAGCATATACTCCAGCCAATCGGTACCGTCGGGGACGCGCATATCCACCCAATCGGTGCGCCGATCGGTCATGCCTCCGTACCAAGTCATCTGAAAGCCGAGAATATCCTTGTAGAATCGATCGGCGGCGGCCCGGTCCTGGACGGTGACGCCGACGTGGATCATGCGCTTCGATATACGGGTATCCGGAAGAAGCTTGCCGAAGTTGCGGCTGTGCAGCGAGCCTGGCATGTATTGAACAAATTCGACGTTGTGGCCGTCGGGATCTTTCAGCATCATGCTGACGTTGCCATCCAGGCCGGGTTTGAGCGTGGCGGGCACTTTCACTCCTCGGGTTGCGAGATAGTCGCGAAGCTGCTGGATATTAGTGGTTTCAAACGCGATGTGAGAGAGCCGGTCTTCGGTCTCGCTCTTGAGCTCGGGAAAGATTTCGATGTACTGGTGGTCGTTCACCTTGAAGTAAGTCAACATCAGACCACCGGTGGGTTTGTCGAGGCTGAAATCCTGAAAGCCGAGGACATCGCCATAAAACTTGTGAGCCGCGGCCATATCGTTGGTCTTGAGACCGATGTGGGCGACGCCGACGATGGGCGGCCGCTCGATCGATTCCCGCGCGGCGCAGCCGGCGGAGAGAGAGAGCAAAAACGCGAGGGAAAGCAGCCAAGGACGGGGCATTCAGTAGTGATGATATACCTGCTATGAATGACGCCTGAATTTTCATCGGTGAGCGCCGATTTCAAGAATCGTGAAGTGGTGGTGACGGGCGGAGCGAATGGGATCGGACTTGCCATCAGCCGGGCTTTCGTTTCCGCGGGCGCTTCGGTTTGGATATTCGATGTGGCGGGCGAGGAGCTGGAGAGAATCGCCGGCGAAATCGGCGCGAAGGCGCGCGTGGCCGATGTGCGCGACCGCGTTTCGCTCGAGCGGGCATTCGCGGAAGTTCGCGATTTGGAAATCGCGGTGGTGAATGCGGGCGTAGGTCTTCGGGGCGGCACGCTGACGATTACGCCGGAACAGTGGGACCGAACGCTTCAAGTAAATCTGACCGGCGCTTTCCATACGCTGCAGATTGCCGCGGGGCAGATGAAGCGGCGCGGAGGGGGATCAATTGTAGTGACGGCATCTACCAATTCTTACGATGGCGAAGCGGACCTGATCGCCTATAACGCGAGCAAGGCCGGGCTGCTGGGAATAGTACACACGGCGGCGAACGAGCTTGGGCCTTACGGCATTCGCGTCAACGCGGTCTGCCCGGGGTTGATTCGCACGCGGCTCACGGCTGCGCACTTCGCCAATCCGGATGTGTCGAGGGCATATTTCCGCGAGATTCCGCTGGGGCGCGGCGGCGAACCCGAGGAGGTTGCGAATGCGGTGAGGTTTCTGGCTTCGGATCTGGCCTCATACATTACCGGAGCGACGCTTTTCGTCGATGGCGGGCAAATGGCGGCGAAATTCGGCGTCTGGAGCGAAGAAAATGCGAGCTTCGACGGGCAGCGCTGGATCAGAAAGGCTTGAGACCGGCGATGCGAATTGTTTCGATACACGCGCATCCCGACGATGCCGAGATTCTTGCGGGAGGCACGCTGGCTTTATTGGCGCGCGGCGGTCACGCAGTGGGCATTGTGACGATGACCGCCGGCGATTGCGGATCGGGAGAATACAGCGCGGACCGGATATCCGCGATTCGCAAGGCGGAGGCACGCGCGGCAGCAGCCGTAATTGGGGCGGATTACCAATGCGCCGGGTTTCGGGATTTGGCGATCTTCAACGACGACCACTCGCGCCGCGAAATTACGGGCCTGCTCCGCGAACTGCGCCCGGACATTGTCCTCACGGCCTCGCCGCGCGATTATTTATGCGATCACGAAACGACCAGCCAGCTCGTTCGCGACGCATGTTTCGCGGCGCCTGTTCCGAATTATGAGGTTAGAAATGGCGCGAGGCCGCTTGACAGTATCCCGCATCTTTATCTGATGGATCCGATCGATCGAGACAACAGCGTGAGTGCGGATTTCACGGTGGACGTCGCTTCGAGTTTTGAGGCAAAGCGGACGATGCTCGAAAAACACGAGAGCCAGCGCGCATGGCTGAAGCGCCAGCACGGCATAGACGACTATCTGGCGCAAATGGAAAAGTGGACGCGCGCTTGCGGAAATTCAGCGGGGATTTCTCTGGGCGAAGGTTTCCGGCAATACCGCACGCATCCGTTTCCAGGCGACCCATTGCTGCAGAATCTGCTTGCGTCCTATGTGGTGGGCTAGAACGACTAGTGGGTTGTCGCAGCGAGTTCGTGAGCATGGACAACCGCTCCTTGGCAGTCGCGGCTCTGTTTCGGTTTACCGAGGCCACTAAGGTTGTGGCTGCGACAAGCCACCTAGGGCGATTCCCCGTTAGGGCGGCGGCCTGAAATGCGAATATGGAACGGCAGGGAACTTATGCCGAGCGCGGGTCCACTCTTCAAACGATATTTTTCCGCATTGCCGTATGCGGGCGTTCTACTTCTGGCGGCGGCCGTTTCGATGCGGGCGCAAGAATCGCGGATCGATCGATTGCTGAAGCAACTGGAACAAGTGCAATCGTTCTCCGGCGTCTCAATTTCGCCGGACGGCCGATGGGTAGCGTGGATCGAGCCGGCTCCTCACGGGACGGGCGATACCGAAATCCGGCTGCTGGACTGGAAAAATTCATCGGCAAAATCTCAGCGAATCAGCGCGGGAGACGGAAAGAACTCGTTTTATGAGAACGGAATCGCATGGTCGCCGGACAGCAGGCAATTTGCGTTCTTCTCGAACGCGGGATCGGGACAACAACAGATTTTCCTGATTGCGGCGGAGGGTGGAAAAGCGCGACGCCTGACGGATGTGAACGGCTACGTTAAAGACATCCGCTGGTCACCGGACGGGGAGCAGATTGCGTTCCTGTACGCGGAAAAAGGCGGTGGCGGCGGCCCGCTCGAAGCTGTGCCGGCGCAGACAGGTCCAATCGGAAGCGACATTCACAACCAGCGGATCGCGATCGTTAGCGCGGCGGGCGGAAAGATCCGGCAGGTGTCTCCCGCGAATCTGAACGTTTATGAATACGATTGGTCTCCGGAAGGAAGGCGCTTCGCGGTTACAGCCGCTCCCGGGCCAGCGGATAACAATTGGTGGATCGCTCAGCTTTACGTGCTGAACGCCGGCACAGGGCGAATGGATGCGGTCTACAAGCCACCGGTGGAGCGGCAGCTCGCGGTTCCGCGGTGGTCTCCCGACGGAAAGCAGATCGGGTTCATCGGCGGCCTGATGAGCGATGAAGGATTCACCGGCGGAGATATTTTCGTTATTCCGAGCGAAGGCGGAGAGGCGCGCGATCTTACGCCGGGCAGGAAGGCTTCGCCCAGCGGATTCTCCTGGCAGGAGAACGGCAAGATTATCTTCACTGAATCGATCGACGGCGGCAGCGATGTCTCCACTTTGGACGCGGCGACCGGCCAGACGGAGACGCTTTGGAAAGGCGGCGAAGGGATACATGAAGATGGTAATTACCCTAATTTCTCTTTGGCGCGAGACGGCAAGACCAGCGCCGTGATTCGAAGCTCATGGGAGCAGCCGCCTGAAGTTTGGGCCGGCCCCACAGGCGATTGGCGGCAGTTGACGCAGGCCAATTCCTCACAGCGTCCGCATTGGGGGAAAGCGGAAAGCACGATTTGGACTAACGGGGGCTTTCGCGCGCAAGGCTGGCTGCTGTACCCGGAGAATTTCGATCCACAGAAGCGCTACCCGATGGTTGTCGAAATTCACGGCGGACCGGCGGGCGAGAGGTCGGCTGCGTGGCCGAATGCGCATTTCGATATGTCGATTATGGCCGGTCTCGGATATTTCGTTTTCTTCCCGAATCCGCGAGGCAGCTATGGGGAAGGCGAAGCGTTCACGCGCGCCAACGCGAAGGATTTCGGCGGCGGCGATCTTGCGGACGTGCTGGCCGGAGTGGATGAAGTGCTGAAGAAAGCGCCGGTCGATCGAAACCGCATCGGAGTGACGGGCTGGAGCTACGGCGGATTTATGACCATGTGGACGGTTACGCAGACGAACCGATTCCGGGCCGCGGTGGCAGGCGCGGGCATCGCCGACTGGCTCAGCTACTATGGCGAGAATTCGATTGACGAATGGATGATTCCCTACTTCGGCGCTTCGGTCTATAACGATCCGGCGGTATATGCGAAAAGCTCGCCGATCACCTATATCAAGCAGGTAAAGACGCCCACGCTGGTGCTGGTGGGCGAGCGTGATGGGGAGTGCCCGGCTCCGCAATCGTTCGAGTTCTGGCACGCCTTGAAGACGCTTGACGTTCCGACGGAACTGGTGGTCTATGCCGGCGAGGGACATTCGTTTCACGAGCCTCAAGACCGCGTGGACGCGCTGCGGCGCGCGCTGGCGTGGTTTGACAAATATCTCGCGAGCTCCACGAACAATTAGAGATGAATCCACTTGCGGCCGTAACCATTCCGTCGAACAGGGTTCTAATCAACTAAGGAATGCGTTGCCCGGGAGATCTGAAGCTTCGAGTACTGGTTTGTCTTGCGATCGTTCCACTTTCCTCCTGCCTGATACGCAGGCGCATCGTAGTTCCGGCTGGAAAACATGAGAACCGTCCGCTGCTCAGCGCCACGAAACAGGAACTGATCCAGCGCGTCCACGGCTTCTCCGATGCCATACAATCCTTCACGATGAAAGCCGACATGTCGCCGTCGGTCGGCAATTTATATGGAGGCAAGGTAACGGATTACCCGACGATCACCGGGTTCATCCTGTTTCAGAAACCGGACAGTATCCGGGTCATCGGGCAAGATCCGGTGATTCACAGCACGGCCTTCGACATGGTCTCGACGGGCAACGACTTTCGTCTGTCGATTCCAAGCAAAAGCCAGTTCTTCGAAGGGCATAACGATACGCCGCCCACGTCGAAGAACAAACTGGAGAATTTGCGTCCGACCGCTTTTCTGACTTCGCTGATTATCTCCCCACCCGATCCGACCGCGGATCTGACTCTACTTGAAGACGATACCAACGAGAGCAAGGCTGTATATATTCTGATGATCGCGCGGCGCGATCAGAATCAATTGCGGCTGATTCGCAATGTGTACTTCGACCGCTATACGCTCGAAATCGCGCGGCAGAAGACCTTCGATCCGGTTGGCGGTATCACTAGCGATACGAGCTATTCGGACTGGAAGACTTATAACGGGATTCGCTTCCCGTCGACCGTCGATATCCAGCGGCCTCAGGATGGCTATGAGCTCAATCTGGGGATACTCGAGATGACCATGAACCCGCTGGATTTGACCGCGGCGAAATTCGTCCTTAATCAGCCGCCGGGCAGTCAGTTGAAGGAGATGAAGTAGTGAACTGTCCCGGCGACAATCCGCTGACTCGCGTGCGCGGTCGTCGTCAGTTCTGTGCGATTTTACGAAGCAGGTCGTCGGACTGCTGCTTTTCGTTGTCATCGGCCGCGGCAAGCTTCGCTTTTTCCGCGCAGGTTTTGGCGATTTTCGGGTGGTTGAGCTCGAGATTGCAGCGCGCCATCACGGAGTAAACCGCATAGGCTTGGCTTGGCGGCACAGGCGTCAAAGCGGACAGCATGGAAAGGGCGGATTCACACTCGAAATCTTTTGCCAGCAGGAGGCCGACCGCGACGCGGACATCCTCGGAATCGGGCTCTATGGCCAGCGCCTGTTTAAGCAGAGCCATCACCCGATCGTCCTGCGCGCCGGCATGCTCCTGCAATTCCGCATATTGGTAAAGAATTTCGGGATTATGCGAATGGCGCTGGACGGCAATCGCAAAATGAGCCCGCGCTTCTTCGTTTCGGCCGCTTTGCAAGGCCAGATAACCAAGCGATTCTTCAGGCTCCGGCTTATCCGGATACTTGGCGGCAAGGGCGGCCAGTTCGGCTTGTGCTTCCGGAAGCGTGGACGGCTTTGCGGAGAGCAGATTCGCCAGAACAAAATCGATCTGAAAATCGGACGGCTCGGCGATCCGCGGCGGGACGTTCGTATTTTGCAGCTTGTCATCGAAGACGGTTTCGGGAAGCGGTTTCCGATGGAGATAGGCTTTCAGATCGACGGCTATTTGGGCCATGCTCTTGCCATAGATAGTTTGCAGCGCGGCGGCGGACGCCATGCCGGAAGAGATGTCCGCTAAAAACGCATTGAAGCGCGGCGCGTAAGCCTCACTGAGAGCGAGCATGTGAGTAAGCGCCCAGCTTTGCGCATAGAAGATGGACATTTTATCGCTCTCGTTGTAATAGGGCGAATCGCGGCCGACCGCGAACAGCGCGTTCCAATCCATCCAGGGATGGCGGCTGAGCGTCGTCAGATGGCGAGCGAGCGGGCGGCCCACTGTGACCTGCTCATCCTGGAAGTCAATGGAGGAATATAGTTCGGCGAGACCCTCATTCAGCCAAATGGGAAGCTGCAATCCGGCGTCGGCAACTATCACGTGAGTGAATTCGTGAACCATCAACTGGCGATGGGCCGGATTGATGTCATCGAGCACAATGTATTCGCGGTCAAAAGTGCGCAGATAGTAGGCGCTGCCGCCGGCTTGAAAGCGGTAGGGATTAAATTCATTTTCGGAGCGGAAGGCGACGATTTGGACTGCGGTGGGCCGGGTTGTTTTGACGGGAATTATTTTCAGGAGGGCAGAGCGAACTTTTTCAAAAAACTCCAGTTCCCGGAGAGCATCGTCCTTGGGATTGGTGGTATACATCTGGAACTGCGGAGTAGTTAAGCCGATCCAGTGCTCGGGAGGAGGCGAAGCGTTCGCAAGCAATGGGCAGGCGAGCAAGCTTAGTAGCGGGAGAGAAAGGCGCCAGCATTTCATGGGTTGGTTTTGAGTTACCGCCATGAGAATCAGGCCGCTAGATACTTATCGACTGGCTAGGATTTTTTGTGAATCAATCGTAGCGTAGGGTCCGGATTGGATCGACACGGGTGGCGCGCAGCGTTGGACCGGCGGCCGCTCCGAGAGCGATGACAAACAGAATCGCCACCGCGCTCACAAAGACGGAGGCATCCATGGCTTCGACTCCGAAGAGCTGCGAGGCGATGGCGCGGCTCAAGAGCAAGCCGGCCATCACGCCAATCACGGCCCCAGCGGAGACCATCCAGATTACTTCCCGCAGAACCAGAGAGACGATGGAGAAGCGGTGGGCTCCGAGCGCCATGCGGATGCCAATTTCGGCGGTGCGGCGGCTGACCGCGTAGGCCACGACGCCGTAAAGCCCGAGACTGGCGAGCAGCAAGGCCAGCAAACCACAGGCGCTGGTGAGCATCGCGAGGGCGCGGTCCTGGTACACGGAATTCGCGATTTGGACCTGCAATTTCTCCATATTCGTGACAGGCAGAGCGCTATCGAAGGAATGAACCATTTCGCGCGCCACGGCGGGAAGCGCGGCGTCGGCGGTACGCGTACGGATCAGGAAAACGGCCTGATTCGCCGGGTCGGGCGGCTTTCCGGCCCGCAAGAATGCCAAATAGTAGAACGGCTTTGGATCCTCGCGCAAGCTTGCCAATTGCGCATCCGGCACGACACCTACAATTTGAATATCGAGCGGACCGCCAGCGCCGACCGACATGCGCACGCCGATCGCATTTCTTCCAGGCAGAAAGCGCCTTACGAAGGCTTGGTTGACGACGGCCCTTTTGGGAGCACTCGCGGCATCGGCGGCGGTAAATTCGCGGCCAGCGAGGATAGGGATGCCTAAGGTATGGAAGAAGCCCGGCGCAACGAGGTTGGTTCCGCTATCCATGTTTTCGTCTTCACCGGGGTGGTATCCGTCGACGCTGACGTTGGTAGAGGCGTTACTGTCTGAATACGGGCCAAACTCACAAAAGGAGATCGCTGTCACCGGGCCCGATTGGGACAACCTGTCACGAAGCTGAGCGTAGAGATTGAGGGCCTGACTGGTGGTATAGCGGTTCAGACCGGGATCGAGCGTGAACGTCAGCAAGTTCTCCGTATGAAATCCGGGGTTGTGGTGGAGAAGCTTCGCGAAACTTTTGGTAAACAAGCCGGCACCCACCAGCAGGACGACGGATAAGGCGATTTGCAGGATAACAGCGGCTCTTCGCCACCGCGCGTGACTTGCAGACGAGGAGGCATGGCCCGCCTGATTTCTGAGCACGGAGGCGGCATGTTCCGCGCTGACCTGCCATGCGGGCAAGATGCCGAACAGCACGCCGGAAAGCAGCGAGACCAGCAGAGTAAAAACCAGAATCGGCCAACTGAGGCCGCTATCGACCCATCCTCCGGTGGCATCCGCCGGAAGCATATAAAGAATGCCGCGGGTGAGCGCGAGAGCCAGGAAGATGCCGAGGACACTGCCGAGCAGCGCGAGCAAAATACTTTCGGTAAGCAATTGCGAGACGACCTGCGGGCGCGTGGCTCCGACAGAGCGGCGGATCGCGATTTCACGCTGCCGCGTGGCTGCGCGAGCCATCAAGAGGCTGGCCAGATTTGAGCAAGCGATCAGCAGCAGGCCGGCAGCCGCGCCGATCAGCACGAGCAACGGCTTCTTCCACGAACGCTCCAAGCTGTTCAGCCCTTCGGCAGCTGAATTCAACTCGAGACGATCCGAAAGGATGCGTTGGCGGCTATGAGCGCTCCTAATGTCCCATGCCGCGAGCTCGTCCCGCAGCGTGGAAGTGAACAGAGGATTCAGCGCCGCTTGGGCTTTCCGGCGCGAGACGCCCGGACGCAGGCGGCCGACGATAGTCAACCAATGCCAACCGGGGTTGTCGAACGCGCTGAAATCCGGGTTCGCCACGCCGTACATCGAAATGGGCATATACAGATCCGGTGTCTGGCCCGACAGCACGCTGCGAAAATCCGGTGGCGCAACGCCAACTATGACGATGGGATGCCGATTGATCAGCACTTTTTGGCCTACCACGTTTGTGCTGCCATAATGGCGCTGCCAATAAGCGTAACCAAGGACGGCCACATCGTTCGCGCCGCGAAGGGTGTCGTCCGATGGAGTAAACAGACGGCCGGCAAAGGAGCGAACGCCGAGGACCTGAAAGAAATTACCGGAGACGATCTCGACCTGCGCCTGATCGCTCGCGCCGTTTCGCGTGACATTTACTTCGGCGCTGGAGCGAGCAATTAGTCCCTCAAAAATAGACCCCGAGCGGTCGCGCAACCGGCGATACATCGGATCGGAGAAGATGGATTCGAAATTGTCGCTGTGAGAGTGGCCGGGCAGATTTCCGTTCTGATGGAAAACGACGAGCTGCTCCGGATCGCGGACGGGGAGCTCACGCAACAGGACCTGATAAAAAAGGGAGGAAACGGCGGTGGTTGCCGCGACACCCAGACCAAAGGTCGCGACGGCCATGGTCAGAAATATCGGACTGCGGCGCAACGCGCGCCAGGCATATCGCAAGTTACGAATCACACTTCCTCCTACGCACGCGGGTCTTATTGCGTCCGGGTATTTCGCGCAATTTGGCTGTGCGAGGCGCGTGTCAGGCGCGACCAGAGTGAATCCGGGTCCCCGTCGAATACCTGCGCCGGGCTAATCTCGCGCACCGACCAGGCGCCGATGTCGATTTCGGCTTCAATTTGTCCCGGAGCCCATCCCGCATATCCGGCGTAGACGCGAAACCGGGAAGATGCGGCGCCCGAAGCAACGGACTTTTCGATCAGTTCCTTACTTCCGGTTGCATAGACATCGCCGAAAACATGAGAAGCGAGATCTACTTGCGCGGGCAACCGGAGCAGGGCTTGCGCAGTTCCGATATCAACGGGTCCACCCAGGTAGACGGGATCTGTTTTGACGCCTTTCAGATCCGGAAAGAGTTTCGAAAGCGGCGTATCCGCGCGCCGGTTAACGATCAGGCCCAGAGTTCCATTATCGGAGTCGTATTGGAGGATGAGAACAACCGATTGCGCGAAATTCGGGTCCGCCAGCTTCTCATCCGCGACCAAAACCTTACCGACCGCAAGCTGCTCTCTGAAGCCATATTGAACAGGGCGCAATCCGGCTTCGCGATTCGGCAGCGCCGCAAAAAGGACCAGCGTGGGGAGCAAGTAAAGCAGTTTCATCCAGGTCCTCGCGGCCCCTGTACATGGGGGTTTGCCGCGTTCGCCGACGTGCACCATCATACTCCACGAGAGCGGCCGACAAGGAAAGCAACTTTCCGCCGAGAGAGGCGTCCATCTTCGCGGAAGCTACACTTCGTTTCTATCCAAATCTATGGCCAAAACAAATCAAAAGCTAATTCTGGTGACTGGAGCTACCGGCAAGCAGGGGGGCGCGGTCTTTCATCATCTGCGAACGCGCGGGTTTGAGGTTCGAATTCTGACCCGCCATCCGGAGAAATCGGAGACTCGAGCATTGGCCGGACACGCCGTCGACATCGTGCAAGGCGATCTGAACGATCCGGCCTCGCTGACCCGGGCTCTTGACGATGTATACGGCGTATACTCAGTACAAGATTGGCGCGACGGCGCCGAAGCTGAAATTCGACAAGGCATCAACTTGGCGGATGCCGCGAACCGGTCGGGCGTGAGCCATCTGGTCTACAGCTCAGTCGGCAGCGCGGACCAGAATACCGGCATTCCGCACTTCGACAGCAAATTCCGCATCGAAGAGCATATTCGAAGCACCGGCATCCGCTATACGATCTTTCGCCCGGTCTTTTTCATGGAAAACTGGTTGGGCGGCAAAGAGCAGATTGAACAAGAAACTCTGGCTCTACCCTTAAATCCCGATACGCGTTTTCAAATGATCGCGGTAGACGATATCGGCGCATTCGTGGCCCTGGCTTTCGAGCATGCGGGCCACTGGGAAGGGCGCGCGACGGACATAGCGGGCGATGAACTATCGATGACCGGCATCGCGCAGGCTTTCTCTACCGCGATCGGACGGGAAGTACGGTACCGGCAGATACCCTGGGATGAATTTGAAAAAAAAGCAGGACACGAGATGACGGTGATGAATCGATGGTTTCAGGACGTGGGCTATCACGTGGATATCGGCGCGCTGCGGCAAGAACTGCCAAGCCTGACGAGTTTTGAGCGCTGGCTGAACACAAAATGGCATGCGGCGTGACGCGGTTACGCGGTTAGGCGGTGGATGCAGTTGGCTGCTCCGCAGCGGGAGGTATGGAGCCTGCCGCCCTCGTGCAGGTAAGCTCAGGATGTGAAGCCACCCAAGTTGAAGCCTGAAGATCGAGGACCCATTCTGGACGAGCGCCGGAAGCTGAAGATGGCTCGTTCCGTTCACGCCTACGTTCGAGGGAGCACTCAAAAATTCTACGAATGGCTTGCATCGGAGAGCGGCGGCCGCATTCCCGATGGACCGCCCGTGTGGATTTGCGGCGACTGCCATGTGGGCAACCTTGGCCCGGTTGCGAATGCGGAAGGCCAAGTAGAGATTCAGATCAGAGATCTGGATCAGACGGTAATCGGTAATCCCGCGCACGACTTGGTTCGGCTCGGGTTATCGCTCGCAACGGCGGCCCGCAGTTCCGACTTGCCGGGCGTTACTACCGCGCGAATGCTGGAACAGATGGTCGAGGGGTATGAAGCGGGATTCTCTAGACGTACGGCTATTGGAAAGCATTCCGAGGATGCCAATCCAGTGAAGATGGCGCTTAAGCAAGCGCTCAAGCGGCAGTGGCGGCATTTAGCAAAAGAGCGAATCGAGGACGTCAGCCCGGCTATTCCGCTGGGCAAATGTTTTTGGACGCTTTCCAAAGAAGAAAGGGGGGAAATCAACCGCATTTTTGAGGACCAAGCCACACACGACCTGGTGACCTGCCTTCGCCGGCGGGATAGCAAAGACGAAGTGCGGGTTGTGGATGCCGCGTACTGGATGAAAGGGTGCAGCTCGCTGGGCCGGCTGCGCTATGCGGTGCTGCTTAAGACAGGCGCCGGCAAACCGGAAAAGAGCTTGTGCCTCATCGATATAAAAGAAGCCGCTAAAGCTGCCGCTCCGCGAAACGCAAATAGTTCCATGCCGCGGGACAATGCGCAGCGGATTGTGACGGGAGCGCGGGCATTATCACCCTTTCTGGGAGAGCGGATGCTGGCGTTGCGATTATTCGACCGGGCGGTTGTGATGCGCGAACTGCTCCCTCAGGATTTGAAAATAGAAATGAACCGCATCACCAGAGAACAGGCGGTAGCCGCGGCGCGTTTTTTGGCTGGAGTTGTGGGGAAAGCACATGCCCGGCAGATGGATGCACAAACGCGCAAACAATGGCGGGATGAACTAAGACGCAACCGCTCAAAGACTCTGGATGCGCCCTCCTGGCTGTGGGCGGGCGTGGTTGAACTCATCGCCGACCACGAGACTGCTTATCTGGAACATTGCAGGAAATATGCAACCGAAGTTAAAGCTGCGTAGACGGCGCGAGCAACCTTAGTACCGTTATTCGACAACCTAGCGCCGAAACGACTATGCCCCCGCCCTATTCTTGCCGATATCACTGCTGTGGCGTGGTGTGGACTAACCGCCGCCGTTTCCATTTCCTCGGCTCTTGTGTGCGCGTTTGCGTGGCTGCGGACGCGGCGGCAATTGGCAAAGAGCCGAAAAGGCCAGCAAGCGCTCGAAAGATCCTCGCGCGTTGTGGAAGAAGAGCGGCGCGTTCTGGAACTGGTTGCGCGAGGCGCATCCATCAAGGAAGTGCTGGATGCGCTTACACAGGCGATCGAGCGCATGGAGCCTGGATGCCTGTGCACGATCTTATTGCTGGATCCCGATCATAAGCACCTTCTGCAAGGCTCTGCGCCGAGTCTTCCGGCGGGATATTGGGCGATGTGCAATGGCATTCCGATCGGCGCGGCGGTGGGATCCTGCGGAACGGCGGCTTACCTCAACCAGACGGTCATCGCAGAAGACATAGCCACGGACCATCGCTGGGCGGCCATCAAAGACGAAGCTCTGCGTTACGGGTTGCAGGCGTGTTGGAGCGTACCCATTCGCGATTCGACTAAGAACAAAGTGCTCGGCACTTTCGCCATGTACCACGACCACCCGGGCAGACCTACCGCATTGGAGCTGCGGCTGGTCGAAGCCGGCGCACACCTCGCAGGGAACGCTATTGAGCGATTGCGCGCGGAGCAGAATCTGCGTGAATACGCGGAGCGCTTCGAACTGGCGGAAAAAGCGGCATGCTTTGGAATCTGGGAATTGAACGTTGCCACGCGCAAGGTAACCATTTCGGAAGGCGTGGCTGCCGTGGCCAAACTAAGCGGTGCGCAACGGCAATTGAGCTTGCGCTGGATCAGGGAGATTGTGCATTTGGACGATTGGAAGGTTTTGTCGCTCGAGGTAAAGCGCGCTGCTGAATCAGGCGAGGTTTTTCAAGTTGAGTTCCGGATCGTTTTGCCGAATGGCGTCATGTGCTGGCAGAAAAGTCAGGGGCGGGTAGAACTCGCGCGGGGCCGATCGCGGCGGGTTATCGGCGCCCTCATTGACATCACCGAACAGAAGAACCTGGTGATTGGGCTGGAACAAGCGCGAGCGGCCGCGGAAGCCGCGGGGCAGGCCAAGAGTGAGTTTCTGGCGAACATGAGCCATGAGATCCGGACCCCGATGAATGCGGTGATGGGAATGACCAGCCTTCTCCTGGACGAGAGCCTGCCAACGGACGCGCTGGATTACGTCGCCACGATTCGCTCTTCCTCCGAATCGCTGCTCGCGATCATAAACGACATCCTCGACTTTTCCAAGATCGAATCCGGCAAGCTGGATCTGGAACGTGCGCCGTTCTGCCTACGCGATTGCGTGGAGGAAGGCGTCGAGCTTTTGGCTCCGGAAGCAGCCGGGAAGGGTTTGGAACTAGCGGTGGATATTGAGCCGCAGGTTGCCGAATGGGTTTATGGCGACGTCACGCGTCTGCGGCAGATACTGGTGAATCTTGTGGCCAACGCGGTGAAGTTCACCGAAAAAGGCGAGGTAATTGTCGCCATCGGAACGGGAATCGGAGAAGGCGGCAGCGACGAACTCAACATCGCGGTACGGGATACGGGAATAGGGATTCCGGCGGATAAGCTACACACGCTCTTCCGTTCTTTCAGTCAGGTGGACTCTTCCACCACACGGAGGTTCGGCGGTACGGGCCTCGGTTTGGCGATCTCGAAGCGGCTTACGGAACTGATGGGCGGGCGGATGTGGGTGGAGAGCCGGCCCGGCGCGGGATCGACGTTTCAGTTCTCGATCCCCTACGAGCCGGCGCCAGCTCTGAAACCGGCGTTGCTTGCGACACTCGCCTGGACCGGCAAGCGGGTTCTTGTGGTCGATGACAATGCAACCAACAGACGAATTCTCGAGGGATTTCTATCGAAGTGGAATCTTACGGTACTTGCGGTTTCCTCGGCAAGAGAGGCGCTGGAGCAGTTGCGTTTGAAACATTGGGACCTTCTTATCCTCGACTGGCATATGCCAGAAATGGATGGCGCTGAGCTGTCGCTCGCGGTAAAGACCGAATTTGGGACCGCGGCTCCGCCGATGGTAATGCTGAACTCATCCGGAGCATCGGCGCGTGAGGCGTTTCGCGAAGAAGGCGGACTTTTTGCGGCGGTGCTCGCTAAACCAGTTCGGCGTCATCATCTCTATCGAGTTCTGGCGGAGATCCTCACTGGAAACCGTAGACCCGGAGTAGTGGAAGCGACGAGAACTTTAGATCGCAACTTCGCCAGCAGATCTCCGCTTCGGATTCTAATCGCTGCAGACAACCTGGTGAATCAGAAAGTGGCCGTGCGTCTGCTGGAGCGCATGGGTTACAGGCCGGATGTCGTGAGCAATGGCCTCGAAGTGCTGTATGCTTTGCGAAGTCGGCCCTACGACCTGGTGTTGATGGATGTTCAGATGCCGGAGATGGACGGACTCGAAGCCGCTCGCAGGGTATGCGCCGAGTGGACGCCCGAGAAACGGCCGTGGCTGACCGCGGTGACTGCGGGCGCGATGAAAGAAGACCGCGACCATTGTATGAAGGCCGGCATGGACGCCTATCTCAGTAAACCCCTGAACGTGCAAGCGCTGCAGGCCGCTTTGGAGCGCGGCTATACCGCCGTAATTGCGCGAGAGCCGCAGGATACTCTGAAACCGGCAGCAGCTTTCAAGGACCAGGGGCAGCTAGTAGAACACGGGTCTTAAGTAGCCCTTTAAGCTGCTCAGAGGCTTTTAGAATCTGGCGGAGGAAGAGGGATTCGAACCCCCGAGCGAGTTCCCCCGCTAACGGTTTTCAAGAGCGTTGGCACTCGTCTTGCCCAGTCTGCCTGTATCCCGTTGAGTGCTGTCCTTTCAGCACTTCTCCATCGTTTACATCGCTTCCTTCTCGGCTAATACCGGCTGATTTCATCCCGTCCGTTTGCACGGACGTTTGCACGGCGCAGACTTCTTGCCACCGCGTGAGCTCTCATGCGGAGAAGGACGGCTTGTGATCTCCGCCGCCCACGAACTTCGGCAGTCCACCAACCTAGCTCGGCTGGCTTCGCCCCTGCTGCCTTTTCTTCGGGAGACGGCAACCCTCGATGTGGTGGTGAATGCGGACGATTCGCTGTGGGTGAACCGGCTCGGATCGGGGTTCAGGTACGAGGGCGAAGTTCTAGAGAGTCAGACCCGGCTATTGCTTCAGGGAATCGCCAGCGTTCAGCGCGTTGAGTTCAATCATGAGCATCCGATTCTCGAAACCATCTTTCCGCTGACCGGCGACCGGATCGAGGGTCTGATGAGCCCGGTGGTGAGCGGCTCCGTGATGGCAATCCGCACGCGGCAGAAGAAGATTTTCTCGCTTGAAGAGACGGCGCGGGCGGGCATTCTGACCGCGAAGAGCGACCCTCTCAACGCGCGGCGGCATCACGACGATTTTCTCAAAAATGCTCAGGGGCGCGATCACCTCGGTATCATCCGGCTGGCTGCCGAGTGCCGCAGGAATATCCTGCTGGTGGGGCCGACTGGGTCCGGCAAAACTACTTTTGCGAACAGCATTATCGCGGAGTGGGCGCGCGGCACTCCGAATGACCGTGTGGTGCTCATTGAAGACACGGCGGAACTCCAATGTTCACTTCCGAATCATGTGCAGCTTTTGACGACTGCGCACATCTCGCAGGCCGATCTATTGGCCGCGAGTATGCGGCTGATCCCCAGGCGAATCGTGGTCGGAGAAGTACGGGAAGAAGAACCGGCGCGAGCGCTGTTGGGTGCCTGGAATACCGGGCATTCGGGTGGCCTTGCCACGATACACGCTAACGACGCGAAGAGCGGTTTGCGCAAACTCGAAACGTTGATCGGCGGCCACGAAGAATCGGTGCGTGAGCGGATCGCAAACGCGATCAACGTGGTGGTCTATATCGACGCAGAAAGCGCGGTTGCGGCCGGTCGAAAAGTGCGGGAAATTTTACTGGTACGGGACTATGACCGGACCACTCATGACTTCGTGATCGAGAACGTTTGAAAACCAGGAAAAGGAGTTTTTACAAACACATGTGTAAACGAATACAGGCGGCGGCGGGATTGATCGCCGCCTTTCTCATAGCGAACGCTCCGGCGCTCGCGGCTGGGGGAGGGCGACTGGCCGCGACCCAGGCCATCAGCGGGCTGTCGGGCGAGTTCTCCGGGCCGCTCGCGTATGGGCTCTCGCTCATCGCGATTATCGGAACAGCGGTTTCGTGGTACCGGCATCACCACGATATGGGCACGCTCGCTTCGGCGGGCATGGGAACGCTGTTCACCGCCGGAGTGGCGCTGGGCGGCGCATCGCTGCTCGGGTTTATTCCCGGCGTCGCCGGGGCGCTGATCTAGCCATGGAGATTCCGGAAGTCTACTGCTCGCCGTTTCACGAATCTTCGAACCGGCCGCATCTAATGTTGGGCTGCGAGCCGACGGCGCTCGCAGCCGTCTTTGTGGTTGCCGTGATCCTGGGTTTCTCGATTCCGACCTGGTGGGGCATTGGAGGCACCGTGTTCCTGTTTCTCTTTCTGCGCCAGATCCTGCGTGAGATGGCGAAAGAAGACCCGCGCCTGATTACCGTACATTCCGAATCGCAGCGCTACAACCAGGGCTTTTGGACCGCCAAGCCGCTGCGGTCGAAGAAGTGGAGGAGCTAACCCGGAATG
>Ga0208480_1000092_pt1 | contig 36981 bp, 41 predicted proteins | sample NGESurshal092012_4_FD_184485 | JGI IMG/M metagenome (GOLD analysis project Ga0208480, IMG submission 184485) | Arctic peat soil microbial communities from Barrow, Alaska - NGEE Surface sample F53-1 shallow-092012 (SPAdes) | ecosystem: Environmental > Terrestrial > Soil > Wetlands > Peat ... | reverse complement strand
ATGGCGCGCTTCTATAAGCGGCCGGCGATCTGGAGTTTATCGTTGCCGGCGGTAGCTTTGTTTTATGCCAGCGCGACCATCCACTCCGCGCTTCGCTACTGGCGCGGCAGAGGCGGCGAATGGAAGGGGCGCGCTCAGGATGCGCGGTTTCCGCGATCGTTTAGCGATTGAGCCGATGAACGGTGGCGCGGGTTACCAGCGATTCTTGCTGCCGCCGAAATCCCGTTGGCGGCCGCCGCCGCCGCCGCCGCCCTCACCACCACCTTGGGAGCGTTCGCGCCGCTCCGGCGGGCGAGCCTCGTTTACTACCAGAGCGCGTCCCATGAGCGCCCTCCCATTACACGCTTGCACCGCCTGCGTTGCCGAGGCGTCATCATTGATTTCGACGAACCCAAACCCTCTGGCCTCACCGCTGAAACGATCGCGAAGAATATTCACGCTGTCCACGTGAACCCCGGCTTCTTCAAAAAACGCCTGCAAATCGGCCTCCGTGGCCTTGTAGGGCAAATTCCCTACGAAAAGCTTCATCACTATCTCTCTCCTAACTGTTGTTCGGAAATACAGGGTATCTGGGTTGGCACTCGACGAGAAGTCATTCCAAGGGGAAAACCGAGAACTCCAAACTGACTCTTCTATCGTTGCACAAACCCGGCATCAATAGAAGATGGGAATCGCCGTCGCTGGCTCGCACGAAATCCGCCGGTTATTCCACGCTCAACGAGGCGTAATGAGACCGCCCAGCTTATCCTGCTCGCTTGCGGTATGGCGCGGAAAACGGGTTGCGTAAGCCTCCAGATATTTCAGGCCGGAACCGGTATTGTAAATGACGATTTGCTCGTGAGCGTCGAGAAAACCGCTTTCAAGCAGACGCTTTGCAGCAGCCACGCAAGCTCCGCCTTCGGGAGCGGCGAAGATTCCCTGGCGCTCAGCCAGCAAGAGCCCGGCATCCAGGATCTCCTCATCCGGAATGGAGATCGCTGTGCCGCCACTCTCCCGAATCGCTCTCAGAACCAGGAAATCCCCCAGTGCTTTGGGCACGCGAAGCCCGCTCGCCACCGTATGCGCCCCCTCCCAAAACTTGCTGGATTCGGTATTTTCATCGAACGCGCGGGTAATCGGCTGGCAGCCCTCCGCCTGCACGGCGATCATTTTGGGGCGCTTGGGACTAATCCAGCCCAGTTGCTCCAACTCCGCGAATGCCTTCCACATTCCGATCAGACCGACGCCGCCGCCGCAAGGATAGAGAATAGCGTCGGGAAGCTGCCATCCCAACTGCTCCGCGACTTCATACCCCATGGTCTTTTTTCCTTCGAGGCGATAAGGCTCTTTCAACGTGCTGACGTCGAACCAGCCTTCGCGCTCCTTCCGTTCGACGACCATCTTTCCGCAATCGCCGATCAGCCCGTCGACCAGAACCACGTTCGCGCCAAACGATTTGCATTCAATGAAATTGGCCTGCGGAACATCGTCCGGCATAAAAATATGGGCTTCCAGACCCGCTGCGGCCGCATACGCCGCCAGCGCACTTGCCGCATTGCCCGCCGATGGAATCGCAAGTTTATGGAGCCCGAGCTTCTTCGCCATGCTGACCGCGCAACAAAGGCCTCGCGCTTTGAAGGATCCTGTTGGATTTCTCCCTTCGTCTTTGATCCAGAGATTTTGCGAGCCAATTTCGCTCTCGAGAGCCCTGGCGCGGATCAAAGGCGTCCATCCTTCCTGTAGGGTCACCGCCTCCTCGATGCCGAGCGGCAGGACGGGAGCATAGCGCCACATGCTGGCGGGGGCTCGTTCGAGATCTTCCTTACGCCAGCTCGCGCGAATCGCCCCGAGATCGTAAACTGCCGACAACGGGCCGCCGCATTCGCAGAGATTCACCGGTTGGTCCGCTACAAATGATTTTCCGCATCGGCTGCACGTCAAACTCAAGACTTTTCCCATGCTTTGTCATCGTACGCTACCCTTCCGGCCTCGCTGCCCGCGTCCAGGGAGGGGCGGCGAGCCCAAAATTGACGTATGAATTTTTTTTATAGTAAATGGACCCAGTCTGTGTAAAAATACGGTTTAAAGACCATTAAGCCGTTGGAGGAGCGCTGGTGCAGTATCCGCTAAGCCGGGACGAGCATCTCGCCATGGCGAGATACCTGTCGAGTATACGGAAACAATTGCAGGACGTTTCCGATCTGTTTACCGCCCGTTACGGAAAGAACAGCAATATCGCTGAAATTGCTGTAAAGACACTCGTTTCGTCGACTCTTCTCGAGCACGAGCTCAGTCTTTTGGAGAACGAGGCGGAATCGGGAGTTGAACCGAATTTTCAAGGGTTTACCGCCGTTGTGCGCTAAGGCCGTGCTTTGACGATTTCTCCTCGATACGCCGCTCTTGCCGTCTGGCTTGTCGCTCTTTCGCCGTGCTTCGGCAAGGAAGCCGTCTACCTTCAGACCGGATTCCGGCTGGAAGTGGACTCCCATAAACAGGAAAACCAACGGCTCATTCTGCGCATGGGCGACGGAACTTTAGAGCTTCCCGTCGCAGCCGTCAGCCGCATTGAAATCCTGCCGGATGCTCCGGTTATGCCTCCGGCCGAACCTGCGCTTTCCATTGCGGAAAAGCCGGAGGAATTGGTGACGAAGGCGGCGGACGAGGAACAGCTTCCTCCCGAGTTTGTGCGGAGCGTCGCCAAGGTGGAGTCGGGATTTCGTCAAGATGCGGTCTCCGCTAAGGGCGCTCTCGGACTGATGCAGCTTATGCCATCAACGGCGGCAATACTGGGGATGGATGCGAAGCTCGCCCCGGAAAACGCGCAGGCGGGCGCGCTATATCTGCGCGATTTGCTGATCCGCTACCGGGGAGATTCCGCTCTTGCGTTAGCGGCCTACAACGCGGGACCCGGGGCTGTTTCCAAATTTGGCGGCGTCCCGCCCTATGCTGAAACCAGACGCTATGTCCAGCGGGTGTTGCGAGAGTATGAACGGCAGAAGGCGCTGGCGAAAGCCGGACTTGCCGCTCCCATGGCCGCTAGTAAGCCCACCTCCACAAATTGACCCCGGCGGTATAGCCGGCGCCCACTGCGGCAAAGAGCACCAAATCGCCTTTCTTTAGCCTCCCTTGCTGGATCGCATCGCGCGTCGCCAGTGGAATGGTCGCCGCCGTGGTGTTTCCGTATTTGTCCAGATTGATAATCACGTTTTCATCCGGCAAGCCTAATCGCTCGGCCGTCGCCGTGATGATCCGCTTATTCGCCTGGTGAGGAATCAGAAGACGCACGTCGGACGGCCTTAGCCCCTCTCTTTTGAGAAGCGTCTCGCAGAGTTCATACATCTTCCGTACCGCGAATTTGAAAACCTGTCCACCCTCCTGCTTTACATAATGAAGTCTTCGGGCAACCGTTTCTTCGCTCGCCGGAAGGCGGCTGCCTCCGGCCGGCATATTGAGAAACGAGGCTCCCGAGCCGTCAATTTCATTCAAATGGCCGATAAAACCTTCGCCGGGCTCGGAGGTGGGTTCAATTAGGAACGCTCCGGCTCCATCGCCGAACAAGATACAGGTAGCGCGGTCTGTATAGTCGATAATCCGAGACATGGTATCTGCGCCGATGACCAGCACTTTTTGATGGGTACCGGCCGAGACCAGGTGGGCGCCTACGGTCATGCCGTAGACGAAGCCCGAGCAGGCCGCAACCAGGTCGAATCCCCATGCGTGGGTTGCGCCGAGCCGATGTTGCACAAGGCAGGCGGTTGAAGGAAACAGTGTGTCCGGCGTTACCGTGCAAACGATAATGGCGTCCAGCTCCTCTGCCGAGATGCCTCTTTGGGCGAGGAGTTCCCCGGCGGCGGCCACTGCCATATCCGATGTCGCCACGTCTTTGCCCGCTATATGGCGCTCGCGGATTCCCGTTCGTTCAAAAATCCATTTATCGTTGGTCTCGACCATCCGGGACAGGTCGTCGTTGGTCAATATGCCGGGCGGCACGAAGCAACCTAGGGCGCTAATTTTTGCTCTTGGCAAGAATACCTCTTCGGGTTTTATACTTTCCGGAACTGCGGAGCGTTCGGCGAAACCAGCTCGAATCACCATGGTACATTTGGGGAAAATGCAAGTCGAGACCGCTCTGTTTTTTGAAACGGTGGAGCAGATCTACGAGCGCGTTTTCCGGGTGATGCGACCGCGCACTCCCGTTCCGCAAATCACCGTTCTTTATCGAAAGTATGCGAATGCCAATAGCCGGATCAGGCTGGAAAGCGGCCGCCTGCGAGTAGATATTAGCGATCTGCTGGAGGGTGCTCCCGCTCCCATTCAGGAGTCATTGGCCTTTATTCTTATATCGAAGCTGTTCGGAAAGGCCCCGGATCGAAGCATTTCAGCCCGTTACCGGCGATACCTGAACCGCGCGGACGTGCGCCGCACTCTTCACCTGGTAAAGCAGGAGCGCGGGCGAAAGGCATTTCGTCATTCCAAGGGGAGCGTTTACGATCTGTGCGAAATCTTCGATGAACTTAATCTGAAGTATTTCTATGGTTTGATGGCCCAACCACAACTGGGCTGGAGCCTCAGGCAATCGCGCACAACGCTCGGTCATTATGACCCCTCCCACAATGCGATCGTGTTGACGAGCGTGATGGATTCCGAGAATACACCGGAATTACTGGTCAAGTTCGTCATGTTTCACGAGATGTTGCACCTGAAATATCCCACTCAGCACCGGGGCACCCGCAGATGCGTGCACACTAGGGAATTCAAGCAAGCTGAGAAGGAGTTCGATGGCTTTGAAGCCGCCAGGCAAAAGCTCAAGCAATTTGCGGAACACGCCGCACTGCATTAGGAAGAAGGAAAAACTGGAGGGCGCCTTCGATCAGGCGATCTGAGCGGAGGAGATTGCGGTTAGATGAGCGTTCATTTCTTCGAGTCGCAGAATTAGACCGCGAACCGCCAATGTGCGGGAACCCATACAACATAAGAGGTAACTCGCTTCGGTTTGAAGCACCGCAACCGTAAAACGCAGCTTCACGCGCACTAACCGGGTAAGCAGATCCGACCGATCCTGGTCCGAATGGGCCATGAGAACACAAGCGGCGGTGTGAAGGCGGTTGAAATCGAGAATCAACCTACTGAGATACTGCCGGAAAATGTAAAGCCGTTCGCGGCGGAACTTTCGATAAAGTGAAAGGTCGAAGCCCGGCTGGCGGGAAAGAAAGGCGAAATCTTCGCTCGAGAGAAGCCCGCGCATGGGGTAATACGAGGTTGTCGAAAAATTCTCCAGCCACTCCGGGGTAATTTCTTCCACTCCGCATCTTTTATAAAGCTTGAACAAGGAAGGCGCGAAGAACCATAGCGCTATGCCAAGCACGAAAACCGGCGTCAATATGAGAGCGGAGTTCAAGGGATGCCGTTGACTATATAACTTTACAAGAATGCCAGATGCATTACAAGAGCTAAAATTGCCTTTTCGCCGGAAGAACCTTGTTTTTTCATTATGACCTTACAAAAGCGAACAGCCAAACCCGAAAAGCCTACCCGGAAGCTCATCGCCGAGCCCTCAATAAAGCGGTATTCATCGCCTCCAATTGGCCGATCAGCCTTTCTTGCTCGTCAGTGCGCCAGCTATGGCCGACTCTGACCGGGCGGGACTCTCCCCCGGCGGTAATAAAGATAGACCAGTAGGCGCAGCACGCGCAAACAACGAACATGAGCACGTCACTGATTCCCCGCGAAATATGATGAGAGCCAAAAGTTAGGATCAGGAAGAGAGCTGTGTTTGCGGCGAAATAGACCACGAATCCCACGCTGAAAATCGCCAGGTTCCTGGGCATTTGAACCGGAAACCACAGCATGAAAGCGAGAATCGAAACCAGCACCAGGAGGGCGACCATGGAAATCACGCGCTCCAGTACAAAAACGACGCCTAACGCCTGGTCAATTCGGTCCGGGAATCGCGCTAACCCCGCACTGTATTCGGGCCTGGCGGTGAGGAGCGCCACCAGGATAGAGCAAACGAAAACTGTGTTCAAAAGCTTCCGCGAGAACCGCAGAATGCCGGGGAGGTGAGCCAGGATGGCCTTGAGTATGCCGTAGACCATCCAAAGGGACAGTACCCATCCGATCGGCCGTAAACTCATCCAAGTGATCCGATAATCCAGCCGTGGATCATGGAGCACCGTTTCCAGAAAGGCAGTAAAAGACGCCGCAAGCTGGAACAGAAGGAATGCGCAAAAAACACGATAAACGCTGTGAAGCCGGAGGGTTAGCAACCGTGCAATCAATAAAATAGTAAGAGCGTCACTGCTGCCTTGTGCAATGTGGCTCCAATTCATCTAATTGCTCTTTCGGCTGTTTTGCATAGTAGTGCAAAATAGCGGAGAGAGCAACTAAATACGGCAGCTACTACTGAATTAGCGGCTACGGATTAACTAAATAGTTGTCGGTGGGTAGGGCGAGCCCGGAACCGGCAACGGAGGAGCGAGGTTCAAAGCGACCGGCGGATAGGGTGAGCCCGGAACCGGCAACGGAGGAGCGAAGTTCAAGGTGACCGGCGGATAGGGCGAGCCCGGAACCGGGAGTGGCGGAGCGGAGGTTTTGCCGAACGTCGTGCCTGCCAAGCCGACAACGAGAAAAGAGAATAATAGTAGTGTTTTCATGGTCTTTATTGAGAATTCCTTTGTCTTCTTCGGATACTGACGACCGTACAATAGCTTACTGCGAAGGTACTAACGAGGAGGATTAGGGACGTTTTCCGGTATCAGAACGTTGTTAGTTCTAGGGGTACTATCAGAACTTGTACATCTTATCTAGCTGTGTATGATTGAATTACCTGTTAAATGCTAAGATCCAACCTAAGCAGCGGCCATCAGGAGGCATCGGATGACACCTGGATAAGGGAATTGTCGAATATCCGGACTGCCTATGGCCGGCTTGTCTACCTTGCGGGATTACGTAATCCCGACACAGGCAGATACGAGCATTACGGGTTGACCGGCCTATCTTACGCGGCCGGAAACCGGGCCTTGAAGAAAGTTCACGAGGATATCTTCAAGGAGTGGGTCAGTTACCCCCTCGAACAGAAGAAGGAAGACGTAGAAGGGTATATTGACGGAATGGATTTGGTAGATCGCCCCGAACTGATAGACGCTTGGCTTAGGCTGACGCCTTACAAAAATCTCGTTCCGGGGTCTATTCAGGGTCCTGAGCGCCAGAAACATATTTCGGATTTTGAAGCTATCTTGGGGCTGCTGAAGAACGTGTATGGCGTCGCTTCCCCAGATCCAGGCGCATAGCCACGGCCACTACCTGGCCGATTATGTCGGCATCTCCTGGGTATTTGAAAATCTCCGGGTCCACATAAGACGCCGGATGCGGCCGCACAATTAAAAAACCTGCCTTGTCACTGCACCACCCGCAGCAAAAGCCCTTTCGGTGCTCCAGGAAGTAAATTGGCCTTTCGTATTCGTTAGCCCATCCTTCGCTTGCGATTTTACGTCTGGATTCGTCGATCTGAACGAATGAACCCGGAGCGATAATCGGGTACATCGACCAGTCGTCCGCTCCGATGAACCCATAACGCTGCCGTTTGAAATCAAGAGAATTGAGCAGCGAGAGAGGCAACTTTCCCCACCGCTCTATTTGCCGGGTCAGATAAGCAGTGCGCCGGAAATCGAAGCCGCTTCCCATGCCGGCCGGAAACTTCACTTCGGCATGGGGAGGGCACTCAAAATCGATTGGGTGGGTTTGGGAGAGGGCGAGCGTTGCCGCTTCCGCGGGCAATTCCTGCAAATCGATTCCGTACCATCCCAATACCGTATTGAAATCCAGGCCGTAGATCGCACATAGCGAATAGAGGCGGTAAACCGAAGGCAAAGTGCCTTTGTTCTCAATGTCGGCAAGACGACTCAGGCCTATGATGAACTCGTGATTTCCCCGTTGATTGCCAATCCGTTGACTCCACTCCTCCACATCGCGGTATCGTAGACGCAAGCGTTCCCGGACCTGCCTTAATTTTTGTCCGGGGTCGTACGGGCTGGCTCCCGCTACACTGGAATGCCTCTGCGACTTTTGGATTGCCATGGAAACCGTCAAAATCCCCCTCCATAAATTATCACAGCTCGGCGTGATTGTTCTGTTTCCGGAACAGTTTTCCCCGATTCATATTGCGGAACCACAATCGGAGCGCCATCTCCCATTGATCAGCGATCACCTTGCAAGTCCGTTCCCGGTTTATTTTGATTCTTTTGTAAAGATTCAATGGAAATCCCGCATACCAGCAGTAGTACCGGTAGTACCTGCGCGGTTGTGTCGCAATTAACTTAATTATTTTTAAATGCCTGCAAAATACAAATATTCGGCCGCTTTTCAGGGGGAAAAAGGCGCATTTAGCCACGCGGCCGCTCTCAAGTTGCTCGGTCCGCGCACCCTTCTGGTGCCGTGCGGGTCTTTCAGGGACGTCTTTAACTCATTACGGTCCGATGCGGCGACTCACGCTGTAATTCCGATCGAAAATACGTTGCATGGCAGTATTCATGAGAATTATGACTTTCTGCTGGAATACGATTTCCCTATTTTAGGCGAGACCAGCGTTCGCATCTCTCATCACCTGATCGCCATGCCGGGCGTTCCGTTTAGCCGAGTTCGCCGCGCTTACTCGCATCCCGTAGCGATTAATCAGTGCCGCAAGTTCTTTGAGAATCATAGAGATATCGATGCTGTTCCCTTCTATGACACGGCCGGAAGCGTGAAGATGCTCCGAGAAAAAAATCCGCCCGAAGCGGCGGCCATCGCTTCCCAAGTTGCCGCTGAAATTTATGGCGGGAAAATTATTCGACGAAATATTGAGGATTACCGGCAGAATTTTACGCGCTTTTTTCTATTATCAAAACAAATTCGCCCGGTTAAAACAGCCGCGGGAAACTGGAAGACTTCGCTCGTCTTTTCAACCGCCAACGTTCCAGGAGCGCTGTTCAGAGCCATGGCCTGCTTCGCGCTGCGGGATCTCAATCTGACCAAGATCGAATCCCGGCCATTGCGCGGACGGCCTTGGGAGTATTTGTTTTACGTGGATCTGCTCGGCAACCGCGAAGACCAGGCAGTTCAGAGAGCCCTGGCTCATCTCGGCGAAATCGCTCCCCTTGTCAAAATTCTCGGAAGCTATCGTCCTACCCTGTAGAATGCCGGAAAATCCAAATTTCGGAGCCGGTCAGATGCAATTGCCGCTCGCGGCAGAGCGCCTGATCTTTCAAGTGAGTGATTTGAACGCTAGGCTGCATGAGTTATTTGACGCGGAATTCCGGAATATTTGGGTGGCTGGCGAGATCTCGGGATGCCGTCTTGCCGCGAGCGGCCATTATTACTTCTGTCTAAAAGACGATCGGAGCCAGATAAAATGCGCCCTCTTTAAGAGTGCCGCGCGTTTCGCCAGGTTCAAACCTCAGGACGGGCTGGCTGTCATAGCTCGGGGAGACCTTGAGATATATGAAGCTCGAGGCGAATACCAGCTCATTGTGGAGCTTCTCGAGCCGCGGGGAATGGGCGCGCTCCAGCTCGCGTTTGAGCAGTTGAAAAAGAAGCTGGCTGGCGAAGGACTTTTCGATCAGGCGCGAAAAAGGCCGTTGCCCGGAATGCCCGTTCGCATCGGGTTGGTGACTTCTCCATCAGGCGCCGTCATTTGCGATATTTTGCAGGTATTGGACCGGCGCTTCCAGGGTTTGCACATCCGGCTCTTTCCCGCGCAGGTGCAAGGCGAAGGATCGGTGGAGCAGATTTGCCAGGGAATCCGCCATTTCAGTGAGTCCGGCTGGGCGCAGGTGGTTATCGTGGCGCGCGGCGGCGGGTCTTTGGAAGACTTGTGGAGCTTCAACGACGAACGCGTTGCGAGAAGCATAAGCGACTGCCGGACGCCCGTGATTTCGGCTGTGGGCCACGAGACCGATTTCACTATCGCGGATTTTGTGGCCGATTGCCGCGCTCCGGCTCCATCGGCTGCGGCGGAAATCGTGATCTGCACGCGAGAAAGTTTACTGGAGCGGATTGAGGCGGCGAGAGCGAAGGCTGTCCAGACTCTTCGATACCGGCTGCTGGTTTGCGGCCGCGATCTGTATCAACGCGGCATCGCGCGCGCGGCCACTCTGGTGCAGCGAACGCTGGCGCGGCGGGCCCAGCGCGTCGACGATCTGGAGTATCAAATGCGGAGCCTGGAACGGCGTCTCCTGGATGTGCGCGGAAGGCAATTTGCTGGGATCGTCCGTCGGCTGCAAGCGGCTGATTTGCGGTTGCGTCTGGCTGGCGGCGGGCATCGCCGGGAGTTGGCATATCAAGAGCTCAAGAAGATCATGCTGGCCCGGCTGTGGCAAGCGCGACGCCGCCAGGAAGGGCTGCAGGCCCACTTAACCCAGCTAAGCCCTTTGGCCGTATTGGGGCGCGGCTACGCGATTGTCGAAGATGCGAGGAAGCACGTGCTGCGGTCTTCGGCAGAGATCTCGCAAGGCGACGAAGTGCGAATTCGTCTGCTTTTGGGCGAGATCGATGCCGTGATCTCGCGGACGCGCGAAAGTTGAAAAATGACCGGCGTCGAAAAACGCGCGATTTGCCTGCTAAGTGGCGGGCTCGATTCAACCACTTGTCTGGCGATCGCGCGCGAGGCGGGATATGACTGCTATTGCCTCTCCTTCGACTATGGACAGCGCCACAGAATCGAGCTCGAGGCCGCAAGCCGGGTCGCTACGCGTTTAGGCGCGAAAGAGCATCGGACGGCGCGGATCGATTTGCGGGTATTTGGGCACTCGGCTCTGACCGGCGATATCGAGGTTCCAAAGAATCGTGCTGAAAAGGAGATGACCGGCGGGATTCCCGTGACTTACGTGCCGGCGCGCAACACCATCTTTCTGTCTTTTGCGCTCGCCTATGCGGAAACAATCGGCGCATCGGACATTTTCATCGGCGTGAACGCAATCGACTACTCGGGATATCCGGATTGCCGCCCGGAATTTATTCAGGCATTCGAGCAAATGGCGAATTTGGCGACGAAGGCCGCCGTCGAGGGCGCGGCCAGGATTGTCATCCATACTCCTCTGTTGAAAATGACCAAGGCCGAGATTGTGAAAAGGACGATCGAATTGGGCATAGATTCCCGGTTGACGCACAGTTGCTACGATCCTGGCAAGCGTGGCGAGCCCTGCGGCAGGTGCGATTCCTGTATCCTGCGGCGCAAAGGCTTTGAACAAGCGGGGGTGGTCGACCCTCTGGTCTCAGAAGGCCCGCTGCCGTGAAGATCTCGGAAATCTTTTATTCCATTCAGGGCGAGGGCGTCCTGGCGGGCGTGCCGTCGGTCTTCGTGAGGGCATCGGGCTGCAACCTGCGATGCACCTGGTGCGATACGCCATACACCTCCTGGGAGCCGGAAGGAAAGAATTGTTCCATTGCCGAAATTGTGGAGACGGTGGCGGCTTTTTACGCTTCTCATGTAGTTCTTACCGGCGGCGAGCCGATGATCGCGCCTGAGATCGTGGACCTGACTCAACTGCTCCGGAAGGCCGGGCTGCACATCACGATTGAGACTGCCGGGACTTTTTATACGCCGGTGGATTGCGATTTGATGAGCATCAGCCCGAAACTCGCCAATTCGATCCCGCATGAGCGCGAAGGCGGCAGGTGGGCCGCGCAGCACGACCGGTTGCGCTATCAGCCGGAAATTATGAGACGGCTCATCAAGGAATACGAGTATCAGTTGAAATTTGTGATTTCGTCTCGCGAGGATCTGCCCGAGGTCGCGGCTATCCGCGAGGCATTGAATGCGCCGCGGGAGCAGGTCGTATTAATGCCGGAAGGAACCAGCCGGGAGCGGCTGCGGGAGCGGAGTTTATGGCTTGCGGAGATTTGTAAGAACAACGGCTATCGCTACAGTCCGCGGCTGCACATCGATCTTTGGGGCAATATTCGCGGAGTTTGAGAAACTGGGAGTTGGAACAGCCGCTTTCAAAGATCCGCATAGGCGCAGTGAGCTACCTCAATACGGTTCCGCTGGTCTGGGGCATGCTGCATGGGCCGCAGCGGGAAAAAGTCGACCTCTCCTTTTCAATCCCTTCGGTTTGTGCGCTGGAGATCGAGGAGGGAACGATTCAGGCCGGTCTGGCTCCGGTAGCGGAAGTCGCGCGTCAAGGGCTCGCGGTTGTTCCCGGCGTTGGAATCGCCTGCCGCGGCCCGGTGCGCAGCATTCTGCTTTTCTCGCGCGTTCCCTGGCGCGAAGTGCGCACGCTCGCGGCGGACCGGAGCTCCCGGACCTCCGTCCATCTTGCGCGGGTCATTCTGCGCGAGCGCTACGGCGTCGAGCCTCAAATCGCACAGCATGAGCCGATTCTGCCCGAGATGCTCTCAGCGGCCGATGCCGCTCTGCTGATCGGCGATCCCGCTTTGCGGGCGGATCCGGAACAATTGGGTTTCGATTGGCTGGATCTGGGAGCGGAATGGCTCGCCTTAACCGGGCTTCCAATGGTGTTTGCCGTCTGGGCTGCCAAGCCGGGACTGCCTCTCGAGTCCCTTTCAGCGATTACGCATGGCTCCTACCAGTTTGGAAAAGGCCGCCTCGGCGAAATTGTGGAGAGCGAGCACGCGGCTCATCGGGTTACGAGAGAGCTGGCCGAGCGATATCTGCGCCACCATATCCAGTTTGAAATTGGGGCTAAAGAAGAGGAGGGGATGCGGGCCTTTCGGGAACTGGCCAATCTCGCAAAACCGGCTCTGGTCGCAAGGACATGATTACCCGCAAAGAAGCGATCGCGATGTTGGAGAGCGACGATTTGACCATGATCGCCCTCGAAGCCGATGCAGTGCGGAAGAAATGGCACCCGGAGCGCATCGTCACTTATTGCGCGGAAGCCGGTGCGAATACGGCGGATCGAACGATCGCCACGATCCGCTTCGGTCCTGACGATTCCATCGAGCGGCAGGTGAGCCGGCTTGAAACTGTTCGCCGCATTCAGGAGGACACCGGGAGCCTTGTGGCTGTTCATCCCTGGTTTGCCGGCACCGCGGTCGAATATCTGAGAACACTGGGGGTTTGCCGGATTTACCTGGACAACATTCCCAACGTTCAGACGTCCGCAATAAGAGCTCGCTCGAAGGTTTTCCAGATCGCGCTGCGCTTTGGCGTCAACGATCTATCCACCGCGAGCGGCGACATCACTGAAGAGGAAATACGCCGCGTCATCCGCGACGCGGGATTCGTTCCGAAACAACGCGATGCGCTGTTTCGCGCGTACTACTTGGATTAACTTGCCTCGGTCTTCTTCTGAGGACGATTGGCCTTCATTTTCTTGGTGTCGAGCGATTTGTTCGACCAGTCTTCCGCTTGCGCGATATCGGCCTTAGCCGCGTCCGGTGAATCTTCCAAGTCGGCCTTCTTGCGGAGTAGGAGATTCACGTAGGACATCGCGTCTTCATTTTCCTTGTCGATCGCCAGGCACTTCTTCAAGTTGTCCAGACCTTCGTCGATGACCTTTTCATACTTGTCTTTCAGCTCTTGTCTGACTTTCGGATCTTTGATCGGCCCTGGATCGTCCCCCTTCATCTTCTCTTCCACTCTTGCGGTTTGAATGGGGGTAAAAGCCTCCGACCAATCAATGACGCCTAGATAGTAATAAGCTTCCGAATCCTTGGGATCGACTTCGATTCGGCGCACGTTCCATTTTTTGGCGTCTTCCATGGCCGCTGTTCTTTGGTCGGGAGTCCCGGAGCTCGCGGAATTGTAGGCCATCGATGCCATCGATGCGAGAGCCAGCGAGTTGCTGGGATCCCGCTTTAATACGCGGCCGAACTCCTGCTGAGCCATCTGGTAATTCTTGACGTTGTCCGGAGCATCTGCGCCGGGCACCCACTGAATCATGTAGGAAGTCGCGAGATATACCTGGGCGTTCTGATTGGTGGGATCCAGCCTCACGGCTTCCTTGAAATGCCTCACGGCGTCGGCGTAATGATTATTTTTATACGCGTTTACGCCTTGATTCATCTGGTCTCGCGATTCAAGTTTGGCGCAGCCGGTGCTGAATACCACCAAGCCGGCGCACAAAGCCAACGTCAGCAATTTTCCGTTTTGCATCGTCTATTGCCCTGCCTCGACCTTGGGGGTCATAATGCCGACTTTATCGAGACCCGCTCCCTTGGCGTCGTCAATCGCCTGAGCTACATACCGGTAATCGAGGTCCGGATCGCCTTTTACGAAGACTACCTTGGTGGCGCGTGTCTTAAAAATATCTTCCAGGCGCGCCTGGAGATTCTTTTCGGCTATGGGCGTATTGTTGATCTCGATGCTCTGGTCTTTCTTGATCTCGATCACTACCGTTGGATCCTGATTCGGGGGTGGCGGGGGCTGATTCGGAGGCGGTGGCTGAGGCACCAAGGCATCCAGGCCATGAGGCGTGAGAGGCGTGATGACCATAAAAATGATCAAGAGCACCAGCAATACATCGATCATCGGGGTGACGTTCATATCGCACATGGCTCGCCCCTTTTTGCCGCCTACTGCCATCGACATAGAAGTAAATCTCCTTCAGCTCAAATAATTACAAACTTAAACTTTTTCGGTTCTTATCCTGGATCGGTTCCGAGATCAGACCTACGCTATCGACACCTGCCGTACGCAGATTGTCGATTACATCCGTGACACCCGAAAACCGCGCTCTGGCATCCGCCTTGATATAGACCGTCTTGTCGGAACGGTTCGTCTGCAGATCTTTCACTTTGCTGCCCAACTCATTGGGCAATACCAGCTGATTTCCAGGACTCAAAAACACCTTGCCATCCCGCGTAATCGCGATGAGCACGGCGTCTTCTTTATCGGCATCCGGCAATTTAATATCGTTGTGGGTCTTCACCATGTTCACGTTTGCGCCTTTCGACAACATAGGCGTGATGACCATGAAAATAATGAGCACTACCAGCATCACGTCCACCATGGGTGTAACGTTAATTTCCGAGACCACGTCTTGGACTTTCAATATCCTTGCCATTTCTAACTCCTCTCCAGATCCAACCGGCCATCGTATTCAGTCGAGATAGAGCGGGAGCGGCGGTTGGAAGCCGCTCCACGCCATCGATTCAACCCAGGTTAACGGCCGCCTGGTTAACGGCCGGTATTCGCAGCTACTCTCTGTTGGCTTCGCTTTAGGAAGTAGTCAATCAGTTCGGAGCTGGAATTACCCATTTCCACGTCAAACGCCTCGATCCGGTTTGTGAAGTAGTTGAACATCCAAACCGCTGGAATTGCCACGAACAGACCGACAGCCGTGGTAATCAGGGCTTCGGAGATGCCGCCCGCAACTGCGCCGATGCCAGTCGATTTGGAGGTCGAAATCTGCTGGAATGCGTGCATGATTCCGACGACGGTGCCGAACAGTCCGACGAAGGGCGCGGTGGAACCGATAGTAGCCAGGCTGCTGACGCCGCGCTTCAGCTCAGCGTGAACGATGGCTTCCGCGCGTTCCAGAGCACGGCGGGACGCTTCGATATCCTCGCCTGGAATGTCCGCGCTCATCTGATGCGCCTTGAATTCCTGCAAACCGGAAACTACAACCTTTGCCAAATGGCTCTTGTTGTACCGGTCGGCAATTTTGATTGCTTCTTCCAACTTGCCTTCACGCAATGCGCCGGCAACCGCGGGCGCGAAGGCCCGAGATTGCTTGCGGGCCGCGTTATAAGCAATGACGCGATCGATCATTACACCGATCGACCACGCCGACATAATGAACAAAACTACGACCACGCACTTGGCGGTGAAACCCATGTTTCCCCAGACCGAGCGCGGATCGAAACTAATTCCTTCACCTTCCTGAAATAGCCAGAAAGCCCATACTTGAAGTTGTAAAACCATGCTTGTCTCCTAAGTTGAATCGAAAAAATAAACTAAACTCTCAGCCTCTCTTGAATCTATTGGCTCAACGTGAAATTAACGATGATATCAGTGACCACTTCCACTGGTTGACCGTTAAGCAACGTCGGGCGGTACTTCCACTGCAGGACTGCCTCTCTGGCCGCGTTCACCAAAAGCGGATGGCCGCGGACCAAAGTCAAACCTTCAATGTTTCCTTCTTTGCTGATGGTGGCCGTAAACTCAACTGTGCCTTGTACTCGCGCCGATTTAGCCAGCGGCGGGTAAAGCGGCGTCACCTTGCGGATCAGGTTGGCTTCGGCAACGCGGCCGCCGATTGCAACAGGGCCGGTGGGCCTCTTAGGCGGAGGGGGCGGCGGTCCAGGGATGCCGCCGAGGATACTACCCATTGCTCCGGTTACACCACCTGCTTCTCCCGTGCCGCCAACCACTCCCATACCGGTATCCGGCGGAGGGGCCGCTTCCGTTATTTGGTTAATTTGTTTCGGGATCGTCTTCGGCGCTATCAGTTGGTTGGCAATAAACTGGCGAACCACCGGCTTGGGGGGAACCTTCGGAGCTGCCGGTGGCGGGGGCGGCGGCGGAGGTGGCGGCGGCGGCGGAGCAATCAGCATGCTCTTTAATTGCGCGCTGGGCAGAGCGTTCGTATAAATGAGAGGAATCAGAACCGCGATGCCTAATGCGATGATCTCCAGGATCAACGAGAGAGCGATCGTATAAGGCTTCTTCGTTCCCGACGTCCCGTCCACGAATGTCTGTTCAAACATAAATCCCTCTCACTCGGGTCCGGCAAAGCGGCCCGTTATTTACTTCGTTCTTGAAATACTCCGCTCACTTGACAGCCTTAACCGTTTTCTCCGGCTTTACGTTCTTCACCGGCTTATTAGGAGAAGTCCGCGGCCGGCTCTCGAAGACCGGCGTCCCTCTTCCTCTATGACGGCGCTCCGACACATTTTGCCAAAAAATCAAAATCGGACTGGCAATAAAAATGGATGAATAAGTTCCGATAATAATGCCGACCACTAATCCGAATGAGAACCCATTCAACACCTGCCCGCCAAACAGAAACAAAGAAAGAGCGGTCAGGAAGGTCAGACCCGAGGTCAGCACCGTCCGGCTCAAGGTTTGATTGATACTCAGATTCACGATGTGGGTGAAGGAACCCCTCACCTGCAGCTTTAAATTCTCGCGGATACGATCAAACGTGACAATCGTGTCGTTCATCGAGTAACCGACGAGGGTCAGCAAAGCCGCTATCACAGTCAAGTCGATCTCTTTTCTGAAGATCGAGAACAGACCGATGGTGATGATCGTATCGTGAAACACGGCAATGACTGCGGCGACGCCGTAAATCCACTCGAACCGGAACGCGATGTAGACGAGCATAGCCCCGAGTGCGATCAGGACGACGTTGATAGCCTGTTGCCGCAGATCCGCGCCAATTTTAGGACCGACGAATTCAAAGCTTCGGATGTTGAAATTACCGGCAAAGCATTCCTGCTTGATTACACCTAAAATCTTGGGGGTAACACCGGGGACGGCGGACAGTTCATCCAGATTGCGGACCAGACCCGAGTGAGTGTCCCGATAGTTGGCGATCTGATTCGCCAGCGCCTGAAGCCGATCGTCCGATAACGCGGCGCCCGCCTGAGCGAGCGGATCCCGCAGCCGGTCGGCCAAAGCAGTCTGGCCGGCGTTTTCGATGTCCAGTTTGCCGCCGGTATCGGAATTGAAAGCAGCGTTCAGAGTGGCAATCATATCACTGCGGACAGCCTGAAGCGACTTTTCGTCACGGGCGTTGGTGGAAATTAGTACTTCCTGTGAATTCGCTACCTCCTGCACCTCAATCTCACCCGTGAGCCTCTTGTGCAGAGCGGAGCGAATCGCCTCCGCCGAGGGCCGCTTGATGAAATTCACATCCATAAGCGCTCCGCCATTGAAATCTATTCCATACCTTGGGCCACCGTTCACCGCCAGGCTGATAAGCCCGGCCGCGGTGAGCACCAGGGACAGGATGATGAATGGCCACTTCTTGCCGAGAAAATCAAAGTTCGTCTGCTTGAAAATTTCCATCTAGCTTTAGAGGCCGGCATCCATACGAGATAGACACCGGCTAATTACAAATGTTCCCATCTACCAACCGCCTCCTTGAGGCGCGGTCAAATGCTGAGAGCCGCCACCGGCTTGGGCCGGCTTAACTCCCAATCGAAAATAAACCTGGACACAAAAACCGCTGTAAACACGTTTGCCGCGAGTCCGATGACCAGGGTCACGGCGAAGCCTTTCACCGGCCCCGACCCGAACAGAAATAGGATGGCGCATGACACCATCGTTGTGACGTGGGTATCGATAATAGTCAGCAGCGCCTTGTTGAATCCGGTATCGACCGCCGGGAGGGGCGCCTTGCCGGCTCGTACTTCTTCGCGGATCCTTTCAAAAATCAGCACATTGCTATCCACCGCCATACCAATGGTCAGGATGATGCCGGCAATTCCGGGAAGCGTGAGCACGGCGCCGAAGTAGCTTAGGCAAGCGATCAGGATGATGGCGTTCAGAATTAACGCGAGCGTGGCGTTGATGCCGCTTTTCTTGTAGTAGACCAGCATGGCCACAATGACGGCCAGTACTCCGGCGATACCGGCGTAAAAACCGTCCCGGATGGAATCGGCGCCGAGCGAAGGCCCTACAGTATTTTCCTGTTCATAAATAACGCTCGCCGGAAGCGAGCCAGCCTTCAAATTAAGCGCCAGATCGCTTGCATCCTGCTCGCTGGCCGCGCCCTCGATTTCTCCCTGGTCGCTGATCTGGCTTTTGATCGATGGGGCTTCCAGTACTTTTCCATCCAGCACGATCGCCAGGCGATTGCCGATATTGGCGCCGGTGAAGGCCGCAAAGCGTTTGGCCGCGTCCTGGCTAAGCACAAACCCGGTTTGCCAGCCGTTGGTCGACTGGCTCTGCTCGGGCCTAGCGTCGCGAATGTCGGGACCGCGCACAACCGGTGTACGGGCAACCAGGTATACTCCTCCGCCCGAACCGCTCGCCCCGGTACTCGCAGACCCAATCAATTTGGTGCCGGGCGGCAGAATGCCGCTGCTTTGGCCCAGAGCCTCTTCGCGGCTTGCATACGGACCGCCCTTCACTTCATACAGCTCGAGCTTCGCGGCGGTCTGGATGATCTGTTTTACGCGGGCGGGATCGTCCACTCCCGGCATCTGCACGAGTAGCTCGGAATCCGCATCTTCCCGCCGCTGCTGGACGGTCGCTTCGCTCAAACCGAGAACATTAATCTTGCGGTCAATGGTGTTCTTGGATTGAGACAGCACTTGTTGCCACATCTTCAGTGATTCGGTAGGCCGCATGGTGAGGCGATAATCGGTCGCATTTTGGGGCGTGAGGAGCCATTGCGCGAACTGCTCACTCACCACGCCTCGAAACGTTCCAGCCTGCGGAGCGGGGACGCCCTTGACGGTAATCGCAACCTTGGTCGCATCCTGCAGCGTCTTGGCGTCGTCCACCTCGATATCAGAGAACGGAACGTTGGCTTTGCGGGCCGCATCCTTCAGCCGGTCGGCATCCGAGCCGGCTTTATCGTTGAACGCATCCTGCTGCTGAACCTGAAGCACCAGGTACGTTCCACCGCGCAGGTCTAGTCCCAGGTGGATGCTGTTGTGCCAATTGGCGATGAGCTCGGCCTTGTTCTTCGGCAGGCCGATAATCCCGTAGATGCACACCAGGATTACAGCCACAATGAAGAAAAATTTGAATCGTAGATTGCGTTTCATTGCTAAATAGTGAGTGATTGCGGTGGGGCGACCCTACTTCTTAACCTGATCGTCAGGCCCCACCAGACTGGTTACCGCGCTTCTCGCCACTTGAATCTTTAAGTTGTCCGGTTTAATTCGCAGTATAAGACTATCATCGTTTACCGTAACGATGGTGCCGATGATCCCGCCGCTGGTGAGTACCGTCTGGCCGTTTTGCAAGGTTTTCAGCATATCTTTCTGTTTACTCTGCTGGCGGCGCATGGGCATGAATACCAGAAAGTAGAAGATGGCGATCATCAGCACAATCGGCAAAATCCCGCTCGTGAAGGAAGAACTGGACGACGACGGCGCTGTGGTTTGAAGAAGTATGAAGGAAAGGAGCATGACTTTCTGTTCTTAGCTTAATCGCAGTATGTCTCGGCGAGCGGGCCAGTCGGAAGCGCCTTCAGAAGCTCGGGAAACGTCCCAGCCAGAATAGCCCTTCGTATTCGGCGCATCGTCTCGAGAAAATAATGGACGTTGTGCAGAGTCGCGAGTATGTGAAACAGGATCTCTCCGGCCTGAAAAAGATGCCGCAGATAAGCCTTGCAAAATGTCCGGCAAGTGTAACAGCCGCATTCCGGATCGAGTGCGCTGTTGTCTTCCACATACCGCGCCTGTTTAATGAGCACTTTTCCCCTTGAAGTAAACAGGCATCCGTTCCGCGCATTGCGTGACGGCAAAACGCAATCCATCATGTCGATGCCTTGCGCGACATACCGCGGTAGCTCTTCCGGCATTCCCACGCCCATCACGTACCGCGGCCGGCCGGCTGGAAGGAGCGGAGCTGTCATGGCGACGATCTCCTGGCTCAGATCCCGCGGCTCGCCGACAGACAGGCCCCCGATCGCGTAGCCTGGGGCATCGAGTTCGAGAAGAGCTTCGGCGCAAGCGGTCCGGAGAGCGGGAAACATGGAACCTTGCACAATCGGAAACAGAGCGCAATGCCGGCCCTTTTCCCGCTCCAGATAATGGGCGTAGGCGGCCCGCGCCCAGCGAATCGTGCGATTCACGGATTTCGATGCGGCTTCGGGCGTGGCGGGATAGGACAGGCACTCGTCGAGCGCCATAATGATGTCTCCTCCGAGCGCCAATTGGATATCCACCGTGCCCTCAGGCGAAAAAAAATGGGGATCGCCGTTCAAATGAGATCGAAACAGAACCCCCTCTTCGGTCACCTCGCGAAGCGCGTCCAGGCTGAAGACCTGGAAACCGCCGGAATCCGTCAGAATGGGGCGCGGCCAAGCCATGAAGCGATGCAGTCCTCCCAGCCGCTCAATGCGCTCGTGCCCCGGCCGCAGGAACAGATGGTAGGTGTTCGCGAGAATGATGCGCGCATCCAGCTCCTGGGCGAGATCGCGCGGGGTGAGCGCTTTTACGGTTCCCTGCGTGCCCACAGGCATGAACACCGGAGTTTCGATTGTGCCGTGCGCCGTGTGCAGTAGACCGGCCCGAGCGCCGGTTTGAGCGCACTGAGCCTCGATTTCAAACCGGAGCCCGGACATTAATCTGTTCTTGCACGGGCGTCAACTGAAGCTGCGAACCGCATCCGCCTCATCGTCGAACGCTTCAAAGACGGTATAGAGCTTCGTAATCTGAAGCAGGTCCTTGACACGCTTCGATAGCCCCACTAGCTTAAGCTGGCCCCCATTGTTCGTGACGGTCGTGAATCCGGAAACCATTTCACCGATGCCGGAGCTGTCGATATAGGAAACTTCGCTTAAATTCAATAGCAGCTTCTTGTTTCCCTTCGCGGCGAGATCGCGAATCATGTCCCGGAACGCGCTGGCCCCCTCGCCCAAGGTGATTCTCCCGGCCGCGTCGATTACTGTTACATCGCCTACTTGGCGGGACGTCATTTTCACACTCATTTTTCTGCCTCCTTCGTGGATCGGATACTCGGAATATTGAATCCTACGATCTAGCTAAATTTTTGACCAGACGAACTTCGGTTCCCCCCCCCGGCCGCGGATGGAGATCGAAACCGTCCATAAAAGCGCGAATCAGCAAAATTCCCCGGCCGGATTGCCGCATCAGATTCTCAGGCGACAACGGATCCGGAAGGGATTCCAGGTCAAACCCTTCGCCCTCGTCGCCGATAATCACGGCCAGGCTTTCCGGTGTCCGCTCAATCTCCAGGTGAACCTTCTTTTTCGCGCTATAACGGTTGCCGTGTACGACCGCATTCACCACGCACTCGCGGACAGCCATGCCGATCTGGTGCTGGTCGTCCTCGTCAAAACCCAATTTTTTTGCCTCGCGCATAACAATCGCTTCTGCTTGGTCGACGCTTTGCAAGTTCGATTCTAAAGTTGTTTGCGTTTTTTCCATCTTGCCGTTTTCGCGCCAAGTCATAGATACAAAGCGGCCAATCCAGCTTTCGAAACTGCGGGACCGAACCGCCACGATAAACCACGCCGCCGCAAGAAGTCAACCGGAAACCGATTGTTAATGGGTACTATTACGCGCCCGGCCTTATCGGAACGCCTATTTCTCAGTAGTCTGCGCGAGCACCAGGGTGACATGCTGGGATAGATGTTGCCGCGCGAGCCATTCCGCTTTTCAGTCCGGATTCGCTTCATCGACACCGACGCAAGCGGGCGAATCCACTATACCGCAATGTTTCGGTACTTCGAATCGGCTGAGATCGAGTTCATGCGGACCCTCGGCATCACCTATGGAACGGATGGTTACGCCTTTCCGCGAGTCCATGTGGATTGCGATTTCATGCTGGCAATGATCAACGACGACCCGATCCAAATTGAAGTATCCTTGGCCAGGCTGGGGCGCTCTTCCGCGCGGTTGGAGTTCCGGACTTTTAAGGGCGTCGATTTAGCTGCGAAAGGCTCCGTAGTGATAGCTTGCATGGACCGGACCACTCAGCGCGCAATCCCTATCCCGGAGGAGCTTCGCGCGAAACTCATGCCCATGCTGGGCGATTCTCCGCAAGCGGCGGTATAGGAGAGTAAACCATGGCGCCCGCGGAAGCAGTAGTTCCCAAGACCCGGGGCGGCGCGTTTCTGATCGAAGAAACCCGGCCGGAGAACGTCTTTACGGTGGAGGATCTGGGCGAAGAGCATCTTGCGATTGCCCGGACGGCGGATAAGTTTTGGGCGAACGAGATCCAGCCCAACATCGAAGCCATTCGCCATCAGGAACCGGGCGTCGCCGTGAAAGTGCTGCGGAAATCCGCGGAGCTGGGCCTGACCGCCATTTCGATTCCTGAGAAGTTCGGCGGAATGGATCTGGATCTCGCTTCCGCTCTGGTTGCGGAGGAGCATTTAGGGCGCGATGCTTCCTATGCGGGCTGGCACGGCGCGCACACCGGAATCGGCACACTGCCCATCCTCTACTTCGGAACCGAGGAGCAGAAACAGAAATATCTTCCGAAGCTGGCGAAGGTTGAACTGGTAGCGGCTTATGCCTTGACAGAACCTCAAGCCGGCTCCGACGCGCTCGCCGCCCGCACCCGCGCCGATCTGACTCCGGATGGCCAGTCTTACATCCTGAACGGCCAGAAGATGTGGATCACCAACGGCGGAGCGGCGGATTTATTTACGGTGTTTGCCAAAGTAGGTGGCGAAAAGTTCACCGCTTTCCTGGTGGAGCGCAGTTTCCCAGGCGTCTCGAGCGGCGCGGAAGAAAAGAAAATGGGCATCAAGGGTAGCTCCACCACTGCCGTCTACTTTGAGAACGTGCGAGTTCCCGCAAAGAACGTGCTCGGCGAAGTCGGCCGAGGGCACATCATCGCTTTCAACATTCTCAATATGGGCCGGCTGAAGCTCGGCGCGCTCGCCGTGGGCGGAGCGAAAGACGTTTTAGCCACTTGCCTGAAATATGCGAAGGACCGCAAAGCGTTCGGCTCCGCAATCGCGGAATTTGGCGCTATCCGGCACAAGCTCGCTGAAATGGCGATTCGTACCTATGCCGCGGAATCCATCGCCTGGCGTGTCGCCGGTCTCATACAAGCCCGGCTGGAAGGCTTCTCCTGGGAGCAGCCCGATGCTTCTCAAGCGATGCTCAAGGCTATCGAGGAATACGCAGCGGAGTGCTCCATCGTAAAGATCTATGGCTCTGAGGCTTTGGATTACGTCGTGGACGAGGGTGTGCAGATCCACGGCGGCTATGGTTATCACCAGGACTACGCAGTCGAACGGGCGTACCGCGATTCCAGAATCAATCGCATTTTTGAAGGCACCAACGAGATCAATCGGCTTCTCGTCTCGGGAATGTTGCTGAAGCGAGCCGCACGCGGCCAGTTAGATCTCGCATCGGCCGCTCAAGCGCTTCTGCGCGACATTCAGACGGGAGCCGCCTTCAGCGCCGACGCCGATGAAGAGACACGGCTGGTGCGCAACGCGAAAAAAATTGGGCTGCTTCTCTTTGCCCTGGCGCATGAGAAGTATCAAGCGGGTCTCGACTCTCAACAGGAAATCCTGATGAATCTCGCCGACATCGTTATTCAGGTTTTCGCTATGGAATCGAGTCTGCTTCGCAGCCGGAAGCTTTCCGCCGCGGGAACGGCAACCATTGTCACGCAAATTTGCGCCGTTTTGCTGCGCGATGCAATGAGCCGCGTGGAACTCTCGGCGCGCAATGTTATGGGCGCCTGCTCGGAAGGCGACGTTTTACGAAAGAACATCTCGCTTTTGCGGCGCTTTGCGAGTTACGATCCGGCGGACGCGATCGCTCTGAGGCGTGGCATCGCCAGTCGGCTCCTCACCATCGAGCGCTACGCCGTTTGAATGCGAGTCGTTGTGATCGCCGTATGAATATCCCGCTCACTCCCATCCGCTGCCTCTATCGAGGCATGGATCTTTACGGGAAGAAAGTGGGAATCGTTTCGGGCGATCGCCGTTACACCTACGCGCAGTTTGGAGAACGTTGCGAGCGGCTGGCAGCGGGTCTTCTTTCAGAAGGAATCCGGCCCGGCGACCGCATCGCCTATCTGAGCTTCAACAACAACCAGCTTCTCGAAGGATATTATGGCGTTCCGCTGATCCGCGCCATCGTCATGCCGCTGAACGTGCGTCTGACTCAACCCGAGCTGATCGAAATTCTCAATCACGCCGGAGCGCGCATGCTGATTTTCGAAAACGACTTCGCCGCGCTGATTCCGGCATTTCGAGTCGCATGCCCTTCGCTCGAACGATACGTGGCAATCGACACCGAGGCTCCCGCGGCGGATTTCACATTGGAAGAGCTGCTATTGCGCGACCGTATCGAAAGACCCGATCTTTTTTCTTTCGACGAAAACGAAATTGCGGAGCTTTTCTATACCAGCGGCAGCACCGGCTCGCCGAAAGGCGTGATGTTGTCGCACCGCGCCATCTATCTGCACGCGCTAGGCGTCACTGGCAGCGTCACCCAAAACGACACCTTTGTCGAGCTGCACACGATTCCTCTTTTTCACGCGAACGGCTGGGGCCGCCCGCAAACCGCAACTATGAATGGGGCCAAGCAGGTGATGGTCCGGCGCTTCGATCCAAGCCATGTATTGGAGCTGATCCGGAACGAACGGGTGAATGGAATGTCCCTCGTTCCCGTGATGGCGAATGCGCTTCTGAACTGCCCGGCGCTGGCGCAGTTCGACACCTCCAGCTTGAAAGAAATTCATATTGGCGGCGCGGCCGCGTCTCCGGAGCTGGTCGAGCGCATGGAGCGGGCGTTCCATTGCCTGGTGATGGGCGGTTACGGATTGACCGAAACTTGTCCAGTGGCTACGTCCGCCCGCACCAAGGGTACCCTGAGCTACACGAGCGAGGAAGATCGCATTCGCCATATGGCAATGGCGGGCTGGCCGATCCTTGGCAATGAAATTCGTGTAGTCGATGCGCAGATGCAAGACGTCCCGCGCAATATGGAAACGGTGGGCGAAGTTATCATTCGCGGCGATAACGTGATGGACGGCTATTACAAAGACCCGGAAGCCACGAAAAGCGCAATCACCGGCGGCTGGCTGCACACCGGCGATATGGCGGTCTGGGATGACGAGAATTACATCGACATCGTGGATCGCAGCAAGGACATCGTCATCAGCGGTGGCGAAAACATCTCATCGATTGAAGTGGAAAAGGCCATTTTTGCGCATCCTGCCGTGCTCGAGTGCGCGGTGGTTGCCGCCCCCGACGCAAAATGGGGCGAGATTCCAGCCGCGATCGTTGTGCTCAAGCTCGACCGGCAGCTGAATGCCGAAGAACTTCTTGTGTTTCTGCAGACGCGGCTCGCCAAATTCAAATTCCCGCGAATCGTGCAATTCGTCGAAGGCCCTTTGCCGAAAACCGGCACGGGAAAGATATTAAAGCGCGAATTGCGCGAGAAGTTCTGGGACGGCAAAGAGCGCCGGGTGCAGGGGATTTAAAGATAGGCAATGCTGAAGTCTCAGGGGCGGCTCGCTTTGAGGGCTTCTAACTCTACACTGAGTAACTCCTCAAGGTCCTTGATCCTTCTGTAGACAATGGAGCGCTGCCCGCGCACATCGAATTGTAGTTCACCAGAGTCCCTCACCAAAAGAAGCGTACGCTTGCCCCGCCCCCAGGCGTATCCCACTTCGAGATATACATTAGGATTGGAAAACGTCAAGTCTGCCAGTAATATCGTGCCTGCATCGATTCGTCTCTTAACCCAGTCGAGAATGTCGCCCGTAAAATGCGACTGATCTGCTCTTTCACAAAGAAAACCGGCCTTCTGAGTCGCGCCTAGGATTCCGTAGTGGTAGTAATCTGCCATGTCCTCGCGAAATGGCATCGCAACAAAAATCAGGGGCTTGCTTTCGGAACTATAGCCGGCGACACGCATTCTTTCGGCGGCGTTCGCTCCAAGCTCCAGTTTCGCCGCCCCTTGAGGATCGACTATGAGCTCGCGGGTCCGCAGCAGCTGATTGAGTTCGTTCACAAATCGATCTGCGCGACGTTTCTTCAATTCAACGATGGCAATATGCTCCAATTGCGCTGGGAAATCGCCACTGGCGAGCTGATCAAGAAGTCCGGCAAGAATCGCCCGGAAGCACTCTATCTCGTCCAAGCCATAGTTGGGACCATGCACGGTGAGCGCCAACGAGCGAGTCAACGGCGCTTTCCGCGCCAGTACCGTCAACACGGTTTGGGAGAATTGCCGCATTTCAAGATAGCGGAATTGATATAAGGGTGGAACACCTACGAATAGAACCTGCAAGGGCTCCAACTGACCAGCTGTCGGCAATAGGAGGGACTTGCCAACCGATGGAAGTAAAGAGACCGGGTCACTCGAAGACTGCCTCATTGCCTCTACTGCAGCTTTATCGACGCCAAAGAGCTCTTGAGCATACTTCAGCGCCAAAACGTCGCTTCGATATGTGAGGGCATCGGAGTTTTCAATGGAGATGCGAATACTCCGCCCCGCTGCCTGCAGAATAGATGGGATCATTCCAACGAGGAATATATCAAGGCAGATTCACAAGGATCCCGACTTCCGACGCTCACCCAATGGATATCTCCGCTCGCGCTTCCTTTTCCCGGTCAAAGCTCGCGAACGTCTTTCCGCCCTCCGCCAGCCGTCTCAACAGCGGCGCCGGCGTCCATAAATCCGAGCCGTGCCGCTTTTCAAATTCCTCGATCCGCGCGAGAACGTCTTGAAGGCCCACCGTGTCGGCGTAAAACATCGGACCACCGCGCCAGGCTGGGAATCCGTATCCATACAGATAGGTGATGTCGATATCTACCGCGCGGATAGCAATGCCTTCATCCAGCAGTTGCGCGCCTTCATTTACTAATGCGTAGATGCAGCGGTCCACGATTTCTTGGAACATGATTCGGCGTCGCTCGATGCCTGCCTTCTTTGCGGTCTTTTCGATGAGTTCCGCTACTTCCCGGTCGGGCGACGGCTTACGATTCTCGTCGTACTTCGACCATCCCTTGCCGGTCTTCTGCCCGAAACGGCCCATCTCATATAACAGGTTGAGTACCAGCGGTTGCCGCACCCCCGGCTTCTCCAGATGTTTGAACTCCTGCCGGATGTGCCATCCGATGTCCAGTCCGGCCAGATCGTCCACAGCCAGCGGTCCCATCGCCATTCCGAAATCGTAAAGCGCCTGGTTGACGTCCTCCACCGATGCGCCTTCTTCGACTAGGAATTGAGCCTCACGCAAATACGGCGCGACCATCCGGTTCCCGATGAACCCACGGCAATTGCCGGCAAGCACCGCGACTTTATTCAGCTTCTTGCCCAAACCCATTGCCGTAGCGATCGCCTCTTTCGCCGATGCTTCCCCCCGCACCACCTCGAGCAGGCGCATCACGTTCGCCGGACTGAAAAAATGTGTGCCGATAACCATCTCGGGACGGCGCGTTGCCGATGCGATTTCGTCGATGTTGAGGCTCGAGGTATTCGAAGCCAGGATGCAGGTGCGCTTCGCGACGCTCTCGATCTCGGAAAACACCTGTTTTTTCACCACCATGTTTTCGAATACGGCTTCCACAATAATGTCCGCTTCTTCGAAGCCCTGGTAGCTGAGCTGCGGCGTGATCGACCCAACGCGCTGCTCCATTGCGGCTTGCGAAAGCCTGCCCTTCTGCACGGTTTTCGCGTAATTATTGCGGATCGCAGTCATGCCTCGATCGAGCGCCGCCTGAGCTGTTTCTTTGACAATCACTGGAATTCCGGCGTTTGCGAAATTCATGGCAATGCCACCGCCCATCGTGCCCGCTCCAATCACAGCGGCTCGGCGGATCTCGTAAGTTTTTGTCTCCTTCGGAATGTCTGGAATCCTTGAGACCGTTCGCTCGCCGAAGAATGCGTGAATCAAGGCCTTCGATTCCGTCGAATAGAGGCACTCGTTAAAAAGTTCGGCTTCGCGTTTGCAGCCTTCTTCAAACGGGAGCTTCGTCGCAGCTTCGACAGCTTCAATCGCAGCCAACGGCGCATTTTGCCCGCGCTTCAATTTACGCGCTTGCTCACGCGCGTAAGTGAAAATTGCCGGATTTATATCGCGCAGCTTCTCGTTCCGGTCGCGCGTCTTCGGAATGGGTTTTTCCGCTACTTCACGCGCGAACACGATGGCGCCTTCGAGCAGTCCGCCTTCAATAATGCGATCCGCCAATCCCAGCTCAATCGCTTCCCGCGCTTTGATCGGCTCGCCCGACGCGCACATCTCGAGCGCCTTCGCGACTCCCGCCAGACGGGGCAGCCGCTGCGTGCCGCCAGCGCCGGGGATCAGCCCTAATTTCACTTCCGGCTGCCCAAGCTGAGCCGACGAGGCAGCCACGCGGTAGTGCCCGGACATGGCCGTCTCGAGCCCGCCGCCGAAAGCCGTTCCATGGATCGCCACCACCACCGGTTTCGAAGAATCTTCAATCGCCTGCAAAAACGGCAGCAATGTAAGACGCGGCTTTTCACCGGAGACGATCTTTCCGAACTCGCGAATGTCCGCCCCGGCGATGAAGGTCGCTCCAGCGCCAATTAACACCACCGCCCGCACTTGCGAATCTTCCGCCGCCGCCCGTATCGCGTTCTGAATAGCCTCCGGAATTCCCGGACTCAGCGCGTTCACCGGAGGATTGTCAATAGTGATCACCGCAACATCGCCGTGACTCGTCAGTTTCACAAGTTCGCTCATGAAGTCCTCTTCTGTAGGTATATACTGTGGCTGCTCAGAAATTGGATTGAAATGAGAGAAGCCGTGGTGGTCGCCAGCTCGCGGACCGGACTCGCGAAATCGTTTCGCGGCTCATTCAATATGACACGCCCGGAGGATCTGGCCGCGCATTGCCTGAAAGATGTTCTGCGCAAAACGCCACAGCTCGATCCCAACGAAATTGAAGACGTGATTCTCGGCTGCGCTCAACCGCATGGAATGCAGGGCCTGAATGTGGCTCGAAGGTCGGCCATCCTCGCCGGCTTGCCGGTTTCGGTTGCGGGCGCGACCGTAAATCGCTTCTGTTCTTCAGGACTCCAGGCGATCGCCATGGCCGCGCACCAGATCGTCAACGAAGGCGTTGACGCCGCGATCGGCGGTGGTGTCGAGAGCATCAGCCTTGTAGAACGGGATATCAATCCGCATCCGGTGCTGGTCCGGGAATCGCCCGGTCTCTACTTGGTGATGGGCGTCACCGCGGAGGTGGTCGCGAAACGCTACCGGATCGGCCGCGAGGCTCAGGATCAATATGCGCTTCTCAGCCAGCGGCGTACTGCCCGTGCGCAGCGCGAAGATTTTTTCGCTGAAGAGATCGCTCCCATGAAGACCGTTATGTCGATTCTCGATAAGAAGACCGGCGAGAAGGTCGGAACCCAGGAAGTCTCCTGCGACCGTGATGAATGCAATCGGCCGGAGACCACCATCGAGGGATTGCAGGCGCTGAAGCCGTACTTCGATCCCGACAGCGGGCAGGGAACGGTAACAGCGGGCAACTCCTCTCAACTCTCCGACGGCGCTTCGGCCACGCTCCTCATATCGCGCGATCGGGCCAATCAGCTTGGAATTCCCTATAAGCTGATCTTTCGCGGTTTTGTTGTCGCTGGGTGTGAACCGGATGAGATGGGTATCGGCCCGGTCTTCGCCGTACCGAAATTGCTGAAGCGCCACGGACTCGCGATCGGCGATATCGACCTATGGGAGCTCAACGAAGCGTTTGCTGTGCAGGTAATTTACTGCCGGGACCGGCTAGGCATCCCAATGGACAAGCTGAATGTGAACGGCGGATCGATTTCGATCGGTCATCCTTTCGGCGTGACAGGTTCGCGAATGACCGGAACACTCGCGAATGAGATGGCACGGCGGATCGGCTCGCGATTCGGCCTCGTCACCATGTGCGTGGGAGGCGGTCAGGGCGCCGCAGGCCTCTTCGAGGCTGTCCACTAGCCGCTGATCGCAGACTATTCGCGGCCGATAGAGACCGGTGCTTCCGGGAAGTGCTCTTCGGTCAAGCCGTATCGCGATCGCGGACGACGGTCTCGATTGGACCCCGGCCATTCCAGCCGCAAATCCTGGCACACTTCATCCAGCATATCGAGCGTCGCGGTCCGCTGCTCCATTGCAAAAATCGTCACCAGCAGGTTGTCTCCCAGCAAATTCATCAGCCGGGGAATCCCTCGCGAACGTTTGTGCAATTCTTCCATGATCTCGGGCGAGAAGACCTTTTGGTTCGGCATCCCGGCCCGGGCTAATCTCGTCTCGATATAGGCGACCGATTCTTCCGGACCCAAAGGGTTTAATAAACATCGCAGGACTACCCGCTGTTTCAATTGACGCAGATCCGGCGCGTCCAGCTTGCGGTCGAGTTCCGGCTGTCCCGCCAGAATGATTTGCAGCAGCTTGCCTTGCCGCGTCTCGAGATTCCCAAGCAGCCGGATTTCTTCGAGCACGTCCCATTCCAGATTATGAGCTTCATCGACAATCAACACGCAGGTACGCCCGCGCTCCGCTTGCCGGAGCAGAAGGGCGTCCAGCGCAAACAGCACGTCGGTTTTCGATTTGCGGTCGCACTGTAAATCGAAGTCGTAAGCCATCATCTCGAAAAACTGCTCGGGAGTGAGCCGGGAATTGAAAATAAAGGCAAACTCGATGCGTTGCGCATCCAGGTAATCCCGCAGGCATTCGAGCATCGTTGTCTTGCCCGTGCCCACTTCGCCGCTCAGAACAATGAAGCCCTTCCGGCTGCGTACGCCGTAGATGAGATTGGCCAGTGCCTCTTCGTGCTGAGGACTACGGTAGAGGAACTCCGGATCGGGACTAATGTTGAATGGGTTTTCCGCAAACCCGAAGTACGCGTTATAGATAGCGTTTTGCATAACTTAGCTCGATTTTCGAGAAGAGCTTGCTAGGCACGCCTAGTCGGGCTGAATAGACCCCCGCATCTTCATCATACAAGTAATCGGCAATTAAGCTGCCAAGCTTATGAATAACCTAGGCCAGAAGCAAAGAATATGCTGTTATTTCTCAAATTGCAAGCGAACCCACCCGGGAAGGGTGGAAGGCTGCCCACCGGCAAAGACCACCCGCCTCGTTTTTGGAAATGGCAGACCGTCGCGCAGCCCTTTCCCGATAGCCGGCAGCGCTCGCAGAATTTTACGGTACGCCTCTTGTTCGGTTTCAAGAAATCCGGCTTTCGAAAGGAACCCGCCTCCCCATCCGAGGCACAGCAGGCACGCCAGCGGTAACGCCCTCGTCGAAGCCAGCTCAGCCTTTAGGACTTCCAGCGCTTGCCGCAGAGAGTCAAGCCCGGCGAGATCCGCATAACCCCTGTGCAGATCCAATTGCGCCTCAGCGTACCGATTGGCGGCATCCGCGAACAATCCAAGCTCTGGAACCGATCTCCAACCCAGAAGTCGGCTCACTTCCTGATTCTTCAGGAATGTGCGCTCCTCCCACTCACCCGAAAACGACGTGCCCGGCACGGCCATCTCCGCAAAGACCGGCGTCGCCTCTGAACTGCGCTGGGGTGGGACGCTGCCTCGCCCCGCCACCTTCCAGGCGAGCTGAGGCTTCCCGCCCTGACGGGTATCGAGCGAGGCGACCCGAGTCAAAAAGATCTTGAATGCCGATGCGGGAACCGGCCGGCTGTCGGCCATCGCGAGTATCTTCACCTGCGAAGCTCCGCAACCCGCCTCAGCCGTTTCCCCGAGTCGCCGCGGCGCGCGGTCGCCCTCCACAGCGGTAGCGGCTCGCTCCATCGTTGCCGCCGTCCAACGCGAAAATACCAGGCCCGTCCGCAGAGCGCCCTTCACCGCCGATGCCGGCAAATAAGCTCCCTGGTAATTCGCTGCGAAGGTCGGTATGAACAAAGACTCGGAAGGCGCGGAATTCCAGATCGCGCTGGTTTCTGGGTGTTCAAAAGGAATGCGCCGTTGAGAAAAGTTCTGCGCAAAGCCGCCCCATGAGGCAAAATCCAGCTTGGTCGCCTTGCGCAACTGCGCCAGATAGCCCTCCAGTCTCGGACCCCGCGCCAACAATTTGAAAATCCGAGGCTGATCGAGAACATTCACCTGGTCCTTCCAGACCATATAGTCGATCGGGGAAAGCGCTTTCCCGTCGCCGACTAGCAGCGGCGTCAGAGCCGTAACGTTATATTTCATCGCTCTGCTCCCCGCCTGCTTCATTCGCCGGTGTCTCCACTTCCGTTACCGGCCTTTGCTGCAATACCGGCAGCTTTAAGGCAAGCGCTAGGCCGGAGCGATATACCGGGTGCTCGAATCCATCGGGAGCCACATCGACCACCGCTCCCGCCGGTTCCACATTCGCCGCAAGCACAGAACCTTCCGAAATCATCCGCGCGCTCTTCTTTTTCGTGGAGGATGCGCTCGCGCTTTCAATATGGCCGCCGCGCGAAACTAACTGGTAATCGCCTCCACTCCAGTCAACCGCATCGGTACCAGCAGGCGAGTAAAGCGACAGTAGCCAATAGAGCGATGTCCCGGCATCCGCGTTTCCATTACCGCCGTTTCCCAGCGCACGGCCCAGCTTCGGCATCAGCAAGCCTGGCAGCGTACCTGGCTCGAATTGCGGCGCTTCCGTCCGCCCCCAGCCGCTGCTTCGGCGTCCCCCGAATCCTGTATCCGCAAGCAGCCGGAATGCGCCCTCCACTCTACCTCTCCATGCCGTTTCCGCAGCCGCATCGGCATAGCGGGCGACCGTCCAAAGACCGGAGCCCGGCTCAAATTCCACGCAGGCCGAAGCAGCCACATGCACCGCGCTATGCGTAATCCGATCGACAGCCGCTCCACTGCGGGTCAGAACGCGAAAAGGGCTCGAAGTCGGCCGGTCCCGCCGCAACAGGCAGCCGCTCTCCGCGTCCGGAATCCATTGATCGGCGAGAATGCTCTGGCCCGCCAGAACGGATTCAATCAAACTCAATGGCACAAAATGCGCCGCGCTCCAGCGAATCTTCGCCAGAAACACCGGGCTCGTTGTCGTTACCAGGGACGTGGGCGGAGGCCATAGCGTGGCTGGCGGCGGAGCGAATAGCGTCTCTGCCTGAAATGGAAACAGCGAGCTGAAAGCAACCACCGGCGTAGCGGCCCGCGCCGTCGCATCCCGCCACTCCTCCAGGAACCCCAGTTGCTTCATCGCGATGGTCACGGCGGAATACAGACGATCGCTGCGAAACATCGTATCCACGCGATCCTCGCCGCCGTCTCCTGGGCCATATCGCCACGGCCCGGACGGCCGCAGACGGATCAAAACCGCCGGCTGCATTTACGCGAGCTTCTCGGCGAAATCATCGGCGCTGGCGGTCTGTTGCAGCGCCGCTAAATTCGCGCCGGAGAGTAATGCCGATTCGTCAGCCCCGCTCGCGTAGTAATTCTTGCTGCGCCAGGCGAGGCTCAAACCGCCAAAGCTGACGCGCCCGCTTCCCCGGCTTCCCCCGCCGCCCAACGCGTCGTCTTCGAGCAAACGCAGACCCTCCGCAACTCGCGTCAGCAGTACTTTGTCTTCGGGGCAAAGCACGTCGAGCACCATCCGAAACCGGAATCTGGCGCCCGCCGGAACCCGCTCCAGCGTCCGAGGGTTCGCCTGCGATGTAATGCGGTCCACCGCGTTTTCGCTCTTCACTTCCGTTAACTCGTCATCCAGGTTTTCGCGCATTTGCGGAGTGATGCTGTCCAGAACCAGAGGCGCATCGTACACCGTAAGCCGCGCTGGCGTTGCCGTTGCCGCTTCAATGGCGTCGCCGCTCACTTTTTCCACCCGTCCGGGATTTCGTCCGAATAAAACGCAGATGTCATCGTCGGGCCGATCGCTTTGATGTATCCGAACCTCCTGCCCCTTTCGTTTGGACAAATACACCAGCTCATCCGGCACCGCCAAGCCGAGCGACTGTTCGAGCAGGGAACGAAGTCTGCCGCGTATCGAGCTGCCGGGTATATAGGGAATTCCGAAGGCGTCTTTGACTACCGGATTATCGGCCCCTCCGATTTCGAGAGATCCTTTGCCCGCTCCAATATGCAGCCCGGTCTGGCAGTGTATCTCGCCTTCCAGGATCAGTTTCCCCAGAAAAGTCAGTTCAGTATCGGTGGTATGAGAGCTCATGCGTAAGCGTCCTGTTCCGTTCGCGTTATTCGTTGTAGGCGATGATGGCTTCAAATAAATCGCGGAAGCGCTCGTAGCCCCGCGTGTCGTTCTTACGCGTAACCTGCAGAAGCAGGCGTTCGAGCGCGTCCAGGCTCCGCAGCGAGTGGCGCGCAATCGTGTAAGCCAGCCTCGCGCGAACCATCACAAACTCGTGCTGCCGCTCGCCTTCAGGCGCGCGCGTGGCCCGGCGCACCGCATTATACAAACGCCGCAACTGGCTCTTGGTTCCCGAATCCATATCGCGCATCCGGCTCACCACCACGTGAGCCTGATTATCCAGATATAGGCTGTCGGCGACCAGTTTTTCGATGTCGATCTCGGGCGGTCCCTCGAAACGCCTGTCGCCTGGACCGCGCGGGCCGCCGCCGCGTTGGTCGCGCCCACGATCGCCGGACCGCGCGCCCGCATTCCGATCGCCGCCTCGCCCTTCATTTCCACCGCGGTCGTTGCCTCGCGGACCACCGCCCCGATTCTCTCCAGGCGGCCGGCTTTCAGTCTTCTTCTCTTCTGTGGTTTCAGGCATCTGTTTCCCTTTCTCGCGAGAATTCGGCTCCTAAGCCGTGCTCCCCACCGCCAGCCGGGCCCACTCGAGACCCACGCGCGCCGCCGGCCGCAGCTTCACTCCAGCCGCCTTCTTGCCGCCCAAGCCGGCGATCGCCGCATTCCGCGTGTTGCTTATTTCTTTTCCACGCGACTGCGGAATCACCCCGGAAAGCCGCATGTACGTCCGCCACGGTTTATCGGCCCGAACCGCTTTACCACGCCGCGCCGCGCGCGCCGAAGACCCTTCGCGATACATCGATGCTAATTCATTCAAATACTCCGGCGAACAGCCGAAATCCTTCACCAGCCGCGCCAGGCTTCCTTTTAGTTCTTCCGCCTCGCCGAGCCGTTTCCACTCCAAAGCTCGCCCGAACAGATAAAAGGTTCCCGCTTCGCTCGCCTTCGCCCTTCGCAATTGCGTCCCCGCGTCCTTAAAGACCGCCGCGAGGGGCGTGCCTATCTCCGGCGCAATGGAAAGCGCCATGCTAACGGACTTCCCCTCCAGGCTGGGCAGCGATTGCAGGTTCTGCTCGGCAAATTTGTCGAACAGCCGCTGCATTTCGCGCGCGATTGCGAGTAGCGCGTCCCAGGTTCCCAGCACCGCAAAGTCATCGCCGCCGCGGTATAAAATCGTAACCTTGCGCCAGAAATCGGGCACCGTGCAGAGCAGCGCCAGCTCCCCGGCGAAGAATTCCTTTAACAACATCGAGAGCTGAATGTGTTCTTCGACCGAGCCGACCCGCCGCAGAGGCAGTTCAAATTGGTCGACGTCGCCTCGCAGAATGCCCCATCGTGGAGCGCCCTCGGCGCGCTCCGCCAGTTCGGCAAGCGAGCTCGGACACGCGCTGGTATCGTTCAATGCAAAGCGCCGCGGAAAAAGAATTCCCTCGTCGTCTATCCCGAATTGCTCTTTCAACGCCCAGCAGTACTCACCTTCATCCCAACTGAGGTGTGCCGGCCGATCCGCGCTCCAGCCGACGCTTGCCGCCTGCTGTAGATTCCCGCCGAAGGAAGCAAAATAAGGATCGTCATTTTCCGTTGCTTCATAAAATGGCGCGAACACGGCCGCTGGATCGCCGTGCTTCGCGAGCGGCGCGGAGGTCTTGGCAAGCAGCGCGTCGTCCAGCCGCTTGCGCGCGATCGGCCACGCCCCCAGGTTCTCCGTGCTCGCCCATACCAGCCGCAGCGTGTTCCCGGAAAGCTTCGCAATGGCATCCGCCGCCCCGTTCAGAAAATCGTTCGCCCTGGAAATATCTTCTTCCGCGAGAACCAGCAGAAACTGTTCCGCGCTGCTCGAGCCCAGCAGCATGCGCGACAGTCTCAACTGAGCAAGCAGCGCCCGCGGCAGAACTTCGCACATTAGCGTGAGCCACGTGCATCGGCCCATCAGGTCGGCCATTTCATCGTGCCGCCCGGAAGATGGGGAGGTCAGAAACTCTTCGGAGCCGAGCAGTTGAGCTTGCAAAAAGACTTGCAGCGACATGAAAAGAGGTCGTGGCGACCCGCAACAGCGGTCTTAGCGTTGTTCAGCGGAACGCTCTCAGCCTAACACAGCCGAAAAGGTATTTCGCTCTGCCCGCTATATTTCTCCTCATCCCGCTGGTCCGCGATTCTATTCTGGAATCATGATTGTTTTCGTCACAGGAGCTACCGCGGGATTTGGCCAGGTCACCGCGCGCAGATTTGCCAAAGATGGCGCAAAGGTGATCGGTACTGGCCGCCGCAAGAAC
>Ga0208480_1000091_pt1 | contig 37396 bp, 30 predicted proteins | sample NGESurshal092012_4_FD_184485 | JGI IMG/M metagenome (GOLD analysis project Ga0208480, IMG submission 184485) | Arctic peat soil microbial communities from Barrow, Alaska - NGEE Surface sample F53-1 shallow-092012 (SPAdes) | ecosystem: Environmental > Terrestrial > Soil > Wetlands > Peat ... | reverse complement strand
CGCGGTGGCCGAGTCGTCGGGGAGGGCGATGAAGGCCTCGCTGGTGATCGCCAGGCCGAGTGACGGCGTGCCGATCGGGTCGAGCGCGAGGGCTCGGTCGGATGCGGCGAGCAGGCCGGCCCGGTCGCCGAGCTCGGTCGCGACGTAGGCGAGCCGGACCCAGGGGGCGGCGTCGTAGGGGCTGCGGGCGGCCGCGCGAAGGAGGTAGGCCCGCTCGACGATCGGCAGGCCGCGGCGGTCGGCGATGATTCCGGCGTCGATCAGCGGGGTGCTGTCGAGGGGGTTCAGGCGGGCGGCGAGGTCGGCGGTGGCGGCGGCCTGTTGGAGCTGGGCCGGGGTCGTGGCGTCGGCCGCCTGGGTGAGGGCCTGGTTGGCCTTTGACTGGGAGAGGGCCGGGAGGATCGCCGAGGCGGCGATCGCCGCGAGGCCGAGCGTGAGGGCGGCGAGGGCGAGTCGGGCGACGATCGGGGGGCGGTTGGGGTGCGCGCGAAGCTGGGGCGGGCGGAGGGGCTTCGGCACGGCGGCGGCGACGGCGAGCAGGACGAGGGCGGGGAGGGTGACGCCGGGGATGTCCCAGTCCCAGTCGAAGACGCCGTGGACGAGCCAGGCGATCGCGGCGGCGAGGCAGGCTCCGGCGAGCGCCTGCTCGCGTCCGGGCGCGGCGCGGCGGACGCGGCGCAGGGCGGCGGTGATCAGGGCGGCGACGGCGCCGAGGGCGAGCAGGGCGCCGATCAGGCCGGTCTCGGCGAGCAGCTGGAGGGGGACGTTGTGGGGCTGGCGGACCGAGAGGGGCGGCGGCTTGCGGTAGAGCAGATGGGTGGTCGGGAAGCTGCCGGCGCCCCAGCCGCCGAGCGGGCGGGCGGAGAAGGCGCCGGCGGCCTCCTTCCACCAGACCCAGCGGTTGCCGGAGTTCGTCGACAGCAGGCGCGCGGGGTCGGAGACGGGGACGGCCTTGGCCTGCGTGAAGGAGTGGACCTGGTGGGAGATCTGACCGAACAGGCCGCGGGAGGAGACGATCAGGCCGATCAGGAAGAGCGCGACGAGGACGAGTCCGCCGCGGCGCAGGGCCCGCCAGACGGCGGCCGTCCCGGCGGGGTCCTCGGGGTAGTAGGCCTCCGTGGCGATCAGCCGCCGGCCGGCGTAGGCCAGCGCGAGCAGGCAGAGGACGATCAGCAGGCCGAGCTCGAGACCCGGGGTCACGCGGTCGGCGACGGAGACGTTGTCATGGGTCAGGGCGTCGCGGCCGAAGGCGAACGCGAGCGGGGGGATCGCGGCGAGCGCGGCGAGCGCGCAGGCGAGCAGGCCGCGCAGGCGGGGCCCGCCGAGCCAGATCGTCGCGGCGATCGCGGCGATCAGGGCAAGCACGCCGCCGCGGGAGTAGGTCATCCCGAGCACGGTCAGCAGCAGGGCGAGGGCGACGAGCGAGCGGACGCGGGCGTTCGGACGGCGGGTGACGTCGGTGGTCAGGCGCAGGGCGAGGGGGACGCCGATCACGCAGAGCAGGCCGAGCGCGTTCCAGTAGTCCAGGGGCGCCCGCAGGCGGGAGAAGATCGCCGTCTGGTTGAGGTCGAAGAGGCCGGGGATGTGGGCCCAGGGAATGACCTTCCCGCCGAGCGCGTAGAGGGCGGCGGCCAGGCAGACGGCGAGCAGGCCGCGGGCGGCGAGCTCGGCCGGCGCGGTGACGCGGGAGGCGGCGGCGAGGGCGAGCCCGGCGACGAGGGCGTAGTCGATCGACCGGTTGACCTCGACCCAGGTGTCGGAGGGGGAGACGCTCCAGAGCAGGGAGAGCCCGCACCAGACGGCGAACGCCCCGAGCAGGCCGACCCCGAGCAGGGCCGTCCGGGAGGCGAGCGGCAGCTCGGCGTGGGCGCCGAGCCAGGCGATCGCGCCGGCGAGGGCGAGCCCGGCGACGAGCACCTGGAGGCGGGTCTCCTGGGGCAGGGCGGTCGCCCCCTGGGCGAAGGCTGCGTAGGCGCAGGCGAGCATCAACCCGACGAGCAGGCGTGGGCCGGCGGCGCTCTTGACGGGCGCCGCGATGCCGGGGGCGGGCTGCGCCGGGGGTGCTGAGCGGGTAAGCAGCAAGCGGCCATCATCTAGCATTGGCCGGCAGATGGGCACGATTAGGGGTCTTCTGAAGTGGTGGGTCGCCCTCGTCCTCGGTGGCTTGGTGGTCGCCGCGCCGGCGGCGTCGGCGTCGGCTTTCGACACGCTGTTCAACACGTATCGGAACACCGGGACGATTCCGTCGTGCAAGTACTCGGTCGCCGAGCTGCAGAGCGCGGAGAGCAGCGTCCCGCCGGACATCCAGCAGTACGCGCCGGATTTCCCGGCGGCCCTGCAGGCGGCCCTGCAGGCCCGGGCGCGAGGGGTCTGCGGGGGGAAGGGCAACGGGGCGACGCCGGCTGCGCCTAAGTCCGGGGCGGCGTCCAAGCCGAAGGGGCCGGCGCGGCCGAGTCCGGCCGGCGTGACACCGGCGCCGACCCGATCGGCCGCGGCCGGGCTCTCGCCGATCGCCGCGGCGGCCGCCGCGGCGCCGTCGGCCGGGGGATCGGGAACGGGGAAGGTCGCGCTGATCGTGGTCGCCGCGCTGATGGCCGCCCTGGCGGCGGCGGCGCTCTGGTGGATGGTGGCCGTCCTGCGGGGCCGTGAGCCGGCGTGGATGGGGCCGGCCGGGCACGCGCTCGGCGAGGTGCGCCTGCGGGCGGGCGGCGCCCTGCGGGAGTTCGCCGACTGGATCCGGCTCGGGCGCTGAGCGGCGCGCTCGGCAGTCGGGCCGGCCGTCGGCCCGGCGGGCAGCCGGCGAGGTCGGTCCGGCCGCTTGGCTCGACGGGTGCCGGAAGCCGCCGCAGGGGAGCGGCGAAACACTCGGATTTCACCCCGCAAAGTGGTAGAATTTGGCTACGTAGAGCGCTGAGGACGAGCCTGTGGGACTTGGGCGTCGAGTGGTGGTTATTCGGAACTACCGGCGAAACGCGCTGCTGGGGGTCCCGGTCCGTCCGACCGGTTCGCAACCATCGTCCGCCCGCTTTCGGTAAGCAAGTCAGAGGAGTAGTTCGATGGAAGTCACGCCGCAGCCCACCCCGATCGACGACGTCAAGCCGGGCGAGGCGATGACGATCGCACGCCGTTTCACGACCGCCGGGTCCGACCCGTACGAGACGGTCGAGTGGGAACGGCGGGACGCGCGGATCGGCCACGGCGGCCGGGTCGCGTTCGAGCAGCTGGACGTCGAGTTTCCGAAGACGTGGTCGCAGAACGCGACGAACATCGTCGCGCAGAAGTACTTCCGGGGTCAGCTGAGCTCGCCGACGCGGGAGCGGTCGGTCAGGCAGATGATCGGCCGGGTCGCGGGAACGATCGCGGGATGGGGCCGGGCGCGGGGCTACTTCGCGAGCGACGCGGCGGCCGCTGCGTTCGAGGACGAGCTGACCTTCATCCTGCTGCACCAGCTGGCGGCCTTCAACTCGCCGGTCTGGTTCAACGTCGGCTTCGAGGAGAACCCGCAGTGCTCGGCGTGCTTCATCCTGTCGGTCGACGACACGATCGAGTCGATCCTCGAGTGGAACACCAAGGAGGGCATGATCTTCCGGGGGGGCTCGGGCTCGGGGATCAACCTCTCGAACATCCGCGGGTCGATGGAGCCGCTGGCCAAGGGCGGGACGGCTTCGGGGCCGGTCTCCTTCATGCGGGGAGCCGACGCGTGGGCGGGGACGATCAAGTCGGGCGGGAAGACGCGGCGGGCGGCGAAGATGGTCGTCCTGAACATCGACCACCCGGACATCCGGGAGTTCATCGCGTGCAAGGCCAAGGAGGAGGACAAGGCTCAGGCGCTGCGGGATGCGGGCTTCGACATGTCGATCGACGGGGACGGGTTCCACTCGATCCAGTACCAGAATGCGAACAACTCGGTCCGGGTGACCGACGAGTTCATGCAGGCGGTGGCCGATGACGGCGAGTGGCAGCTGACGAGCCGGGTGACCGGCCTGCCGGTCGGTGAGCCGCTGCGGGCGCGCGACCTGATGCGCGAGCTGGCGCAGGCGGCCCACCGGTGCGCGGATCCGGGCGTCCAGTACGACACGACGATCAACAAGTGGCACACGTCGCCGAACAGTGGACGGATCAATGCGTCGAACCCGTGCTCCGAATATATGCACGTCGACAACTCGGCGTGCAACCTGGCCTCGCTGAACCTGATGAAGTTCCGCCTGGCGGACGGGAGCTTCGATGTCGGGGCCTTCGAGCACGTCGTCGACGTGGTCCTGCTGGCCCAGGAGATCGTCGTCGGTCCGTCGAGCTACCCGACCGAGGAGATCGGCGTCAACGCACGGGCGTTCCGCCAGCTCGGCCTGGGCTACGCGAACCTGGGGGCGTTCCTGATGTCCAACGGGATGCCCTACGACTCCGACAACGGCCGGGCGGCGGCGGCGGCGATCACGGCGCTGATGACCGGCCGGGCGTACGCGCAGTCGGCGCGGATCGCCGCGGGACTCGGGCCGTACGAGCACTACGAGCTCAACCGCGAGGCGCACAACAACGTGATCCGGATGCACCGGGACGCGGCCTACGAGATCGCCGGAGCCGAGCAGGTCGACGAGAACCTGCTGGCCGCGTCACGCCGGTCGTGGGACGAGGCGCTCGAACTGGGTGAGCGGTTCGGCTTCCGCAACGCGCAGGCGAGCGTGCTCGCGCCGACGGGGACGATCAGCTTCCTGATGGACTGCGACACGACGGGCGTCGAGCCGGATTTCTCGCTGGTCAAGTTCAAGGAGCTGGTCGGCGGCGGGCAGATGACGATCGTCAACCGGACGGTCCCGCTGGCGCTGGCGACGCTGGGCTACTCGGACGAGCAGATCGAGCAGATCGAGCGCTATATCGACGAGCACGCGACGATCGTCGGGGCGCCGGGCCTCGCCCGGGAGCACCTGCCGGTGTTCGACGTCGCGGTCGGCGAGCGGGCGATCTCGCACATGGGCCACATCAGGATGATGGGCGCGGTCCAGCCGTTTCTGAGCGGGGCGATCTCGAAGACCGTGAACCTGCCGCAGACGGCGAGCGTCGAGGACATCGCGGACGCCTTCACGCAGGCGTGGGAGCTCGGTGTCAAGGCGCTGGCGATCTACCGGGACGGGTCGAAGACGGCGCAGGCGCTGCGGACCGACGCGCAGGAGGATCGGCCGGTGGAGGAGCCGGTCGACGTCGACGCGGCGATCGCCGAGGCGCTGGCGAAGGCCGGGCCGAAGCGGCGGCGGATGCCGCAGGAGCGCCAGTCGATCACCCACAAGTTCTCGATCGGCGGCCACGAGGGATACATCACGGCCGGCATGTACGAGGACGGGACGATCGGCGAGATCTTCCTGACCGACATCGGCAAGGAGGGATCGACGCTGCGGGGGATGATGAACTCGTTCGCGACGGCGATCTCGATCGCCCTGCAGTACGGGGTGCCGCTGGAGACGCTGGTCCAGAAGTTCAGCTTCATGCGCTTCGAGCCGGAGGGGATCACCCAGAACCCGGAGATCCCGTTCGCGAAGTCGATGCCCGACTACATCATGCGTTGGCTGGCGTCGCGGTGGCTCGATGCCGACCAGCAGGAGGAGTTCGGCATCCTCACGCCGACCGTCCGTGCCCGGAAGGCGGCCGAGGAGGCCGCGCAGTCATCGTGGGTCTCGGACACGGCGGGTCCGGCGGTAGATCACGAAGCCGATGGTGCCGACCCGACCAACGGCGCGAGCAACGGCCACGGGAACGGCGGACACGGCAACGGCGGCAAGGCCCGCGGGGCAGGCGGACCGCAGGCCGGTCGGGCCCGGATCCAGCCGGCAGCCGCGGCGATGACCGACTCCCCGCCGGTCGTCCCCGCCCGGCTCAAGGGCTTTGACCTGGGCCCGGCGTGCGGCCAGTGCGGCGGCATGATGCAGCGCACCGGGTCCTGCTACACCTGCGGGAGCTGCGGGAACAACACCGGCTGCGGGTAGGTGCGAACGCACTTTTCGGTTGCAGGCGGTGGGTAGGTGCACGGGCCACGTGAAGTAGACGCGTGCGCACCCGAGATCCACGGCAGCGAGCGTAGGAAGTGGGACGTCCTGTCCCGGCGAGATCGACATCCGACCGCGTCGGCAGAATCCGCGTCCGTGCCTGGCCCAGACCGAGAACCATTGGCGTCAGCCCGTGGCCGCGCCGCGCCGCGCGACGGAACGCCGGACGTTCGCGCCGAGATCGAGCGCGCTTGGGAGATCCTCGGTCGACTCAACGCGCTGGTACCGGGTGACTTCGACGGCGTTCGCGCGCTCCTCGGCGAGCTGACCGGCCAGGAGCTCGACCCGTCGGTTCGCGTGCTTCCGCCGTTCCATACAGACGGTGGACGCAACCTCCGATTCGGCTGCAACGTGTTCGTGAACCACGGCTGCACCGCGATGGACTTCGGCGGCATCGAGATCGGCGACGACGTGATGATCGGGCCGAACGTGCATCTCGTCAGCTCGGGCCATCCGCTAGACCCGGCGACCCGCCGCTCGCAGATCACCACTGCGCCGATCCGCATCGGCAGCGGCGTGTGGATCGCCGCAGGCGCGATGGTCCTGCAGGGCGTCACGGTCGGCGACGACGCAGTGGTAGCCGCCGGCGCCGTCGTCACGAAGGACGTCCCGCCGCGCACGCTGGTCGCCGGCGTCCCCGCGCAGGTCATCCGGTCGCTCTGAGGATCAAGGCGCGTCCTGCGCGACTGGCTGGGTGGGGAGCCGGCCCGCTCGATGCACTCGCTCAGGGCCCGATCCCTTTCGCCCGCTGCTCCGTCAGCGCGGCGTCGGTCTTTCCGAGCGCGTCGAGTCCCATCGCACGGAGTACGGCGGGGGCCTTGATGAACTGGAGCTCGTCGTACTGGACGATCTGGATGCGGTTGCCCCAGGGATCGCGGAAGTCGAGGCCGCGCCCCGGGAGGATCTCGACGCCGGCGTCCTCGAGCGAGCGCCGGACCGCGCCGGCGTCGTCGACGACCAGACCGAAGTGCCGCGCGTCGTCGGCCGGTTGTGTCCGGCCCGCCGCGAGCGCGATGAACTGGTCGCCCGCATCGATGAACGCCATCCGCGAGCCGACACGGCCACGCAGCTCGAACGACAGCACCCTGCCGTAGAAATCCAGCGCCTCGTCGATGTCGCCGACCTCCAGCGCGATGTGGTTGATCCCCACGAGCCTTGCCCTGCCCATTCGACTCTCCGTTCGTCTCGCCGTGCGTTCAGCTGCGTCTCGCCTGCGCTGAGGCTAGCCGTCGCCGGGACCGGTCTCTAGGATTGCGGCTCGCCGGTGCCCGCGACACGGCACACTGCACGTATGACCCAACGTCCCGAGACACCCCTCAAAGACCTCGCCGGCACGCTGCGGACGCTGCTGCGCAGCAACAGGGCCGCAGCCGAGGCCCTCGTCCAGATCCAGGAGATCGAGACGCTCGCCGAGGATCGCCTCCGGCCCCTCCTGCCCGAGCTGCGCGTGATCAAGGACGACGCGGTCGCGGCCGCCCGCGACCTCGACGCCGCCAAGCTCGGCGAGCTCCCGTTCCGCCTGCGCGACCTCGTCGCCAGCGCCGGCAACGGCCATCGGGACGCGCCCGGCTCGGGCGACGCCGGTCCGGCCAATGGTTCCGGGCCGGACGCGGCGGCCGACCTCGCGGCCGGGCACACCTCCTATCCGTCCGACCGCATCCTCCCGCTCGCCGCCCCCGCGCCCGACCCGGCCGCCGAGATCGCTCTCAACTCGCCCAAGCGGGTCGCCGAAGCCCTCTTCCACCTCCACGAGCTGCGCACCGCCGGCATCCTCGATCAGGTCGAGTACGACGCCAAGAAGCGGGAACTGCTCGACCGCCTGTAGTCCGATGGCCCGCCGGATCACCGCTCCAGGCCGCGCTCGGCTCGGCCGGACCACGGTCGTGCACGTCGGCCTGCTGGCAGCCGTCGTCTGCCTGCTCCTCGCCGCCCCTGCGATCGCCGGCGCCCAGAGTCCGGCGCCGGTCGGCTACGACGTCTCCTACCCGCTCTGCGGGATGCCCTATCCCGCCGGTCAGGCCTTTGGGATCGTCGGCGTCAACGCGGGCCTCGCCAACACCCCGAACCCGTGCCTCCCGGCCGAGCTCGCCTGGGCCGCCGCCTCTCCCGGCCTCGCCAGCCCGCCGGTCGCGCCGGTCGCGCTCTACGTCAACGCGGCCGACCCCGGCAACGGCGTACCAGACTGGCCGTCGCCGGCCAACGGGACGGCCACGGCGAGCACCCCGTACGGCGCGTGCGACGGTACGTGGAGCACGGCCTGCGGCTACCTCTACGGCGTCGAGCGGGCCGTCTTCGACTACCAGCTCGTCGGCGCCGCGGCGACGGCCGTCGCCCCGACCACGGCGACCTGGTGGCTGGACATCGAGACCACGTCGAGCTGGGCGACGCCGGCCGAGCAGCCGACCTGGGCCGCACTCAACGCCGCCACGATCGAGGGCTTTCTCGGCGGCCTGCGAGCGTCCGGCGCGACCGGCACGATCGGCTTCTACTCGACACCCCTCCAGTGGCTCGCGATCACCGGCCTGACCGCGCAGACCAGTCCCCAGCAGTTCCCGACGACCTCGCCCGACTGGATCGCCGGCGTCGGCTCGCCAGCCCAGGCGCTCGCCAACTGCGCGAAGAGCTTCTCCGGCGCCGCGGTCGTGCTCGCCCAGTTCTCGGCCGGCGGACTCGACGCCGACTATCCGTGCCCGGCCAGCGGTCCGCCCCCGGCCGTACCGGCCGGCCTGCGGATCACCTCGCACGCGCTGACCCGGACCCAGCTCACCCTGAGCGGCCGGGTCGCCCCGACCTACCGCGGCCACGTCGAGGCCGAGCTCGACGAGACCTATCGCGGCAGGACGGTCCGCGTCCGCAGGGGCGTCCCGGCGCTCAACGGAAGCTGGACCGCGACGGTCCGCCTCCCGAACCGCTACCGCGGGCTCGTCTCGACAGCGACCGCGCTCGCGACGACCCGCGCCCAGGACGGTCTCAAGGCCGGCCAGGCCCACCTGGTGATCCACCTCCACGGCTGACCGCTTCCTCCGCCGGCGGGCCGATCGCCTCGCGCGCGGCCTCCGCGTCGAGCCCCGACCCCCGCAGCAGGTCGAACGCCGTCGCCCGGACCTGACCGACGAGCACGCTGGTCGACAGGTCGTGGCGGCGCCTGAGCACATCCGTCGCCCGGTGGGCCGCCGCGGCGGCCAGGCGCTGGGTGTGGACGGCCAGCGCCGGGTCCGCCAGGTGCTCGCCGAGGCTCCGCGCGGCGGCCCCCAGCACGCGGATCGCCTCGATCAGCTCGGCGTCCGGGTCGCTCTCGCGACGGACCGCCGTGAGCCCGGCCCGGGCGACCGCTCGGGCGTTGCGCACAAGCAGGTCGACGGCTCCCGACGCGTCGGCGTAGGACCGCAGCTGGCCGCGCGCCCGCCGGTGGGGCGGCGAGAGCCAGGCCGTCTCCCGGGCGACCGCCAGCGCGTCGTAGAACTCCGTGATCTGCGGGTCGAGCGACCGCAGTCGGGTGAGGCCACCCTCGGCCAGCTCGATGTCGCCACGGGCGAGCGCGTCCGCGACCCGATCGAACGCTCGGACGACCGCTTCGAGGATCGGCTGGCTGGCCTTCGAGACGAGCGTCAGCGGGTTGCGGGGGAAGATGACCTGGCCGATCACGAGGGCCACCGCGCCACCGATCAGGGCGTCGACGAACCGCTCGGGCAGGGCCCCCTGCCCGAGCGGCCCTCGGCAGGGTCAGGACGAGGATCGCCGAGATCGCAGCCTGGTTGACGAGGATCGTGCCCCCTCCGAGCAGAAGTGCCGCCGCCATCGCGAGGGCCACGACGACACCGAGCTGGATCGCTCCGGTCCCGAGCAGCCGGCTGAGGATGTCAGCGATCGCGATCCCCACCGCCACACCCCCGACCAGCTCGACCGCCCGCCGCCGTGGCTGGCCGCGCGCCACGCCGAGTGAGATCACGGCTGACGCCGGCGCGAAGTACGGGGCCGGGTGGCCGAACGCGACCCGCGCCACGAACCACGCGACCGCTGCGGCGACGGCGGTCTGCCCGATCGGCGCCCACGCTCCACGCAGGCGCTCGAGGCGCCGGGCCGCCGACGCCTGCACGGCCGCCGGAAGCGTCTCCGAACGACCCACCGGACGTGCCTTCTGCGGAGCGCTCGTCGGCGGTGCCTGCTGCGGACGACCGACCGGACGTGCCTGCTGTGGACGACTCACCGGACGTGCCTTCTGCTGAGCACTCGTCGGCGGTGGCCGCTGCGGCCGGGTCATCCGCTGCTCGGCAGGAGCGTCTTCAGTAGACCGTCGAGGGTGCTCGCGCCCGGGCCGACCACCACGTGGATGATCCGGCCCTCCCTGTTCCACGCGATCAGGTTGAGCGTCTCCAGGCGGTCGAGCACGAACTGGAAGGCCTCGGCCTCGGCCGGGGTCGCGTAGGTCCGGGCGACGTCGAACGCGTAACCGCTCGCGTCGAGCGGGTCCGCCTCGGCCAGGCCGTGGCTCGCCCGGGCAGCCGTCGGAAGATCCGCCGAGTCGGTCGTCGCCGCCGTCACCTCGAGCACTGCGCTCGTCCCGGCGATCGCCCGGACCGCCGCCGCCATGTAGAGGGCGCTCGCCAGCGCCTCCCGACGCAGATGGAGCGGCCCGTCGGCCCGCAGGCCGACCGCCGTCGCCTGCGCCCCGCTCGGCAGGGCGACCACCGCCCCGCTCGTGCGGCCAACCGCGAGCGCCGCCTTGGTCGCGAACTCCGGCGTCCCGGTCCCCCGGAGCACGAGCTCGGCCGACGGCGCCCCGTTCTCGAGCTTCGAGATCGCCACCAGCTTGGCCGGATCGCTGGTGTAGAGCGAGAGCACCTGGCCGGCGGCCTCCACCCGCCAGAGGTAGGTCGACGAGTCGTCGCCGAGCCCGGTCAGCCACGTGTAGGTCGACGCGTGGTCGATCGGCGTCGAGTCGAAGTACAGCTTCGCGTAGCTGAGGCCGTTCTCGCTCACCACCTTCGCGATCGGATCGCCCGCCTCCCCGCTCCCCGCGTACCGTCGGATCGCGGTCTCCAGATTGCCGATCCCCATGTGGTAGGACTCGATCGCCAGGTCGTCGCGCCCGAAGATGCCCTTCGCGGTCTTCAGATACTGCTCGGTCGCCGCCAGCGCCAGCGCCGGATCGAAGCGCTGGTCGATTCGCGCCCGGTCGGCCTCGAGGCGTGTGACCCGCGCCGTCTGGCCGTGCGCCGCCGCCGTCCCGATCTCCGTGCCCAGCCGCCGGCTTGTCGCAAGATCCACGTGCATCCCGAGCAGCTGGGTCGCCGTGCCCGCGACGATCTGGGTCAGGCCGGCCGCCGCACTCGGATCCGATCCGGCGATCACCTCGGGTCGCCCGGCGCTCTCGAGCATCACGATCGCCTCGAGCGTCGACGCGCCGAGCGGGCCGCCGGCCGCCGCCTTGGCCGTCAGGCCGGCGAAGCTCTCCGTCCGTCTGGCGGACGCCACGACCCCGCCGGGGCTCTTCGTGTAGATCAGGTTGCTCTCGCCGGCCGCCGCCGCCGCCTCGAAGATGCTCTCGTGGGCCGGGTCGTAGGCCAGCGGGTCGAACGTACCGCCGACGCCGCCGCCGGCGGCCAGCAGTCGACGCGGTCCTCCGCCCCCACGGGTCAGCGCCACGACGACGACCACGACCACCAGGAGTCCGACGACGAGAGCCGCCCGGCGGGCCCGGATCGTCTCCGCCGAGACCCCCGACGGCGTCCGCCCCGGCCGTCGGCCGACGGACCTGATTCTGCGTTGCGTCGGCACAGCCCCGAGCCTAGCGCCGGGTCTTCAGGAAATCATCAGGATCCCTGCCTACTCTCGGTCGTCAGGCTCCGTCCACCAGCAAGGAAGGTCGCAGATGATCGAAGCATTCGGTCTGACCAAACGCTACGGCGACAAGCTCGCGGTCGACGACCTCTCGTTCACGGTCCCAGCCGGTCAGGTGACGGGCTTCCTCGGTCCCAACGGCGCCGGGAAGTCCACGACGATGCGGATGGTCCTCGGCCTCGACAGGCCGTCCGCCGGGTCGGTGACGGTCAACGGCAGGCCATACACCGACTACCGCCGGCCGCTCTTCGAGGTCGGCGCGCTGCTCGAGGCCAAGGCGATCCACGACGGTCGCAGCGCCTACAACCACCTGCTCTGCCTCGCCCAGAGCAACGGCATCCGCCGTGGCCGGGTTGACGAGGTGCTCGACGCGGTCGGCCTGCGCGAGGTCGCCCGCAAGCGCTCGGGCGGGTTCTCGCTCGGCATGGGACAGCGCCTGGGCATCGCCGCGGCGCTGCTCGGCGATCCAAGGGTCCTGATGTTCGACGAGCCGGTCAACGGCCTCGACCCCGAGGGCGTCCAATGGATCCGCAACCTCCTCAAGTCGCTGGCCGCCGAAGGCCGGACCGTGTTCGTCTCGAGCCACCTGATGAGCGAGATGTCGATCACCGCCGACCGCCTCGTGATCATCGGCCGCGGCCGGCTGATCGCCGAGACCACGGTCGAGGAGTTCCTCAAGGGCGGCACCGGCAACTTCGTCCGCGTCCGGTCTCCCGCGGCCGACCAGCTCGCCCGGCTGCTCAAGGCCCAGGGCACCGCGACGGTCCGCGATCCCGACGGCGCCCTGCGCGTCAGCGGCGCGAGCCTCGAGGTCGTCGGCGAGCTCGCCGCGGCCAATGGCCTGACGCTGCACGAGCTCTCGGCCCACAAGGCGTCGCTCGAGGACACATTCATGGAGCTCACCCGAGACTCCGTCGACTTCCGCACCGACGACGGCGCCGTCGCCCTCGTGCCCGCGGAGAGGTGAGGTCAGACATGGAAGCCATCAGCAGCCCCGAAGTCGCCTACAGCCCGTTCACCGAGTTCACCAACGTCCTGCGGTCCGAGTTCACAAAGCTCCGGTCAGTCCGCTCGACCTACTGGACGCTGTTTGCCGCGGTCGTCTTCACGATCGGTCTCGGCGTGCTCGGGGCGTTCGTCGTGCCCGCCCACCTCCAGGCCCACGACCGGGCGACGTTCAACGCCACTCGGCTGAGCCTCAGCGGTGTCAACCTCGCCCAGATCGCGGTCGGCGTCCTCGGCGTCCTGATCATCACCAACGAATACGGCACCGGCATGATTCGCGCCACGCTCAGCGCCGTGCCCCAACGCCGCCTCGTGCTCGCCGCCAAGGGCGTCGTCTTCGCGGCGGTCGCCCTCGTCGTCGGGCTGATCGCGAGCTTCATCGCCTACTTCGTCACCCAGGCGATCCTCTCCGGCCAGCACCCGGCCGCGTTCGCCGGTCGCCAGCTCCAGTCCTCGCTCTCTGACCCGGGCGTCCTGCGCGCGGTTGCCGGCGCCGGCCTCTACCTCGCCGTCCTCGGTCTCCTCGGGCTCGGCCTCGGAGCGATCATCAGGGTCAGCGCCGGCGCGATCTCCGCCCTCTTCGGCCTGCTCTTCGTCCTCCCGATCTTCTCAGCGGCAGCGCTCCCCCAGTCGTGGCAGAACACGATCAACCCGTATCTCCCGTTCAACGCCGGCAGCGACATCTTCAAGGTCCGCCTCGATCCGACCGACCTCGGCCCGTGGGCCGGGTTCGGCGTCTTCTGCATCTATGCCGCGGTCGCCCTGGCCGTCGCCTGCGTCGTGATCAGCCGACGCGACGCCTGATCACCGGGTAGCCGGCTCTCCCGCCGTCCGGGCCGGGCGGCGGGAGACCGCCCGTTTGCGCGATCCTTAGGGCATGCCCGAGCGCCTCGCGGTGATCGACCTCGGGTCGAACACGTTCCGCCTCGTCGTCTTCACCGCGGGCGACGGCTGGTGGAAGCGGACCGACGAGATCTTCGAGCCCGTCCGGATCGGCGAGGGCCTCGCGGCGAGCGGGTCGCTCGGCCGGGAGCCGATCCGCCGGGCCCTCGCGACGGTGCACGTCTTCGCCCAGTTCTGCCACGCCAACGGCCTTGCCGGCGACGCGATCAAGGCGGTCGCGACGAGCGCGATCCGCGACGCCGCGAACGCCGGCGACTTCCTCGAGCCGGCCCAGCTCGACGGGACCCTCGCGATCCGCGTGCTGACCCGCGAGGAGGAGGCCCACTACGGCTACCTCGCGGCCGTCAACTCGACGACGATCGCCGACGGCTGTGTCCTGGACCTCGGCGGCGGGTCGATGCAGCTCGTCGGCGTCGAGGGCCGTCTCGCCCGCCAGTCGGAGTCGTTCGCGCTCGGGGCCGTCCGCATGACCGAACGCTTCCTCGCCGAGGACAGGCCGGCCAAGCGGCGCGAGCTCGACGCCCTGCGGGCTTACGTCGCCGGTGCCCTCGAGCGCGTCGACTGGCTGACCGGCACCGGCCGCCGTCTGGTCGGGATCGGTGGCACCGTCAGAAACCTCGCGACCGCCGCCCAGCGGGCCGCCGGGCTCCCGTCGATCGGGGTCCAGGGGATGGTCGTCACCCGCGACGCCCTCGCCGACCTCGTCGAGCGGCTCGCCGCGCTCCCCCCGGACGGGCGGGCCGGCGTCCCGGGGATCAAGTCGGCGCGGGGCGACCTGATTCTCGCCGGCGCCGTCGTCGTCGGCGAGGTGCTCGAGATCGGCGGCTTCGACGCGATCGAGGCGACCGAGGCCGGTCTGCGGGAGGGTGTCTTCTTCGAGCAGCACGTCGCCGGTCCGCCGTCGCTCTTCGACGACGTCCGCCATTCGAGCGTGGTCAACCTCGCCGCCCAGTACCAGGTCGACATCCCGCACACCCGGCACGTCGCCGAGCTCGCACTCGGCCTCTTCGATGAGCTGGCCGCCGCGGGGCTTCACCCGGGCGACCCGATCGAGCGGGAGCTGCTGTGGGCGGCGAGCGTCCTCCACGATGTCGGCATGTCGGTCGACTACGACGACCACCACAAGCACTCTCGCTACCTGATCCTCAACGCCGGGCTGCCCGGCTACAGCCCGAACGAGGTCGCCGTGATCGCCCAGGCTGCCCGCTACCACCGCAAGGGCGTGCCCGACCCCGGCTTTCTCGCTCCGGTCCTCGAGCCCGGCGACGAGGCTCGCCTGCGGCGCCTGGCCGTGCTCCTGCGCCTCGCCGAGGACCTCGAGCGCTCGCGCGACCAGTCGGTCCGCGAGGCCCACGTCCGGGTCACCGGTGATGGGGTCGAGCTCCATCTCGTCGCAGGCGTCGGCGATCTCGCCGTCCCCCGCTGGGCCGCCGAGCGCGAGACCGGCGTCTTCGAGTGGGCGTTCGGCGCCAGCCTGGTGATCGCTGGTCCACCCGACGGCGATTGACTTCGACTTGTGCCGGCCGCCTGGCTCACAGCTCTGCCGGGATCCCTCGTCACGCGACGGGATCGTCGCTCGACCGCTTCGCAGGCCGGGATAATGATCACGTGAGTGGATCGACGACGCTTGGTCCGGTCCACCAGGCGTACCTTCTCCAGGCCCGCCAGATGCAGGCCCTGTCGTTCATGGTCCACATCCCGCTGGTCGCCTTCGGGATCGCGTTTCCGGCGATCGTGCTGTTCGCCGAGTGGCTCGGAATGCGCACCGGCGACCCCCTCTACCGGGTGCTCGCCAAGCGGTGGTCGAAGGTCATGGTCGCCCTGTTCGCCGTCGGCGTGATCACCGGGACGATCCTCAGCTTCGAGATGGGTCTGCTCTGGCCGAACTTCACCGCCACGTTCGGCAGCGTCTTCGGACTCGGCTTCGCGATCGAGGGCTTCTCGTTCTTCGTCGAGGCGATCTTCATCGGGATCTACGTCTACGGTTGGGACCGCCTCTCCCCGCGCGCCCATTTCGCCTCGGGGATCCCCGTCGTGATCGCCGGCTTCACCGGCTCGCTGATGGTCGTCGCGGTCAACGCGTGGATGAACCATCCGTCGGGCTTCCGCCTCGTCGGCGGGCACGCGGTCGACGTCCATCCCCTCAGCGCGCTGTTCGCCAACACGTATCTGTGGCACGAGCTCGTACACATGTACATCGCCGGCTACATCGTCACCGGCTTCCTCGTCGCCGGCGCCTACGCGATCGGACGCCTGCGCGGACGCTGGGGGCGCTATGAGCGCACGGCACTGCTGATCCCCCTGAGCATCGCCGCGCTCGCCTCGCCGGTCCAGATCCTCGTTGGCGACTGGGCGGCCCGCGACGTCGCCACGACGCAGCCGATCAAGCTCGCCGCCCTCGAAGGTCTCGGCCAGACCCAGTCGGGCGCGCCGGTCCATATTCTCGGCTGGTACACCGACAACCAGGTCAAGTACGGGATCCCGATCCCCAAGGCGCTGTCCCTGCTGGCCTTCCACGACCCGAACGCCACGGTCAAGGGCCTCGACTCCGTGCCCCCGAGTCGCCGGCCGCCGGTCAACGTCGTCCGGGCCTCCTTCCAGACGATGGTCGGGATCGGCACGGCGATCGCCCTGCTCGGAGTCTGGTTCCTCGTCGTCCGGATCAGGCGACGACGGCTGCCCGAGTCGGTCTGGTTCTACCGGGCCGTCGCCCTCGCCGGTCCGCTCTCGGTCGTCGCGATGATCGCCGGTTGGGTCACGACCGAGGTCGGCCGCCAGCCGTGGGTCGTCTACGGCGTCATGCTCACCTCGCAGGCGGTGACCGGTGCCCACGGGATCCCCGTCGCCTACGGGACGCTCGCCCTGATCTATGCCGGCGTCGCGGTCGGCGTCGCGTGGGTCCTGCGCAGGCTCGCCCGCGCCCCGTTGGAGATTCCCGACGCAACCGGCGCGCCCGCCGTCCCGGCCGGCGACTGACGATGCACTTCTACGACCTGCCACTCGTCTTCGCCGGGATCGGCCTCGTCCTCTACACGGTGCTCGCCGGCGCCGACTTCGGCGCTGGCTTCTGGCAGCTGTTCCCCGGTCGCGGCGAGCCGGGCCAGCGGATCCGCGACCACGCCCACGACTCGATGGCCCCGGTCTGGGAGGCCAACCACGTCTGGCTGATCTTCGTGATCACGGTGATCTGGACGGCCTACCCGGTCGTCTTCGCGTCGGTCGCCTCCACGCTGACGGTCCCCTTCCTGATCACCGCGCTCGGCATCGTCCTGCGCGGGACGGCCTACGCCACCCGGTCGGGGAGCGCCAGCCGGCGGGAGGCGGCGGCGATCGACACGGTCCTCGCGGCCTCCTCGGTGCTCGCGCCGTTCGCCCTCGGGACGATGGTCGGGGCGATCGCGTCGCGTCGCGTCCCGGTCGGCAACGCGGCGGGCGCCCTCTGGGGCAGCTGGCTGAACCCGACCTCGCTCCTGATCGGCGTGCTCGCCGTCGCGACCTCGGCCTACCTCGCGGCCGTCTACCTCGCGGCCGATGCCCGCCGCCTCGACCAGCCCGACCTGGCCGCCGGTTTCCGCAGGCGGGCGCTCGCGGCCGGGCTGTCGGCCGGTGGGGTCGCGCTCGTCGGCATCGTCGTGGTCCACGGGGACGCCCACCCGCTCTACGAGCGGCTGCTCCAGACCGACGCGGTCGGTGGGCTGGTCCTGTCCGTGCTCGCCGGGTCGGTCACGCTCGCGCTGGTCCGCGCGTCGCGCTTCGAGGCCGCCCGCGTCACCGCGGCACTCGCCGTGGCCGCGATGATCGCCGGGTGGGCGATCGCCCAGAATCCGACGATCCTGCCCGGCCTGACGATCGCCCAGGCGGCCGCGCCGCATGACACGCTCGTCTGCCTGGTCGTCGCGATCCTCGCCGGCGGTGTGATCCTCTTCCCGTCGCTCGGCCTCCTCTTCCGACTCGTCCTGATCGGTCAGCTCGACCACCCGAGTCCGCAGCCTCCGCCGGCCGGCACTCCCCGCGCCGTGCTCTCGGCGTCGCGGACCGGCCTGCTCGCGCGCGTCGCCGGCGCGTCGTTTCTGATCGGCCTTGGCTGTCTGACGGTCGCCGACGCCGGCTGGGCACACGCGATCGGCGTGTTCGCGCTGCTCGGCTTCGGGGTCGCCGGCTTCTTCGCGCTCGTCGCTGACGAGGTGGGCCCGCCGCCTAGCGGTTCTCGGTGAGAAAGTCGACCGACCGCTGCCAGGCCCGCGCGGCGGCGTCGGGGTCGTAGGTGCCGAGTCGGTTCGTGTCGTTGAAGAACGCGTGGCCGGCGCCCTCGTAGAAGACGAACTCCGCCTTCACGCCGGCGTCGCGCAGCTCCCCGAGCAGCGTCTCGGCCGTCTCGACCGGGATGAAGTCGTCGGCCGTTCCGAAGTGGCCGAGCACCGGGGCGTCGATCTTGCTGAAGTCCGGCTTGCCGTGGGGCATCACGTAGTAGAAGCTGACGACCGCCCCGACCTTCGGGTTGATGCTCGCCGTCCAGACCGCGAGGCCGCCGCCCAGGCAGAAGCCGATCGCGCCGACGCCGTCGCCGGTCGTGGCGTCGTGGGCGGCGAGGAAGTCCACGGCACCGCTCATCTCGACCTCGGCCTGATCCATCGAGAGGGCCATCATCTTCTGCTGGGCCTCGTCGGGCGCCTCCGTCGTCTCGCCGTGGTAGAGGTCCGGAGCGAGGGCGACGAATCCGTCGGCCGCGAGGCGGTCGCATACGCTCCGGATGTGATCGTCAAGGCCCCACCATTCCTGGAGCACGACGACGCCCGGGCCGCTGCCCGACTCCGGGACCGCGAGGTAGCCCGCGGCGGTCGATCCGTTTGCCTTGAACTCAACTTGCGGCATTGCGTCTCCAGTTCTAGAGCAGTGGCCGGGACGGGTCTCCGGGAGCGGCGTGCGCGCGCCCGGCCGAAAGCTACCGGCAAGCGGCGTCATTTCGCGCCTCCCGCCGGCCGCGGGGCACCCCGGTGAACGCCGCCGTGGTCGGACACATCGAATGGGTCGAGTTCGCCCGCGTGCCGCACGTTCCGCGCGTCGGCGAGGTCGTCAACGCGACCGAGACCTGGGACGAGGCGGCCGGCGGCGGCGCCGTGACCGCCGTCGCGCTGGCCCGTCTGGCCGGGCGGGCGACGCTCTTCACCGCGCTCGGCGACGACGAGCTCGGCCGTCGGGCCCAAAGGCGACTCGAGCGGCTCGGCGTCGTCGTCCACGCCGCCGCCCGGGACGAGCCGACCAGACGGGCTGTGACCTTTGTCGACGACGGCGGCGAGCGGACGATCACGACGATCGGCGACCGGCTCGCCCCGCGCGGCTCCGATCCGCTCCCGTGGGAGCTGCTCGCAGACCACGACTGCGTCTATTTCACCGCCGGCGACCCCGCGGCCCTCGCCGCCGCCCGGCGGGCCCGCGTGCTGGTGATGACCCCCCGCGCCCGCGTCGTCCCTCCGGACGGCGTCCGCCTCGACGCGCTCGTCTTCAGCGCCGGCGACCCGAGCGAGACGCGCTCGGCAGTCGACCTCGTCGAGCTGGCCGACGTCGTCGTGGCGACGGAGGGCGAGCTCGGCGGAGGCTGGACCTCGGCGGCGCGGGCCGGCCGCTGGGAGGCCGCTTCGATCCCCGGGCCGATCGTCGACTCCTACGGGTGCGGGGATTCGTTCGCCGCCGGCCTGACCTACGGCCTCGGGGCCGGCTTCACGCTGCCCGACGCGCTCGGGCTCGGCGCGCGCTGCGGGGCGGCCTGCCTGACCGGCCGCGGACCGTACAGCGGACACCTGGCCGGTCCGCGGACGACGGACGGCCCCTAGCTTCCTGCCGGGGCCGTCCGTGGTTGCTGCGTCGCGCCGGGGTGCCGCCGGTTCTGGCGGCCGGCTCCTACTAGGCCTTGATCAGGGGTGTCACTGCCTTCAGCACGGCGGCCTTGGTCAGCGGCGTGTCGAACGCGCCACCGCCCATCGCGGGCGTCGGGCTGAGGCCGATCATGTAGTTGATCGCCGCGGCGTGGCGAGCCTCGACCTGGACGATCGAGCCTGCCGTCTTGAGGATGTCCTTGCTCATCAGGTTCGGTCCCTGCCCGTTGTACGCGCTGACACCGGTGTTCTCGAGCACCGAGGCCATCGCGAGGAAGCCCTTCTGTGTCTTCGTCGACGCGGGGAACTTGAACGTGGGTGAGCTGACGGGTGTCCCGCCGGCTCCCTTGATCGCTGCCGTCAGTCCGGCGACGTGGGCGGCCTCGTGGCCCGCGATCAACGCGGCGAGTGACTTGGCGTCACCCGTGAGCCCGGCCGTCTTGGCCACCGTGTTGTAGAAGTACGACTCGAGGTATTCGAGTGTCAACGCGAAGTTGAGGATGCCGAGATCGCCGGTCGTCGATGGTGCCGACGCGCCGAACGCCTGGTTGACGAACGGGCCGGCGGCTCCGACGCCTGCGACGGCGACGGCGGCCAACGTGCCACGGACGAGAAAGGCTTCGCGGGTGAGACCCTGCACTTCGACTGCGGCCAACTGCGGGACCGCAAACTTGGAATCTGCCATGTGACTTGATCCTCTCTGTGCTTGCGGACGAGGTTAGGGGAGGAACGGCGCGACGGCCGCGAGGACCGTGGCCATGTCCGCCGGCTTGGCGAACGCGCCGTCGGGCGTGATCGACAGCTTGTTCAGGGTGTTGAGGACCGCCGCGTGGCGGGCCTCGACCGTATGGATCGCGAGCGCCGACGCGAGGATCTCGGGGCTGACGATGTTCCCCGCCTGGCCGAGATAGGCCGACGCGCCGAGGTTCTCGACGGTTGCCGCCAGCTTGGCGACCTGTGCTGCACTGGTCACCGGGAACTTGCCGACCACCTTCGTGGCGGGCGTGCCGCCGAGCTTGACGGCGGCCTGCTTGAGGGCGTCGACGTGCATCTGCTCCTGGGCTGCGATCGTCTGCAGGAGCGACTGGGTCGGACCGCTGAAGAGGCCGGACTTGACGACCTTCTTGTAGAACTCGGTCTCCAGGTACTCGAGTGTCAGCGCGTAGTTGACGATCTTGATGTCGCCGGCGTTGCCGGAGCCAGTGCTGCTCGGCGTGCCCGCGGGGGTGCTCGCCGTGGTCGAGCTCTTCTTGCTCGATCCGCAGGCGGCCAGGAAGACGGCGAACGAGCTGGCGGCGGCGGCGCCGCCGACGTTGCGCCCGACCATCTTCAGGAACTTCTTGCGCTCGCTCGGGTCGCGGGCGAGAACCTCCATCGCAGCGACCGGGCGCGGGCCGGCCTCCTCGTTCAAGGCGTTCGGCATTGTTACCTCCGATTGGACGACTTCGGGCCGTGCGCCGACCGCTCGGATCGCACACGTTTCCCCTGCTGATTCCCGGCGGTCCAGATGCCCGCGCCGGGTTTCGTGTTGTGTTTCCTGATAGCGCAGCCGGCGGCCGGACGGATCACTCTCACCGAACTCGGACCCGGTCCGAGCGCCCGTGGCGGCGCCGCGCCGGCGTCGCCTGCGACTACCCGGCGAGTGACCGGGCGAGCAGCTCGATCGGGTGGACGATCGCGAGCGGGCGGTCGATGTACTGTGCGATCTGGATCGCACAGCCCGGGTTGGCCGCGGCGATCGCCTCGGCGCCACACGCGTCGAGGTTGGCCGCCTTGCGCCGGCCGAGCGCCTCGGCCGCGTCGGGCTCGAGCAGGTTGTGGACACCGGCCGACCCGCAGCAGATCTCCCACTCGGCGGGCTCGACGAGCTCGAGTCCGGGAATCGCCCGGAGCAGGTCGCGCGGCTGCGACCGGATGCCCTGGGCGTGGGCGAGATGGCAGGCGTCGTGGTAGGCGACGCGGAGGGGAACCGGACCCCGCCGTGCTCTCGGCTCGATTCCGGCGAGGAACTCGTGGATGTCGCGCACCCGGCCGGAGAACTCCTCGGCGCCGTGCTCGGCGCCGAGCAGGTGGCCGTACTCCTTCATCCCCGAGCCGCAGCCCGCCGCGTTGACGATCACGGTCTCGTAGCCGGCGAACGCGGCGATCGTCTCGCGGGCGCAGACCTTCGCGTCGTCCTCGTAGCCGGTGTGCATCGCCAGCGACCCGCAGCAGCGCGGGGCCCGCGGCGCGTGGACCTCGAACCCCTCGGCTGAGAGCACGGCCACCGTGGCGCGGTTGACGCCGGCGAAGAAGACCCGCTGGACGCAGCCCTGGAGCATCACGACGGTCCCCCGCTTCTCGCCCTGGGCCGGCGTCACGGCCGGCAGGCTCTGCCAGGCGGCGTCGAGTGAGACCGGCGGCGCGATCGCGGCCATCGCCCGCAGGCGGGGGAAGCGGGCGGGGATCAGGCGGTCGAGGCCGTAGCGGCGGTTGAGTACGAGCGCCGGAACCAGCGCGCGCAGCCGCCCGGGATGCGGGAAGAGGGCGAAGACGAGCCGGCGGAAGGCACGATCGGCAGGGGTTCGCTCGTAGTTACGCTCGATCTGTGGACGGGTGGCCGCCAGCAGCAGGTCGTACTGGACACCGGACGGGCAGGCGGTCACGCAGGCCATGCAGCCGAGGCAGCTGTCGAAGTGGCCGACGATCTGCTCGGACAGGTCGGGCTGCTCGTGGCCGAGCGCCATCAACGTGATCCGTCCACGGGGGGAGTCCATCTCCTCGCCCCAGAGCGCGTAGGTCGGGCAGGTCGGCAGGCAGAAGCCGCAGTGGACGCAGTCGTCGATCAACGCCGGCGCCGGCGGGCGCTGATCGTCCCAGGCCGAGTCGGGCGGCGAGGGGACCGGCGGGTCCGACGGCGTCGCGTCCATCACAGGCCGCCGACGTAGCGGCCGGGGTTGCAGACGCCGGCCGGATCGAAGCTCTGCTTGACGCGGCGCAGGAGCTCGAGCTCCGTGCCCGGGCCGAGCGCCCAGGGGTCGACGGCGGCGCGGAGCTCCTCGGGGGCGTCGAGCAGGACGCACGGCGCCGGTCCGAGCGCGGCGCGGAGCGCGACGAGGGCGGCGGGGTCGGCGTCGATCCGCACCCAGAACAGGCCGAGCGCGGGCCGGCCGACGGCGCTCGGCGAGGCCCGCATCACGCGTTCGAGGTCGGCCGGGAGTCCCGAGACGCGAACGACCGCGGCGCCGGGGGCGGCTCGCTGGCGCTCGCGCTGCTCGGCCCAGACCGCGTCGTCGTCCTCGATGCGGTCGGTTTCGAGGCCGGCCGTCTCGAGCAGTCCGATCAGCGTCCGCACGCTGCTCTCGACGGTCCGGCCGACCGCCCGGGCGAGCAGGCAGCCGCCGTCGAGCGGCCCGTCCCAACGCAGGTCGAGCGACTCGAGCTCGAGCGGATGCCGGGCCAGCGTGTTGGCCGCCGTGGCGAGCACCGCGGGGTCGGTCCCGCGTGCGCGGACGGTGATCGTCGCCTCGGCGACGGGATGCAGGCGCAGCGTGGCCTCGCAGATCACGCCGAGCGAGCCGAGCGCCCCGCATTGGAGCTTGGCGAGGTCGTAGCCGGCGACGTTCTTGATCACGTCGGATCCGGCCCGGGCGAGCGTCCCGTCTGGGAGTGCGACGCGGACGCCGAGGATCAGGTCACGGGGGCCGCCGAAGCGGTGGCGCAGGGGACCCGAGTCTCCGGTCGCGAGGATCCCGCCGATCGTCGCGCGGCCGCCGCCGTCGGGCGGGTCGAGCGTGAGCCGCTGGCCGAGCAGGGCGAACGCCTCCTGGGCCCGGGCGAGCGGCACACCGGCCTGGAGGACGGCGGTCAGGTCACCGTCGTTGTGGGCCACGATCCGGTCGAGTCGCCCGGTCGAGAGCTCGCGGTCCGGCGTGGCGCCGGGGGCGCCCCAGGCGAGCTTCGTGGCGCCGCCGACCGGACGCACGCGGCCACCGGCGGCCAGCTGCGCCGCGACCTCGGCCGCGCTCGCCGGGCTGACCGTCGCGGGTGCCAACCCGCCGCCCGAACTGGCGCGCGTGGCCATCAGAATCGTTCGGCCAGGCCGGCCGCCTCGAGCGGATGGACACGGTAGGGACCGGGGACCTCACCGCAGAGGCGGGGCGTCGGGATCGCCTTGCCGGGGTTGGCGAGGCCGTCGGGGTCGAAGGCGGTGCGGAGCTTGCCGAAGGCGGCGAGATCCTCCGGCGCGAACATCTTGCCCATGTAGGCGAGCTTGTCGATCCCGACGCCGTGCTCGCCGGTGATCGACCCGCCGGCGTCGAGGCATGCCTCGAGGATCAGGCCGGAGAGCTCCTCGGCCCGCTCGGCCTCGCCGGGGGCGTTGCCGTCGTAGCAGACGAGCGGGTGGAGGTTTCCGTCGCCGGCGTGGAAGACGTTGGCCACCCGCAGGCCGTATTCCCGCCCGAGCGCTTCGATCCGGCCGAGCACCTCGGGCAGCCGGGTCCGGGGAATCACGCCGTCCTGGACGAAGTAGTGGGGGGAGATCCGTCCGGCCGCGGGGAAGGCGGACTTGCGCATCTTCCAGAAGACGGCCCGCTCGGCCTCGGTCTGGGCGACGCGGACGCCGGTCGAGTCGGCCGCCCGGCAGATCTCCTCGAGCTCACCGAAGCGCTCCTGGCACTCGGCGGCCGAGCCGTCGAGCTCGACCAGGAGTGCCGCGCCGGCGTCGGTCGGCCAGCCGGCGTGGGCCATCTGCTCGGACGCGTGGATCGCGAGGGCGTCCATCATCTCGATCGCGGCGGGGACGAGCCCGGCCGCGACGATCGCCGACACCGCGCGACCGGCGTCCTGCGTGTCAGCGAAGAACGCGACCAGTGTCTTGACGGCTTCGGGGGCCGGGATCACGCGGAGTGTGATCTTCGTCGCGATGCCGAGCGTCCCCTCTGAGCCGACGAATGCCCCGAGCAGGTCGTAGCCCGGCTGATCGAGCGCCTTGCCGCCGAGTGCGACGACCCCGCCGTCGGGAAGGACGACCTCGAGGCCGGTCACGTAGTTCGTCGTGAAGCCGTACTTGAAGCAGTGGGCGCCGCCCGAGTTCTCGGCGACGTTGCCGCCGATCGAGCAGACGATCTGGCTCGAGGGGTCCGGCGGGTAGACGAAGTCGGGCGCGACGGCGTGGGCGACGGCGATGTTCGTCACGCCCGGCTCGACGACGACCCGCTGGTTGACCAGATCGACTTCGAGGATCCGGCGCATCCTGCTGAGCACGATCAGCACGCCGTCGGCGATTGGCAGCGCCCCGCCCGAGAGGCCGGACCCCGAGCCGCGGGCGACCCAGGGGACCTTGAGCTCGTGGCAGGCCCGCACGACGTCGCGGACCTCCGCGGCGGCGCCGGGGAGGACGGCCACCGGTGGGACGACGTGGTAGTGGAGCAGTCCGTCGGACTGGTAGGTGCGCAGGTCGTGCGGGTGGGTCAGGACATGCTCGGGGCCGCAGATCGCGCGGAGCTTGGAGATCAGCTCGGCGACGAGGGTCGCGTCGGCCGACCGGCCGGGCCGGGCCTGCGTGGATCTGTTCTGGACCTTGCTCACGAGCGTTAAGTCTGGACTATCGGGCCAGCCGGTGGCCGCCGATGCTTCTGGGCGCCCGGCTGCAGGACCGCGCCGCCGGGCCGATCGGCCCAGGAGTCCTACCCGGAGGAGCGAAACTGAGGAGATGACCGTGCTCGACTTGGTGATCATCCTGGCCACGCTCTACTTCGCCGCGGTCGGCTTCCGCCGCGGCTTCATCATCAGCGGGCTGGGGCTGCTCGGGTTCGCGGTCGGCGCGTTGATCGCGACCTGGCTGGCCGGTCTGATGCTCCCGCCGAGTGACAGGACGCTTGTCACGCCGGCCTTCGGCCTGTTCGGCGCGATCATGATCGGCGGGACGCTGGCGATCGGGATGAGCAGTGCCGGAGCGCGCCTGCGAGCGCGGGTCGCGCCGTCGCTCGGCCGGGCCGACGGCCTGCTCGGGGCGGGTCTGTCGGCCTGCGTCGCGCTGGGGATCGCCTGGCTGCTCGGTGCCGTCGCGCTCGCCGTGCCGGATTCGACGGGTCTCCACCGGGAGGTCGCCGACTCCGTGACGATCCGTGGCCTCGACCGGCTGCTCCCGTCGACCGGAGGTCTTCTGCACGCGCTGAGGCCGTTCGATCCGGTTCCGGCGCTCGCCGGGCCGCAGGCGCAGATCGCCGCGCCGACCGAGCGGGTGCTCCGCTCTCACGCCGTGCAGCGGGCCGAGGCGTCGGTCGTCCGGGTGCTCGGCAGCGCGTGCGGCGTCGGCCGGGAGGGGACCGGGTGGGTCGCCGCGCCCGGCGAGGTCGTCACGGCGGCGCACGTCGTCGAGGGCGAGCGCGACACGGTCGTCGAGGTCGGCGGCAACCCGCCGGAGCTTCCGGCCGCGGTGATAGGACTCGACACGCGCAACGACATCGCCGTGCTGCGGGTTCCGACGCTCGCGGCGCCGGCCCTCCCGCTGGTCAGCGATCCGCCGGCCGACCGAGCGGCGGCGATCCTCGGCTACCCGGCCGACGGACCGTTCGTGCTGCGGGCCGGTCGGATCGGCGAGACGATCGAGCGCAACGCGCCGGACGCGAACGGCAAGGGGTCCGTGCGACGGCTGCTCACACCCCTGCGGGGTCTCGTGATTCCCGGCAACTCGGGTGGACCGATGGTCGACGTTCGGGGCCGGGTCGTCGCGACGATCGTCGCCGAGACCTTCGGCGGAGGCATTCTGGGGGGCTACGCGGTCGGCAACGCAGCAACAGCGCGGGATCTGGCGGGCGCGACCGCGCCGGTCTCGAGTGGGACGTGCGCGCCGTGAGCCCGCGGGACGGCGCCGGGGACCCGGCGGGGGCCGAGCCCGGGACTGACCGGGACTGACCTGGGTGGACCGTGTGTCCTAGCCGGTAGGCCGCCGGGTAGGTGGTGGCTTCGACCGCTGGGCCGTACGCTCTACTTGGCTGTGAGTGAAGCCTGGATCTACGCGACAGATTCCGACGAGGCGAAGGAGAGCGCCGAATTCCTTGCCGAACTCGGATTCAGCTCGCGTCGGGTCGGCACCGACGGATCGCTGCGGCCGAGCTCGCAGGACGGCGGGGCCAAGCGCCGGCCGACCCTGATGCTGGTCGTCGCCGGTGGGCAGGGGCCTCCGGTGGTCGAGCTGTGCGAACGCCTCGAGCAGGATGTCGAGCTCTCGGAGGTGCCGCGGGTCGTCGCGCTCGACGCCGGTCATCTGAGCGCGGGCGCCGGAGTCGTCGAGGGACATGAGCTGATCGTCCGGCCGTTCTCCTGCGTCGAGCTGGGGATCCGGATCGCCCGGGCGCGCCAGCAGATCGAGGGCGTCGACGGGGATGTCCTGCGGGTCGGGGGTCTCGAGCTGAACCTCGCCAACTACCAGGTGTCGGTCGACGGTCAACCGGTTAACTTCACGTTCATGGAGTACGAGCTGCTCAAGTTCCTCGCGACCCACCCGGGCCGGGTCTTCTCGCGCGAGGCCCTGCTCAGCCGGGTCTGGGGATACGACTACTACGGCGGCGAGCGGACCGTCGATGTCCACATCAGACGGCTGCGTGCCAAGCTCGGGTCCGACAGTGCAGGACGGATCCAGACCGTGCGCAGCGTGGGGTACCGCTTCGATGCCTGAGCTCTCGGCCGCCGAGCGGGCGCAGGGTCGCGTCGGCGCGCAGGGCCGGGCGGCGTACGCCGGCTTCCGCTCGACGATCAAGGCCGTCGGGACCGGCGTGCGGGGGAGCCGCGACCTGAGCTTCGGCGAGGCCCGCACGGCACTCGGCCTGCTGCTCGCCGGGGAGGTCTCGCCGGCGCAGACCGGCGCGTTCCTCGTGGCGATGCGGATCAAGGGCGAGTCGCCGACCGAGCTGGCCGGGTTCACGCAGGCGCTGCGCGACGTCTCCGTGCCCCTGGAGACGAGCAGCCGACGGACTCTGGTGGCCTGCGCCGGCGCCTACGACGGCGTCGCCGACGCGGCCAACCTGTCACTGGCGGCCGGTGTGGTCGCGGCGAGCGCGGGCGCTGGGATCGTCCTCCATTGCGGGGACTCGCTCGGACCCAAGCACGGCACGACGGTCGCGGAGGTGCTCGGTGCGCTCGGCGGGCCGGCGCGTCCGTCGGCCGAGCAGTCGGCGGCGATGCTCGAGACGGCCGGCGTCACGGTGGTCCACGCCGGGGAGGTGCTGCCCGGCTGGCGGGCGCTGGCCGGGATCCGCGACGAGGTCGGCGTCCGCGGGCCGATCCACTCGGCCGAGAAGCTCGTCGACTACTTCGGGGCGCGGCGTTTCGTCGTCGGCCACACCCACAGCTCGTACTCCGAGCGCCTGCTCGGGGCGCTGGACCTGCTCGGCGCCGAGCGGTCGGTCGCCGTCCGGGGCGTCGAGGGCTCGGACATGATGCGCCCGGGTCGCCCGCAGGCCTTCGAGCCGGGCCACGCGCTCGAGCTGCCGCAGCGCACGGAGACCCGGATCACGCGGCCGGAGCCGGTCGACCGGGCGCTCGGGCCGGAGCGGGCGGCACAGCGCTCGGCGACGCTGACAACCGAGCTGGTGAGCGGCGAGCTGCGGGGCCCGCTGGCCTACACGGTGGCGTTGAACGCCGGGCTGCGGCTGTATGCGGCTGGTTTGGTCTCGGACACCCGCGACGGGTTGGAGCTGGCCGAGGCGGCGGTCGCCGACGGGGGTGCCCGGGCGACGCTTAGGGCGATGGTGGCGGCCGGGGCGCCGGTCGTCGGGTAGTCAGTCGGGTGCTCGGGAGAGGTCGGGGCGGCGAGGTCTTCTGCGGGGGCCCCGGGTGGTGGAGAACGGGACTCTCGACGGAAAATAGCTGACTGACTCAGTCAACTACTTTGCGCAGAGAGGTCTCAGCATCCACCTCCACCGCCGCCCCAAAGGTCACCGGCGCCTCCCCCGACCCGTCAGACGTCCTCCGAGCAGCGTTCTTCGCTCGTTCCCTGTTCGACGACGACATAGCCACGCGCCGCCAACTCGTCGCGCAGTCGCCCGTAGGCGTCGTCGAAGCGGCCGACCCGGTCGGCCCGCGGGTCGAGCTCGAGATCCGCCCGGACCATCCGGGCGGCGGCATCGGTGACCGAGCCGCTGCCGGCCGAGGCGAGGATCGCCATCCCGACCGCCGGCTCGGGGCGTACGGGTCGGCGAACCGAACGCCCGAGGATGTCGGCGCGCAGCTGGCACCAGTAGTCGCTGCGGGCGCCGCCCCCGGTCAGTCTGAGCGGACCGTCGACCGCCGCGCCGAGCGTGCGCATCCGGTCGAGGCAGAGACGCTCGACGAAGCCGATTCCCTGGAGCACCGCCGCGTATTCCTCGGCCTCGTCGCCGAGCCGTCCGAGCACGATGGGTCGGGCGTCGGGTCGGGCGAACGGGAAGCGCTCGCCGGGCTCGCCGAGCGGATAGAGGACGGCGGGCGCCGGCTCGTGGCAGGCGGCCGCCGCATCGAGGGCGGACAGGTCGCGGCCCGGGAAGCGCCGGGTCAGCTCGCCGGCGCCGACGTTCGACGCGCCACCGGCCAACCAGCCGGCTCCGTCGGGGTGGCGGTGGGAGTAGACGCCCGCCGCGGCGTCGACGATCGGCGACGGGCAGACGCCCTTGAGGGCGAGCGTCGTGCCGAGCACCGAGCTCCAGCTCCCCGGCGCCAGGGCGCCGGCGGCGATCTGACCGGCGCAGCTGTCGGTCATCCCGGCGAGCACGGGTGTCCCAGCGGCGAGACCGGTGTGGCGTGCGGCCGCGGGACTGACCCGGCCCAGGAGGCTCCCGGGAGCGACGACGTCGGGCAGGACCGACGCCGGCACGCCGACCGCGTCGAAGAGCTCTGTCCGCCAGCGCCGGAGCTCCGGGTCGAAGCCGCTCTTGAGGGCGTGGCTCTCGTCGGTCGCGACGACGCCGCCGGTCAGGCGCCCGGCGAGGAGATCGGCGCAGTGGGTGAGGCGCACGCCGCCCGGGCGGCCCGCGGCGGTGTGCTCGAGCAGCCAGAGCAGCCGCGCCACCGCGGAGGTCGGATGTCCGCGCTGGGCATGCCCGCCGGCCGACACGAGCTCGGCGTCACGGACGCGGGCGGCCTGGGCGAGCGCCCGCGTGTCGTCGTACATCAGCGCGGCCGTCCGCGGCCGGCCGTCGCCGTCGCTCAGCAGGACGCTCCCCGATGTGCTGCAGATCGCCACGCCGCCGAGGGCGAAGCCGCCGGCCCCGGCGAGCGCCGCGCGCGTGGCGAGGCCGAGCCCGCCCCACCAGTCCTCGGGATTCTGCTCGTGGTGGCCGGCGCGCGGGCGGCTGCTGCGCAACGGGGCCGAGCCTGAGCCGAGCAGGGTGCCGTCGGCGCCGACGAGGGCCGCGCGCACGCTCTGCGTCCCGACGTCGATGCCGATCCACGCCGGCTGGTGCTCGGGCAGGCCCACGAGCCGGTAGCCTCGCACGGCCGTCGGCCCGGACGGTTGCTCCGCAGCGAGCTTCGTGCTTCCGGCTGGCGTTTTCAGTGTCCAACCAAGGGAGCGGAGGACCGTGAAGCTTGTGATCGGCATCGTCCGGCCGGAGAAGGCGAACGACGTGCTCGAGGCGCTCTACCGGGCCGAGATCCGCGGGGTCTCGATCAGCCGCGTCCAGGGCCACGGGGGCGAGCTCGACCGGGTCGAGACCTACCGGGGCACGACGGTGAAGATGGGCCTGGCCGAGAAGGTCCGCTTCGAGGTGGCGGTGTCGGACTCGTTCGTCGAGATGACCGTCGCCGCGTTGTGTGACGGCGCGCGTACGGGTGAGGTCGGCGACGGGAAGATCTTCGTCGTCCCGCTCGAGCAGGCCGTCCGGATCCGAACCGGCGAGACCGACGTCGGCGCCGTCACGCCGGTCGGCTCGTGATCGCCGCGGCGCACGGGAACCTCCCGCTGCCCGGGCAGATCGACACCGGGGACACGGCGTGGATGCTCGCGGCGACGGCCCTCGTCCTCCTGATGACACCGGCGCTCGGACTCTTCTACGCGGGTCTCGTGCGGGCGAAGAACACGCTCAACACGTTCATGATGTGCGTCGGCGCGCTCGGCGTCGTGACCGTGATGTGGGCGGTGATCGGCTATTCGCTGGCCTTCGATCGGGGCGACGGGTTCGTCGGCGGACTGCACAACGTCCTTCTCCACGGCGTGACGCTCGCGCCGCACGCCGGCCTGCGCATCCCAGACCTGCTGTTCATGGCCTTCGAGGCGACCTTCTGCATCGTCACATCCGCCCTCGTCTCGGGCGCCGTCGTCGAGCGGATGCGCTTCGGTCCGTTCCTGATCTTCGTCGGCCTCTGGTCGGTCCTCGTCTACGCCGTCCTCGCGCACTGGGTCTTCGGCGGGGGATGGCTCCAGGCGCACGGGACGCTCGACTTCGCGGGCGGCGTGCCGGTCGAGATGGCGTCGGGATTCTCGGCCTTCGCGGCGGCGATGGTGGTCGGCGCGCGGCGAGACTACGGCCGCCAGGCACTGCTACCCCACAACGCGGTCTACGTCCTGCTGGGTGCGGGTCTCCTCTGGTTCGGGTGGTTCGGCTTCAACGGCGGGAGCGGCTACTCGGCGGGGTCTTCGAGCGTCCTGGCGTTCACGAACACGCTGCTGGCGCCGGCCTGCGCACTGGTCGTCTGGTTCGTCCTCGACCTGCTCCGCGACAGGCGGGTCACCGCGATCGGCGGGGCGACGGCGATCATCGTCGGCTGCGTGGCGATCACGCCGGCCGCCGGCTACATCTCGCCGACCTGGGCGATGGCGCTCGGCGGGCTGGCGGTGCTGCCGAGCTACGCGATCATCCTCTGGCGGCCGCGGACCCGCCTGGACGAGACGCTCGACGTGCTCGCGGCGCACGGCGTGGCCGGCGTGACGGGCATCCTCTTCGTCGGCTTCTTCGCCCAGCTCGCGTGGAACGGCCGGGCCAACGGCCTGCTCTACGGTCACGCGGGCCAGCTCGCCTGGCAGGCGGTCGCCGTGCTGGCGGGGCCGGCCTACGCGTTCGCGGCGACCTTCGTCATCCTCCGGGTGATCGGCCTGTTCACGCCGCTGCGGGTCACCGAACGGGAGGAGGCGATCGGGATGGACGTGATCCAGCACGGGGAGGAGGCCTACACGACCGGGGAGGGCGCGATCCTCGTCGGACCGGAAGGCGGCTTCGAAGAGCCCGGACGGCGGTTTGGTGAGCGATTTCTTGGGCCGCTGTCGAAATCCAGATGACTCACGCGTCGTAGTGATGAGGCCGCCACTCGGGCGGCGAGCTGTGGAGAAACCGATCAGGAGGCGCGATGCCCAAGTACATGCTGTTGATCTACGGAGCGGCCGAGGGTGGCCCGTCGGCCGAGGAGATGCCGGCGGAGCACCAGAAGTGGAACGAGTACACGGCGAGCCTGCGGGCCGCCGACCCGGGACTGGTCGGAGATCAGCTCCGCGACGTGGACGAGGCGACGACGGTGCGGGTGATCGACGGCGAGACGCAGATCACCGACGGTCCGTTCGCGGTCACCAAGGAGCTGCTGGCCGGCTACTACATCATCGACTGCCCGGATCTCGACGTGGCCCTCGGCCACGCGGCGCGGGCGCCGATCGTCACCCACGGGTCGGTCGAGGTGCGGCCGGTGTTCGTCTACCCGGCGGCGTAGGCCGCCGCCGGAAGAGAGGCTGCGGCTCACCGTGGGCCCGGGTGGTGGGTGGCGGTCGCAGGACGGCGATCCGGCCGCCGTCGCCGAGCGCGTCTTCCGCGAGGAGCGCGGCGGCGTGCTGGCAGTCCTGATCCGCCAGGTCGGCGACTTCCAACTCGCCGAGGACGCCGTTCAGGACGCGTTCGCCGCGGCCGTCGCGACCTGGCCGCGCGACGGCGTCCCGACGAACCCGGCCGCCTGGATCACGACCGCGGCGCGGCGGCGGGCGATCGACCGGCTGCGACGGACGCGGTCGCTGGCCGACCGGACAGATCGTCTCGCCGAGCTGGCCAGGCTGGATTCGCAGGAGCACGCCGTCGAGGGCGAGCAGAGCGCGGTCGAGGATGACCGGCTGCGGCTGATCTTCACCTGTTGCCACCCGGCGCTCGGGCTGCCGGCGAGGACCGCGTTGACGCTGCGCATGCTCGGCGGGCTGACCACCGGGGAGATCGCTCGGGCGTTTCTCGTCTCCGAGTCGACGATGGGCCAGCGGATCTCTCGCGCGAAGGCGAAGATCGCCGGTGCGGGGATCCCCTACAGGGTGCCGACCGACGACGTCCTGCCGGACCGGCTGCGCGGCGTACTCGCGGTCGTCTACCTGATCTTCAACGAGGGCTACGCGGCCGCGGCGGGCGAGCGGTTGGTGCGCGGCGAGCTGTGCAGCGAGGCGATCCGGCTGGGGCGGCTGCTGGCGCGGCTGATGCCCGACGACGCCGAGGTCCTCGGCCTGCTGGCGCTGATGCTGCTCCACGACGCGCGGCGGGACGCGCGGGTCGACGACGTCGGCCGGTACGTGGCGCTCGACACGCAGGACCGGACGCGCTGGGACCAGGGCCGGATCCGCGAGGGGCTGCGCCTGCTCGAGCAGGCCCTGCGTCGGCGGCGGCCGGGGAGCTACCAGCTGCAGGCGGCGATCACGGCGCTCCACGTCGAGGCGGCGAGCCCTGAGCAGACCGACTGGCAGGAGATCGCGGCGCTCTACGGGAGGCTGGCGGAGCTCGAGGGCTCGCCGGTGGTCGAGCTCAACCGGGCCGTCGCCGTCGGCTTCGCCGCGGGTCCCCGAGCCGGCCTGGAGCTGCTCGGGCCGCTGCTGGCTGACCCGCGGATCGCCGGGTACCAGCCGCTGCACGCGGCCCACGCGGAGCTGCTGCGGCGAGCCGGCGATTCTGCGGCCGCGGGAGAGGCCTATCGCCGGGCGATCGAGCTGAGCGGGAACGCGGTCGAGCGGGCCGAGCTGGAGCAGCGGCTGTCCGCTCTGCGCGGCGGCTGACGGCACGGGCCGGCGCGCCGGTCGTGGGATGATCATCAGGCGGATGCTCGCGGCGCTCGCGGCCGCGGTGCTCAGAAGCATCATCCGCCCGCGCAGGCCGCGCCTGACGGAGGTCGCCGGCGACTAGTCTGAAGGCGGTGAGCGTCGCCGCCCCACCGCTGTTCGCGTTGCAGAACTCCTATGCCCGTGAGCTTGAGGGCCTGTGCGTGCCATGGCGGGCGAGCCCGGCCCCGGCGCCCCGGCTGTTGGCGCTCAACGAGGCATTGGCCGGGGAGCTGGGCGTCGATCCTCATGCCCTGCGAGCGCCCGGCGGCGTCGCCGTGCTCGTTGGCAACGCCACGCCCGCCGGCGCGTCGCCCGTGGCGCAGGCCTACGCCGGCCATCAGTTCGGCCGCTTGGCCCCCCGCCTCGGCGACGGACGGGCACTCCTGGTCGGCGAGCTGCTCGACGTCCGCGGGCGCCGTCGCGACCTCCACCTGAAGGGCTCCGGCCGCACGCCGTTCGCGCGAAGCGGAGACGGAAAGGCGGCGGTCGGCCCGATGCTGCGCGAGTACGTGATCAGCGAGGCGATGCATGCGCTGGGCATTCCGAGCACCCGTGCGCTCGCCGTGGCGGCGACCGGCGAGGACGTCATGCGGGAGACGCTGCTGCCCGGCGCGGTGCTCGCCCGCGTCGCCGCAAGCCACATCCGGGTCGGCACCTTCCAATACGCGGCAGCCGGCGGTGACCCCGGGCTCGTGCGGCGGCTCGCCGACCACGCGATCGCCCGGCACCACCCGCAGGCGGGCGACGCCGACAATCCGTACCTCGCGTTCTTCGCGTCCGTCGTCGACGCGCAGGCTTCGCTGATCGCCCGCTGGATGCTCGTCGGGTTCATCCACGGCGTGATGAACACCGACAACATGGCGATCTCCGGTGAGACGATCGACTACGGGCCGTGCGCGTTCATGGACGCTTTCGACCCCGCCACCGTATTCAGCTCGATCGACCACGACGGCCGCTACGCGTACGCCAACCAGCCGGCCGTCGCGCAGTGGAACCTGGCGCGGCTGGCCGAAACGCTGCTGCCTCTGTTGCACGCCAGGCCGGAGACGGCGCTCGCGCAGGCCACGGAGGTGCTCGACTCGTTCCCCGACCGCTATCACGCTCAGTGGGTCCGCGGGATGCATGCCAAGCTGGGCCTGGCCGACGGCGCAGGAGCGGACGACGCGCTGATCGATGACCTGCTGGGGCTGCTCGGGGGGCAGGCGGTCGACTTCACGACGTGCTTTCGGGCGCTGGCCTCGTCGGTGCGTGGAGATGCGACGCCCGTCCGGTCGCTGTTCGCCGAGCCCGCAGCGTTCGACGCGTGGTCGCAGCGTTGGCAGGACCGGCTCTCCCTGCAGGCGGCGGAGGCTGAGACGGTCGCCGCGGCGATGGACCGGGTCAATCCGGTCTACATACCCCGCAACCATGAAGTCGAGCGAGCCCTTGCTGCGGCTGTTGCCGGCGACCTGGAGCCGTTCCAACGGCTGCTCGACGCGCTCACCCAGCCGTTCGACGAACGCCCCGGTCTTGATCGATACGCCGCACCGGCCCCACCGAACCTTGGCGCCTACCGGACGTTCTGCGGAACGTAGGTCCGCCAGCAGCGCCGTCGTGGCCGGGACCAATTGCGGTTAGCCCTCGCGCTCGACCCAGCCGATTCGCAGGTTCTCGAGGCCGCCCGAGTCCCCGGCGTCCGGCGGCCCGGCCGCGGGAACCTCGCGCCCGCCGATCGTGGCCAGAGCAATCGACAAGTCACGCACCGTGCGGGCGATCGGGCCGACCACCCGAACCCGCCGCTGGACGCGCTCTGCCCACGCCGCGCTGCCGGGCCCGCCGTCGATCGGCCCGCCCGCTCGGGGAGCTGGCCCGCGCCGTCGAGGGCGCCGACGCCGGGCGCAGGGCGAGCACGCCGCAGCACTTGGCCGGCCGGCGCAGCGACCCGGACCCGCCCTGGCTGTGGGCGCGCCACGGGCTGCGGGTGCCCGGCGACGAGGATCAGGGCGCAGGGAGGACCCGGCAGACGAATTCGAGACGGCGAGCGTCACGTTTGCCGAAAAGCCCGCTCTTCTCATGTGACGGATCATCCAACGGAGATAAGGACGGGCGACAGGCATGAATGCTTTCCTGAAGACTCGAAAGCGGGCGACGGCGACGGCGCTGGCGGCGGGAGCCCTGCTGGTGGGCGGCGCGGGCGCGGCGATCGCCCCGGCGGCCGCCGCCCCGTCGGGCCCGTTTGGGTCGGGCACCACCAGCAGCCCGGGCGTCGCGGGGGCGGGCGGCCTCGGCGGGCTGTCGAGCCTCTTCGGCGGGAAGGGCACGACCGCCCTGCCGGGGCCGGGGCTCTTCAAGGCGCTGTTCGCGATCTTCGGTGCCGTCCAGACCCAGGTGCCGACGATCGCCGGGCCGATCATCGCCCAGGCGCAGACGGCGGGGACGATCACCCAGACCGAGGCCACGCAGCTGACGGCGCTCGTCTCGGCGAAGGGGCCGACCTCGACGGGGATGGGAACGGGAATCGGGATGGGCTCGGGCTCGGGCCCGGGGTCGACTCCCGGGTCGGGCACGCCGTTCGCGAAGCCGTCGGCCGGGGAGATCGCGGTGCTCCACAAGGTGATCGGCGGCGTGCTCGGCCAGCTGCCGAGCATCGCCGGACCAGTGCTCGCCGCGGAGGTCACCAACGGTGACATCACCCAGGCGGATTCGGACGCGATCACGAAGATCATCAGCGGCCTCGCGGCGATCTCGTCGAACGCGACGCTCGTCAGCTCGACCGCCACGGGCATGGCCGGCGCCACGGCCGGCGGCGCCGGCGGCTTCCTGACGTCGCTGGCCTCGGAGCTCGCGGGCAAGCTCAAGAAGCCGGCGACCTCGACCAAGGCGAAGAAGCCGGCCAAGCACAAGCACCACACGAAGGCGAGCGGGACGACCCGGACCCACCACTCGGGCTGAAGCGCTCAAGTCCGACGGCGCGTCTGCCGATGGGTCGGGGTGGACGCGCCGTGGGACGGAGGTGAGGCATGGCGAGTGTGATCAGCAGCGCGATTCTCCGAACGCAGACCGACGAGCGGCTCGTGGCCCTCTCGCGGGCGGGGCACAAGCGTGCGTTCGAGGCGATCGCGGAGCGCTACCGGGCCGAGTTGACGCGGGCGCTGCGACGGGTCCTGCCGGCGGCATCGGTCGAGGACGCCCTCCAGCAGACCCACCTCCAGGCATGGCAGGCCCTGTCGGCCGGGACCGAGGTTCGCGAGCTGCGGGCCTGGCTGCACCGGATCGCGCGCAACGCGGCGATCGCGGCGTCGTCGCGCGGCTATGACTACGACGAGCTCAAGGACGCCCTGCTGATCGCGCCGGGGCCGGCCGAGGATCTCGAGCGGCGGGACGCGGTCCGCCGGGCGCTGTGGGGGATCGCCGAGCTTCCCGACCGCCAGCGGGACGCCCTGCTGGCGGTGGCCGTCGAGGGCCGGACGCACGCGGAGCTCGGGTTGGAGCTCGGGATCACCGACACGGCGGCCCGCCAGCTGGTTCGCCGGGCGCGGGTCTCCCTGCTCGGGCTGATGAGCCTCGCCGTGCCCCCGCCGCTCGTCGGCTGGGCGGCCCGGGCGGGTCACTCGGTGGTAGCGGGAACCGCGACGGCCGGAAAGGCCGCGGCCGGCAAGGCGGCGGCCGGAACCGGGCTCGGCGGAAGCCTCGGCGGGTCTGCGTTGAAGGTCGGCGTGATCGCCGTCGCCGCCGGCGGGGTCGCCGCC
>Ga0208480_1000089_pt1 | contig 38142 bp, 26 predicted proteins | sample NGESurshal092012_4_FD_184485 | JGI IMG/M metagenome (GOLD analysis project Ga0208480, IMG submission 184485) | Arctic peat soil microbial communities from Barrow, Alaska - NGEE Surface sample F53-1 shallow-092012 (SPAdes) | ecosystem: Environmental > Terrestrial > Soil > Wetlands > Peat ... | reverse complement strand
AGCTCTCCGCGGGGGACCGGGTCGCGGGAAGTTGACTCTCCAACGAAAGTAGCTGACTGACTCAGGCAGCTACTTTCGCGACGAAGGTCTCGCATCCACCTCCACCGCCCGGGAGGACCCCGGTCGACCACATCCGACGCGCCTCCGGGGACCGACCCGACCCGCACCCCCCGGGCCCCCGCGGTCCTCGACGAGCTCTCCCGGCCCTGCGCCCGGCCCTGCGGCCGCCCCGCGCCCGGCCCTGCGGCCGCCCCGCGCCCGGCCCTGCGCCCGGCCCCGCGCCCGGCCCCTCTTCACTCGCCGGCGATCCTCCGATTTGCGGCCGGCGTGCCGAGGCGCCCGGCCTCCTTCACCGCGTACATCGCCCTGTCGGCCTCGGCGAGGATCTCCTGGGTCGTGGGCCGCTCTACGCCGTCGAAGACCGAGATGCCGATGCTCGCGGTGACGCCGCCGACGATGTCCCCGCGTCTGACCAGTTCCGAGAGGTCGTCGGCAAGCGTCTGCGCCTCGGCCTGCCTGCCCTCGGTCATCAGTACGCCGAACTCGTCGCCACCCAGGCGCCCGAGCACGTCGGCTTCGCGGACGCGGCCCTGGAGGATGCGGGCGATGCTGATCAGGACCTGGTCGCCGGCATTGTGGCCGAGCCGGTCGTTGACCTGCTTGAAGTGGTCGAGGTCGATCAGCAGCAGCGCCCCGACCGGGCCGTATCGGCGCACGCGCGCGGTGTGGACATCGATCGCCTCATGCAGCCGCGCGCGGTTGAACAGTCCGGTCAGCGAATCGTGGCTCGCCAGGTGCTGGAGCTCACGATCGGACCGATTGCGGGCGCTGACGTCCTCGACCTGCGTGATCAGGTTCAGTGGCTGGCCGTGTCCGTCGCGGATCAGGCTGACCCCGACCGATACCTCGATCACCTCGCCCGCGGCACGCAGATACCGCAACTCCCCCTGAAAACGGTCGACCTCGCCGCGCAGCAGCTCGCTGGTCGCCACGGCGTCGCGGTCGAGGTCGCCCGGGTGCGTCAGCGATTGGGAGGTCATCGCCAGCAGGCGGTCGCGGCTGTATCCCGTCAGCTCGCACATCGCCCGGTTGACGTCGAGGTACCGGCCGAGCGCGTCAGGGCTCGCCGAGGTGATCGCCAGGCCGACCGGCGCCTCGTCAAAGGCGCGGCGGAACCGCTCCTCGGTACCGCGGAGCTCGGCGTCGGCGACGCGGCGCTCCGAGACATCCGCCGCGATCCCGCTGAAGCCGTCCGGTCGGCCTCCGGCGTCGAGGACCGCATTGACCGTCAGGACGACCGCGAGGCGCGAGCCGTCCTTGCGGACGTAGGTCCACTCGCGCATCTCGGCCTCGCCCCGCCGGGCGGCCGCCGCCAGCACCTCGAAGCCGGCGTCGAGTCCAAGTTCCGCCGCGCGTGCGGCGATCTCGCCGACATCGTGGAAGACGACCGGGGTGCACTGGCCGACGACGTCCTCGGCCCGGTGCCCGAGCATCCGCTCCGCCCCGGTGTTGAACAGGTTGATCGTCCCGTCGAGGTCGGTTCGGATGATCGAGTAGTCGGTTGCCGTCGCGAGGACCCCGGCGACGAGCTGCTCGCGATCACGGACGATCTTCTCCTGCACGTGTCGCTCGGTGAGATCCCGCGTGATCTTGCCGTAGCCGCACAGGTTCCCGTCAGGGTCGCGCAGCGCGGTGATCACGATATCGGCCCAGAACCGCGTTCCGTCGGCGCGCACGCGCCAGCCCTCGTCCTCCAGGCGACCCTCGGCAGCGGCGATCTCGAGCTCGCGCCCGGGCTTCCCCGCCGCGATGTCCTCGGGCGGATAGAGCACCGAGAAGTGACGGCCGAGGATGTCCGCCGACCCCGAGCCCTTCATCCGGCGTGCCCCCGCGTTCCAGCTCACGATTCGTCCGTGGACGTCGAGCATCAGGATCGCGTAGTCCTCGACGCCGTCCACCATCAGGCGGATGCGCTCCTCGCTCGCGCGCAGCGCCAACTCGACCGTCCGGCGGTCGGTCAGATCCCGCGTGACCTTGCCGTAGCCGCGCAGCTTCCCGTCAGGGTCGCGCAGCGCGGTGATCACGACATTGGCCCAGAACCGCGTTCCGTCGGCGCGCACGCGCCAGCCCTCGTCCTCCAGGCGACCCTCGGCGGCGACGATCTCGAGCTCGCGTCGAGGCTTCCCCGCGGCGATGTCCTCGGGCGGGTAGAGCACCGAGAAGTGACGGCCGATGATCTCTTCCGACCGGTAGCCCTTCATCCGCTCGGCGGCCGCAGTCCAGCTCGCGATGCGCCCCTCGACGTCGAGCATCAGGATCGCGTAGTCCTCCACGGTCTCCACGAGCAGGTCAAGCAGTTTCGGGTCAAGTGCCTCGATGGCGCACGTCCTTCGCCTTGCGCGAACGGTCGGACTGCTACGAACCTGGTGCTGCGGCCAACGTGTGACCGCGAAAACCGCTCCGTTGCGCGCTGAGCAATTCACCGTGCCGGCCACGTGGCCGGCGCCTCCGGAATCGCTGCACCACCACTGTAGCGCGCCGGACGCCCCCCACACCGCCGTCGCGAGTTCAGCACCAGACCAGCTCGAACAGCCCGTCGGCGGACGCGACCGGGAGGCCGCCGGCGAGCGCTACCCGCCCGCGGCGGCGTGACGAGGCTTCGCAGGGACCGCCGGGGCGACCCTTCGGCGATCGCCGTCGGGACTCGAGGCTGGCGCCCCGCGAAGCCGGACGGCTTGGGCGATGACATCGCGGCGCGTGGTCGCGCCGAGCTTGCGCATGACGTTCTTCACATGGGTGCGAACGGTCTCGATCGAGATCACCAGCTCGTCGGCGACCTGGTCGTTCGTGCGCCGCTCGCAGAGCATGTCGAGGACCTCCCATTCGCGGGAGGTCAGGACGCTGCGCACCGGCCTGTAGCCGACGCCGAGCACCGGCGAGTGCGCCAGCCGATCGACCATCGCGGTCGCCATGCTCCGCGAGCAGACGAGCTCGTCGTCCATCGCCGCCCGCAGGAGCCGTGGGAGGTCGAAGCTGAGCAGGTCGGATTTGCTCAGCAGGCCCCTCGCGCCGGCCCGGATCGCCGCCAGGACGGCGTCGGGGTCACGGTCGACGGTGAGCACGATCGGGCGGATCGAGAGATCCAGCGCGTCGAGACCCCGGATCAGCGACAGGCCCTCGACCACAGACGTGGAGAGGTCGACGAAGACGATGTCGGGCACGTGTCGGCCGGCGAGCTCGATCGCCTCGTCTCCCACTGCCGCCTCGGCGATCACCTCGCCTCCCGCCTCCTCGAGCACACGACGCAGCGCGCGTGTGGCGAGCGGGTCGTCGTCGATGATCAGGACGCGGGGCCGCGCCGGCTCGGGCGTCGCGGCGGGGCCCGCGGCCGGGCGTCGGGCCGCAGCCTCCACCGGAGGGTCTGCCCGGCGGACCGGAAGGTACGCCACGCGCTCGCTGCTGGCGCTCATGTCTGCCTCCTCGACGCGTGGCGCGACTGGCATCCGAGGCGAGCGAAGAGCGAGCCCGCTGCGTCGATGCAGCCACTCGATTTGACGTGACAGGAGAGTTGTTGCACGGGCTCGGCCTTTCCCTAGACGAACGGTCGGAGGTCAGGCGAACCACATTGGTGAAGCCGGCGTGCGACTGCCCAGTGACTTTCGCTGTATGAGAGCAACCGCCGAGTTGGCCGGTGGCCTCCCCGAAGATCGCGTCTAGAGGCTAGCACAGCCCGTCGGCCGCCAGAAACGGTCGCCCATGGCGACGGTCGGGTGTCAGGCCTCGGTGGGGTGGGGTCCCGGATCGGCCGGCTAGACCGAGTCCCCCGTTTCGAGCTTCTGCGCAGCCAACCAGATCGACGACTGCGGGGCTACTGCGAAGTTGGCTCCGACCAGCCTCGCGAGCTGCCATGAGAAGGAGCGCACCCGCGACTCGTACGGTCCGACGCCCTCGAAGAACCGGCGGAAGTTCCCCAGCCCGGCCGCCGAGCAGTCGCGCTTGAGCCCGCGCAGACCGATGCCGCGCTCGATCCATCCGTCCTCGCGATGCACCTTGCGCGCTTTCGGAGACACGCCGTGCAGCCAGGAGGGCTCGCCGAAGATGACCCAGCCGCCCGGTGCGAGGTGCCCCGCGAGGCTGGCGACGACCTCGCTCTGGCGGGCGGTGTGATGGAGGGCGTCGAACACGAGGACGAGGTCGAAGCGCTCCTCGATCGCGAAGTCGTCCATGTCCGCCTCGATGAACCGCGCCGACTCCAGGCCCCAGCGCCTGGCCCGCTCCTCGGCCAGTCGGATGTTGGCCGGGGCGATGTCAATCCCCGTCACCTCGAAGCCGGACTCCGCGAGGAACACCGACGTCCAGCCCTGTCCACAGCCGACGTCCAGGACGCGGGATCCCTCCGGGACCTGAAGGGCTCCGAGGGCATAGTCGACTGCCCCCCACTTGATCCAGTACTGAGCGCCCCACTCGAGGTGAAACGGCTTCGTCCACACGGCGGGCCGGTCGCGCGAATCGCGTTCGTGGCTGCGAATCTCCGCCTGTTTGTTCGCTTCAGCCGCGCGGGGGCGAGTCACGACCGGGGTTGGGGTCATGAGCTCACCCGGCAGGCGCCACGCCGAGCGCTGCCGATCCTGATGTCACTCACGGTCAAGCTGGTCACCAGGATGAACGTAACAGGTGGCGCGATCGCTGCATAGGTGAGGTTTCTCCGCGCCGTGGGCATCAATCTGTCCACCTGGTGTGCTGGTGTTGGGAAGCAGTTGCTCACGACCGGTCCGAGCCGCTCGCCGCGGTTGCGAGCACGACATCCTCTGACGTCAGGCGCGCCGTCGGATCCTGTGGATCGTTGGTCTCGTAGAACAACTCGCCGATTCGCTCCCGCTGGTCGGGGGGAATGGCTCCGACCAGTTCCGGCTCGTTGCCCTCGGTGTCGATCTTGAGCACGTCGATGCGCCCCTCGCCCGCCAGCACGTCCGCGAGAACGCTCGCGATCGCGACACACCGCACGGGTATCTCGGCCACTCCCTCGCGCAGTGAGAAGCTCGCCAGCCCGCCATACCGCCCGCTCGCCTCCTGGCGAAAGAGCGCCGTCCCGTCCTCGACCGCCACAGCCGCCTCCGTCAGGGTGACCTGCGATCGAAACGGCGCGAGGTTCGCCTGGAGCCTGGCCATGTTCCTCGGATCCGGCTCGTAGCCGTAGACGCGACCGCCTCGGCGCCGCGTCAGGAAGTAGAGGGCCGACACGCCGATGTTCGAGCCGAGGTCGACGACGACCTCGCCACCGCTCACGCCATACTCCGAGCGGCAGAAGATCTCCACGACCGTGCGGACGTCGTGCGGGCTGTGGAGGGTGATCGTGACCGGCCCGGTCGGCGTGCGCAGGACGGCGGGCCACGGATAGCGCCCGCGTGTCAGGGCGTAGCTCGAGAGCGCGCGGACAGGTTCGCCGAAGACGGCGAAGACCGCCCTGACGGTCCTGTAGTGACTGGGGTCGAACGGCGCCCGCAGCACCCGACTGATGTCACGACCGAGCAGTGGCATATGACGTGGAGCTCGCCTTCCGTTGGTGGTTGCGCCTGGTCATCTGACCGAGCGGCGACTGTCGCCTCGACGCCTCACGCGGACCGCAGCCTTCGCAGCCGCAGGGCGATGTCCCGCAGCGCGGCAAGGTCGGCGACCTGCGCCCAGGTCAGCTTGGCGGCCCGGCGGTACATCACGAGTGAGGTTGCGAACAGCACCGTGTAGGCCACGCTCGACACCAGCGCCGCCCCGTCGATGCCGATCCGCGGCAGCAGCACGGCAAGCCCGGCCACCGTGATCACGACCCCGGGAATCTGGGCGAGCGCGGCCAGCCCCGGCCGGTTCACCGAGTACAGCCCCGACCAGAGGACCCGCGTCCCGGCGTATAGCACCGATCCTGGCAGCAGGACCAGGAGGGGCGTCACCGCCGCGTTGAACCCGGCCCCGTAGACGAGCGCAATCGCCGGTCCGGCGGTCAGCAGCAGGCCGAGCGCGAGCAGCGTGGCGAGCAGGAGCGTCGCCCACAGCGACGCGAGCACGGTGCGATGCCCGCCGGCGCCCTGGCGGATCGCGACCGGCAGGACGAGCGCGTAGCACGCGCTCGCGAGCGCGATCACGATCCACGAGATGCTGCTGGCGACCGAGTACAGGCCTACCGAAGCCGCGCCGACGAAGGCCGGGACGAGCAGGAGATCGAGACGCTCGTTGGCGACCGCGCCGGTGTTCGTACCGTGGGCGCGCAGGCCGTACCAGAAGGTCGAGCGCGCGAGCGCCAGGCTCGGTCTCGCCAGCCCGACGCGACGCAGGACCCGAGCGCCGCCGATGACCAGCGAGACCCCGCCGGAGACCCCGTTGACGATCAGCGCGCCGACGACCGTGAGGTGCCCGGTCAGGGCGAGCAGGACGTAGCCGAGGGCCAGGATGGCGAGCTGCGCGAAGCGCAGGACGTTGTAGGACTGGAAGTCGTGATCGCCTAGCAGCATCCCGTAGACGAGCTCGCTGAGCGGGCCGATCGGGACGCACAGCACAGCCCAGCGAGCGATCGAGATCGTCGACGCGCTCTGCGCGGCGAGCAGCACGGGGAGCAGTGCGTAGAGGGCCACGGACCCGATCACGATCAACGGGACGAGCATCACGAGCCAGGTCGAGAACAGCCGCGAGCCGTCCGCGGGGTGCCGCGCGAAGTGATACGCGGCCGCCGGGGAGCAGCCCATCGCGAACACCACGGTGGTCAGGGACGGTCCGACGAGGACCGCGCTGACCGCTCCCCGGCCGTCGACCCCGAGCGCGCGTGCGAGGACGACGCCGCTGACCACGCTCGCGAGCAGCCCGAGACCGTTGAAGGAGATCATCTGGACGCTGTCGCGTCGCAGCGACCGCAGCGCCGGCCGCGACTGCGCGCCGAGCGCGACTCCGGCCGGCGAGCGCTCGCGGGGCCGGGTCCCGAGCATCGGCGGACGCCAGCCGGTCAGCCAGGAGCCGCGACTCGGGAGTCGACGAGGGGGTGCCGCCCGTTGCGGCCGGGTCGCCCAGCCGAGGACGAACCAGAGCAGCGGCGTCAGGGCGTAGTCACCGCCGCTCAGCCACTGCCCGAGCTCGGCGACGAGGATCCCGAAGGCCGCCAGGCCGACGGCCGACGGCCGGGTGGCGTAGTTGCGCGCGACGCGGCGAAACGCCGTCCACAGCAAAGCGAGGAACAGGCAGCCGCCGACCAGGCCGAGGGCGACGAAGGCATCGGAGACGTCGATCTCCGTGCTGGTCGTCGGCTGGCTGGATCCGGTCAGCTGCTGCGAGGCGATGTTCACCGCACCCGGGCCCTGACCCAGCGGCCGCGTGAAGCCCTGCGCGATACCGCTGACCGCGAGCTTCCAGTGGACGCCGAGCGTGGAGGTCGACTCGTTCGTGCTGGTCGGGTTCACGAGACCCGCGACCTGGTGGGCGAGCAGGGCGTTGCCAGACTGCGATGCCGTCCCGGTCAACGCGCTTCCGAAGACCTTTCCGCCGATCAGGAGCAGCGCGATGCTGACGAGGACGATCGCCATGCCACGCCCGGCCCGGCGGGTTCGCAGCCCGGCCATCGCGATCAGCCCGAGCAGACCCAGGACGGCCGACTCGCGGACCGCGGAGAGCACCAGCGCGGGCACGACCAGCGGCAGCGCCCAGAGCAACCGGGGCCGCCGATGCATCGCGAAGGCCACGGCGATCACCATCGCGACCGCCAGCCAGCGGGAGTACTCGCTGAAGCTCGAGAATGTCGCGAACGGACGAATCGCGACGGTGCCGACGTTCAGCGCCTGGTAGCTCGTGTTGAGGGCAAGCCAGGCGCGATCCCACGACGGCATTCCCGACTCGCCCTGGAGGAGCCCGTAGATCCCGATCGGCACGGCGATCACGACGACGGCTGTGAACAGGCCTCGCAGCCGGGTCTCGCTGCCGACCTCGCGGCCGACGAAGAACCACAGCAGCGGGGCCGTCAGGAACATCAGCCCGACGGCGCCGATGCTGGCCCCGCCGCCAAGCGGGTTGAAGACCTCGGCGACCGACAGCGCGATCAGCGCGACCACGAGCATCGACGTGCGATCCGGGGCGAGCGGCCGGCGCTCGGCGATCACGAGCCGGTGGACGAGGACGACGGCCATCAGCGGGCCGACCAGCAGCAGCGGATCGAACGAGCTCCAGCCGGAGTCCGAGATCAGCAGTCGTCGGATCAGCGCGAGAAATGGGAGGAACAGGAGCGTCAGCGTCGCGGCCGTGCCCGGCACCCGCCAGGCGAGCAGCGCGAGAGCGGCGACGAGCATGGCCGCGAGCACCGCCCGGTGGGCGGCTGGCAGGCCTGCGCCGGCGGCGAGCGACGCCGCGGCGGCGCCCGACAGGACGACGGCCCACGGCCCGATCGTTCGCTCGCGGCCGACCACCGTGGCTAGCGCGCGGCCGCGGCGGACACCTGCCGGTCGACGTCGCGTTCGACGCCCCGGCGCAGTCCTGGGCCCGCCTGGAACGCGGCCCCCGACGACGCGGTCGTGGCGCCGTTGACGACGATCCCGAGTGGCTCGATGCCGGTCTCGCGCAGCTCTGTGGCCAGGTGCTGCGCCCCGGCGATCGTATCCTGGCGGACGCGGACGACGATGATCACACCGTCGACCAGGTTCATCAGCGGCATCGCGTCGGAGAACAACGATGCCGGCGGCGAGTCGACGATCACCCGGTCGTAGCTCTGCATCAGCTCGCGGAGGATGCGGGACATCGCGTCGGAGGCGAGCAATGCGTAGGCATCCTCGTCGGCGAAGCCTCCGAACAGCACGTCCAGCCCGGACCCGCCGCGCTCGGCCCCGGCCTCACGGACGCCCTGTTCCGGCGCGCCCTCCGACGACGCGGCATTTCGCAGCGGCAGGCGAACCCGGCGGACGAACTTCGAGCGATCCGCCCGCGGGGTCCGAAGCAGGTCGACGAGCCCCGCGCCACCGTCCTCACCCAGCAGCGCCGCGAGGTCGGGCTCGCGCAGGTCCGCCTCGACCAGCACGACGCGCTCTCCCGCCTCCGCCGCGGCCGCTGCCAGATGCCAGGCGACCGTCGTCGTTCCGCTGCCACGCGTCGGCGAGGTGACCAGGACCGAGCGCGCGCCGGACGGCCGGCGTCCGCTTCGCAGGCGGGCGTGCAGCCTGCGCATCGGCTCCTGGAGCGCAGCCGGGGTCGAGGCGGCCGCCGGGTGGCCGCCGCGCCGTCGCTTCTGTCCGGGAACGACCGCCAGCAGGGGGAGGCCAAGCGCAGCCGAGGTGCCGTCGGGATCCCGCACGCGGTCGTCGGCCTGATCGAGCATGAGGGCGAGCACGAGACCGAGGAGGAGTCCCGCGAATCCACCGATCAGCGCGTCGTGCGCGGGCCGCGGCGAGGTCGGTGAGTTCGGCCGCAGCGCGGGTTGCGCGAGCTGGATCCCGCCGTCGTCGACGGCGGCCATCAGCCTCATCTTGAGGACGTCGGCGTCGAGCGTGCTCAGCTGGGCGCGGCGCGCCGCGAGACTCGGTCTCTGGCCGGCGGCCTGGGCGATCTCCCGCTCGACGCCGTCTCGCGCGGCGAGGATCTGGTTCTGCGTGTTGCTTCGCTGGTAGGCGATCGTCTCCGCGACGAACGCGTTGGCCAGTTGCGCCGCGTCGGCGGCCGACGGACCGACCGCCTGGACGGTGACGGTGTCCGACTGATCGCCGGCGGGAACGCTGATGCGGTCAGAGACGTCCTGCGCGGTGAGCCCCCGACCGAGCCGGGCTGCGGTGCGCCGGGCGATGATCGGCAGCGTCACGAGGTCGTGGTCGGTTGCGGTCTGCTGGTCGGCCGTCTCCTGCGGCGCGGACGCCGGGCCGAAGAGGCTCTGCTGGAGCTGGCCCGCGACGTCGAAGACGACCACCGCGGACGCCGTGTAGACGTTCGCCCGTGAGCGCGCGATCAGGAACGCCAGGCCGGCGACGACCACGACCGACAACGCGAAGACCCAAGCCCGGCGCCGCAGCCCGGCGAGCACGTCGCGCAGCTCACGCTGTGGGCGATCGGGTCCGGCGGGCTCATGCAGCATGCGAAGACTCCCTCGTCGTTGGGGACCCGGCCTGCGCGGAGGCGGTCGCGGGATCGGTGCCGGGATGTGCGGTCGCCGGCGACGGCGGGCGGACGGCGCGGCGGTAGACGGCCACGGTCGCGTCGGCGTGCGCGCCCGGGGAGAAGCGACTCGCGGATGCGGGGCCGGCGGCGGCCATCGCCTCGTAGAGCGGACGATCTGCGAGCACCCTGGCCGCCTCGCGTGCCCACACCTCAGGACTGCGCGGCGCGAGCAGCAGGCCGTCGACGCCGTCGGTGATGATCTCTCCCGGTCCTCCGAGGTTGGTTGCGAAGACGGGGACGCCGGAGCTCATCGCCTCGACGACGACCAGCCCGAACGGCTCCTCCCAGGAGGGTACAAGGAGCAGGTCCAGCGACGCGAGGACGCGGGGGATGTCGTCCCGATGACCCAGCATGTGGACCGCGTCGGCGAGTCCGAGCTCGGCGATCAGCGAGTGCAGCGACGCCTCGAAGCCGTGATTGTCGTAGCGGCTCGAGTCGAACAGGACCGCTCCGGCGACGGCGAGCTCCGCCGACGGAAACCGTTCGCGCAGGGCGTGGAGCGCACGCACCGCGTCGTCCTGGCCCTTCCACGGCGTGATCTGACCGACGATCCCGAGCACCGGACCGTCCGGCTGGAGGCCGAGCGCCGCGCGGGACTGCGCCCGGTCGAGCTGGGCCGGGCGGAAGCGCTCCGGATCCCCGGGCGGGTGGACGACGTCGATCGGGGTGCCGCCGTCGGGCCGGCCCAGCCAACGGTCCTTGACGTAGTGGGAGTCGACGATGATCGCGGCGGCGCGCGATTCGAGCAGCCGGGCGACGACGCGTGAGATCGGGTGGGCCGGGAGCACGTCCTGCACGGTGACGACGAGCGGAGCCGACCCCCGTCCACCGCAGATCGACGCGAGTATTCCGGCGCGGACCGTCAGTGCGTGGACGAGATCCGCCCGACACTCACCGACGATCCGCCGCAGCGCCAGGCCCCCGAGCGTCAGCCCCGCGCAGCCGCGGGCGAGGTTGGCCGGGCTCAGGCTGAGGCTCGCCTCCGTCGGGGGCAGGGCGCGCCAGGATATGCCGTGATCGCGGAGCGCCTGCGCGAACGGGCCGTCTGGGCAGGCCACGATCGGCTCGACATCGTCAGGCAGATTCGTGAGCAGTCGGATCGACGCGATCTCGGCGCCGCTCTGGAGCCCGGTGTGATTGACGCACAGAACCTTCATGCTGGATCGAGCTCCATGTAGGCCGCCTCATAGTCCGTGACGATGCGTTTCCAGTCGAGCTCGCTGACGCTTGCGCGGGCTGCGGCGCCCATCGCGAGACGTCGCGACTCGTCGATCTCGATCCGCCCGAGGCAGGCCGCGATCGACTTGCCGCTGCGTTCGACATACCAGCCGTTCTCGCCATCCTGGATCAGGTCCTCGAGGCCGTTCGTGCTCGTGCCCAGGATCGGCAGTCCGTGCGCGGCGGCCTCGAGCGCGACGAGCGGATGCGCCTCGTAGGCGGTCGGGAGGACGAACGCATCCGCGGCGGCGTAGTAAGGCTTGGGATCGGCCTGGTGGCCGACGAAGCTCACGCGGTCGAGGACTCCGGCCCGCTCGGCCAGCGCGCGGTAGCGCTCGGTGTCTCCGCGGCCGACCACGACCAGCCGCCAGCGGGCCGCGTCGGCCAGGGCTTCGATCGTGTGGGCAAGGCCCTTGCGCTCCCAATCTCCACCGACGAAGACCGCGAGTGGATCCTCCCCGGTCTGGAGTTGCCCGCGGACGCGCTCGCGGGCTGCGTCGTCGGGCCGGAAGGTTGCGCTGTCGACGCCGTTGGGAATCACGCGGAGCGTCCCGTCGAGCACGCCGTAGTGACGGCGCAGCTCACGGCCGACGCCGGCCGACACGGTGATCAGCATGCGCGCGGGCCGCCGCGCATAGCACCAGTGCTCGAGCGCTGTGCCGATCAACGTGGTCATGCGATCGTTGAGGCGGTAGAGGCGCGAACTGCGACTCGCACGCGAGAGCCCGTGATCGGCGAACGCGCGGAAGCAGAACTGCACGGTGATCGCGTCGGCCCGGGGAAGCACGACCGCGCCGACCGTGTGCAGGTAGCCGACGCGCCGGCGCCAGACCGCGATCGAGCCGAGCACGGCGAACATGAACGTCGCGAGCGCGGCCGGGCGCGCCGGACCTGGGATCCGGACGAACCGCAGGTTCGGACCGGCCGGAAGGTCGCAGCGCCGGGCGATCACGACGAGCTTGTGGCCGCGCTCGAGGAGCCCGCACGCGAGCTCGAACGCCGCGCGCTCCATGCCCCCGATCGGGGCGATGTCGTAGGCGACGAGGGTGACGGTCCCGGCGTCCGCGGGGGGCTTGCGCATGCTCACAGGCCACGCCCCGTGAGGACGTGGGACCCCGTGCGCAGGAGGATCTTCGCGTCGCCCCAGATCGACCATTCGGCGACGTAGAGGTAGTCGACCTGCGCCATCTCGTCGAGCGGTACGCGGAGCGGGCCGAGCACCTGCCAGGGGCCGGTGATGCCCGGTACCACGGACAGGCGCAGGCGGGCCGCCCCGGTGATCAGGGCGTCCTCCTCCGGCACGAGAGGCCGGGGACCGACGAGGCTCATCTCGCCGCGCAGCACGTTGATGAGCTGGGGGAGCTCGTCGAGCGACGTGCGGCGTAGGACCCGCCCGACGCGGGTGACACGCGGATCGCGCCTGAGCTTGAAGAGCCCGTCGCTCTCGTTGAGGCCGAGCAGGCCGTCGCGCTGCTCGTCGGCTCGATCGACCATCGTGCGGAGCTTGAGGATCGAGAAATGGCGCCCGCCACGTCCGACGCGCGGCTGGCGGAACAACGCCGGGCCCGGCGAGTCGAGCTTGATCAGCAGGGCGATCGCCGCGAAGGCCGGCGCGAGCAGCGCGAGGGCGATCCCGGCGAACGCGATGTCGAGGCATCGTTTCACCGCGTGCCGGCCGCGGGCCCGCCTGCGGGTCGAGCACCCCACGACCGGGAGACCGCCGATTCGCTCCACGGTCAGCGTGTCGAGGCCCGTCTCCAAAGCCGGCAGCACGCTGATGCCGACGCCGAGCGCCTGGAGCCGGCCGATCGTCTCGCTGCGGTCGGCCTCACCGTGTGACCGCCCGCTGATGATCACGCGGTGCACCTCGAGCCCGCGGACCAGCGCCGGCAAATCCCGGGGCGTGACCGTCGCGGTCGCACGCCCGTTGCGACGTCGCGAGCCGGCGCCGTTGGACGCGGCGCCCGAACCGGCCAGCACGACGCGGGCGACGACGTGGGCGCGCACCCGCGGCGAGGAGGCGAGGATGCTCGTCACGCGGACCGCGGCGGGGTCGTCTCCGAGTACGAGGCAGCGCTCGACGGGGATCATCCGCCGGGCGGCCGAGCGTGCGAGGTGCCTGGCCACGAGCAGCGTGATCGGGGTGGCGATCCACAGGGCGATCACGTCGCCCAGGTCGACCTGGGCGCCGATCCCGAGGACACCGAGCGCGATCAGCCCCATCAGGGAGAGCGTCGTCGCCTGGAAGAGCCGGGGGCCATCGTCGAGGCCGGGATCGACGATGCGCGCGGATTCGCCGGCGTAGAGGTGGAGCATCGCGAGCGAGGCGATCAGCAGGAGGGGCCAGACCACGGCCGTCACCGGGTCGGGCGCCGGGCCACCGAACGCGCGGACACCCAGCCCGGTCGCGAGCGCGGCCGTCAGATCCCCGAGCATCAGGCTGATCCCCGAGACGAGGTGGCGCTGGCGCACCTGGGCGGGCGGCAGCGGAGCCGGGGCGTCGTCGCGATCGGTGGGCCGCGCGGGCCTGCCCACGCTGGGGAGGTGCGTGCGTCCGTTTCGGCAGGGTCCCGGCGGGCTGTCGGGCGCTTGGCCGGCGACGCGTTCGACCTCGTCGAGCAGGGCCTGCTGGAAGCTCGCGGTCGAGAACCGGCGGGCGTTGACGCGGATGCGTTCGGGGTCGAAGGCGTCAAAGTCGACCGAGCGCATCGCTTCCGCGAAGGCCCCGACGTCGCCGAGCGGCACGGTGACGCCTGTCTCGCCGTCGATCACCGTCTCGCGGGCGCCGCCGGCATCGGCGGCGAGCACCGGCCGCCCGGCCGCCTGGGCCTCGACGGCGGCGATCCCGAACTCCTCGACCCCGGGAAGGACGAGCGCCCGCGCCCGGCCGACGACGTCCTCGAGCTCGCGGTCGGAGACGCGCCCGAGGAACTCCGCACTGCCCGCGTACGCCTCGGCCAGCCGCTGCATGTCGGGACCGGTTCCGACGACCTTGATCCGGCAGTTGGCTCGCTTCGCGGCCTCGAGGGCGACATCGACGCGTTTGTGGCGTACCAATTCGGACACCGTGACGAAGTAGTCCTCGGGTTCGAGCAGGCCGAACCGCTCGACGTCGACGGGCGGGTGGATGACCGTGGCCTCGCGGCCCCAGTGGTCTGCGATCCGGCGGCGGGTGACCTCGGAGTTCGCGATGTAGCTCGTGACCCGGCGGCTGGCCGCGACGTCCCAACGGCGGATCCCGGCGAGCAATCCCCGGAGCATCGGGCGCAGCGGGGCGGGCGCCTCGCTCAGCGCCCGGGCGAGGTCCTCCCACACGTAGCGAAATGGTGAGTGGCAGTAGCAGACGTGGATTGCCGGGGCGGGTACGGAGACTCCGTGGGCGAACGCGCTGCTGCTCGAGAGGACGATGTCGTGGCCCTCGATCCGCAACCTTCCAGCCGCGGCCGGCAGCAGCGGCAGGAGGGAGCGGAACCCGCGTTGTCCGAACCCGAGGCGTTGCAGCCCCGAGGTCCGGACACCTCGCCTGGCGAATCGCTCGCCGGTCCCGTCGGGGTCGTAGAGCAGGGCGAAGAGCGGGGACTCCGGAAAGCAGTCGGCCATCGCGGCGAACGTTCGCTCGGCGCCGCGCATCACGAGCAGGTAGTCGTGCACCAGGGCGACGCTCGCTCCGCGGAGGATCGGCCCCGGCGAGGGGAAGGCAGCCCGGTCGCCCACGGGCGAGATCGACTGCACCGCCGACACGTTGCGCAGCGCCGTGGCCGGTTTCGAGGGCGTCACCGGACCGCCGGGACCGGGCCGTCGAGGTTGTCCGTCGCGCCCCCGGACCGCCCGCGGAGGCACGGGCACCGCGCCGGCGGATCGTGCCGCGTCTGACCCACGTGTACATATCGGAGTACATGCAGTGGTCGCAGCATCGGAGTCATCTGCCATGCACCTTTGCGCAATGCTCTCGATATCACAAGGTGATGTTCGTCCCCATCGCGGCCGCCGCCGGGGTGAGGGGTGGTGAGATACATCACCCTTGGCGAGCGCTGCATCTCACCTCGCGGGCGACGCCGTTGACGGATAGGATTACCATCAGGTGATTGCGACCCGCACATCCAGATCGATGGCTGCGGAGTCGACGCTCATAGCGCGTCGGAGGAAGTCGTCGTGACCGGCGTCGCCCACGCTGTTGCAGGACGCGTCAAGAACCGTCTGCTCCCCGAAGGGCTGGCCCTGCGCCGGCTGCCATGCGGGATCGGCGCGGGGGCACGGATGGAGATCGACTTCCGCCATCAGACGAAGCTGTTCCTCGGGCTCTACGAGATCGAGGTCAACCGCTACATCCGCGAGCTGTGCCCGCCGTCAGGCGGCTGCTTCGACGTCGGTGGTCAAGCCGGATACGACGCGCTGGTTCTCGCGGGTCTTACCACGGGGCCGGTTGTGTCAATCGACTGCGACCCGGACTCGACGGCGAGGATGCGCCGCGTGTTCGCGAGCAATCCGCGGTACGCCGACCGACTCAGCGTGATCGAGGCGACGATCGCGCGGAGCGCGGACGGCAGCGGTCATCGCCTCGCGCTCGACGACATCGCCTACTCGCCCGAGGGGTTCGTTCCTGACTTCATCAAGATCGACATCGACGGTGGCGAGGTCGACGCCCTCGCGGGCGCCGGACGTCTGCTGCGTGACCGGCGGCCGCATCTGATCGTCGAGACCCACTCGCCGCGACTCGAGAGCGACTGCGCCGGGATCCTGCGCGACGCCGGGTATGCGCCGACCGTGGTGAACCAGCGGTCGTGGTTCAAGGACCTTCGGCCCCCACCGCACAACCGCTGGCTCATCGCGCGTGGCGCGCCGCGGTCCTGAGTCGCTCCGGCGGCCGCGCTACAGGCACAGGCGGGCCCGGGCGGAGGTCCCGCTGGCCTCGACCCCGAGGCACGTGGCGAAGATCGGCCCGTCGGCCGGCCCGGTCGCCGAGGTGACCTGCCCTGGCGTGGCCGACTTCTTGAGGTAGGTGTCGGTGGTCATGGCGCCTCCGGAGAGGTGAACCTCTCCGGTGAACGCGACCGCGACCCACTGGTTGGGCGCGGCGGAGTGGAGAGCTACGCCGGCCGGTGGATTGCTCGAGGTCGAGCACGCGAGCCGCACGCCGCTGTTGCTGCGCTCGAGGCAGGTCTGGGCGGTGACGCCGACGGTTCCCCGAACCTGCTGCACGGAGGCCGACCACCATCCGGCGTTCTCGAGCTGCCAGCCGCAGATCGAGCCGTTCGCGGCGACGTCGAACAGGCTCCCGGTACCGAGCAGGGCCAGGAGGTACTGTCCCTGGCCGATCGTCGTGGCCTGTGTGTTCCCGCGGATCTGGAAGACCGCCTTGTCGCCGGGCGCCATGCCGCCGCCGTCGACTGACATCGTGATCTGGCAGTTGTCGAGCGAGTAGCAGGAGAAGACGGCGTCGCGCGGCAGGGAGGTCAGCCTGAAGGCCGGGCTCCAGGTGAACGCGAGCGGCTCCCAGATGCACCCGCCGACGATGCTGCTGCCCGGGCTCTGCTCGTAGAACAGGGCGTTGCCGACGGACTCGGCCCCGCAGTTGGCGAACAGCGTCCCCGAGAGGACGGTACTGATACGGCTGCTCTGTTCGCAGAAGATGCAGTACGGCTCGAAGCCGAATGCGACGTTGATAAGCACCGAAGCGTCGAGGAACCCTCCGGATGCGATCCCGATCGCCGCGAACTTCGCGCCGGTGAGGTCACCGGCGACGACCGTGAGGTTCCCGTAGGTCGGGGCGCCGGCCGCCATGTAGAGCCCGTAGTAGTTGTTCTTGATGCGGCAGTTGTAGAGGCTCTGGTGATCGCCGACGACGACGCACCCGGAGTGGAACCACGCGACGTAGCAGCGCTCGAGGACGACTCCGGCGACGAGGCGGATGCCGTCCATCGCGGCCGGGGACTGGCCGAGCTTGTCAACGAGACGCGGCCCGAGGACCGTGATGTCTCGGAAGACGTGCACCGTGTCGGTGCTCAGGGCGATCGCCGAGAAGTCGATCGCGGCCTTGCCGGCTCCGAGGTCTGACGGGAAGTGAAGCGTCGACGATCCCATGCCGTCGCCGACGAGGTCCACGGGGACGTCCGGCGGCAGCACGACCTGGCTGAGGCACCGGTAGGTGCCCGCCGGGATGTAGACAGATCCGCCGCCGATCGCGGCTGCGGCCGCTACCGCCTTCTTGATCGCCGGGGCATCGTCGCCCGCGTCACCCCCGAGGGCGCCGTAGTCGGTGACGTTGAACGAACCGCCGGGTACCGGCGTCGCCGCGGCATCGGCCGAGGATGCCATCACGGCGGTCAGGCCCGTCGAGGCGGCGCCGGCGGCCGTGAGCGCCAGGAGGTGCCTGCGGCTGAGGCTCCGCTCACGCGGGGCTGCGGTCTGTGGTCCGCGCTCGGTGGGACGATCCAGTGCGGCGGTCGTCGCAGCCTGCGCCGGGATCGGGGTTGGGGTGGAGAGGATCCTCCGGACGCGTGCGGATAGGACGAGGTTGCCGGGGCGGATCACGGGGGCTCCTATGAGTTGGTATGAGATGGACCGTATGCGGTGGCCCAAGTCACAGTTGCCGGCCGTCCGTCACTCGTCGACGGACTGCCGGCACCCGCGTCATGTTGTGCCATCTGTGTCACGTACTTCGTGTGTTGCGGACGCCAGCGGTGCCGCGCTGCTCGCGGTGACACTGTGTGTCTTGTCTCCGGCGCTCGCACAGAACAGATCGGACGCGACCTTAGAGGGGATGAGCGTAGGTAGACGTATGTTGGTGTGAATTCCCCGCAACCCTGCGAGAACCCGGCCGTCCGGGCGCCGCGAGCCTGACGGCGCAAGCGCCCCGGTGGGGGCGCGATCCCGCGAACCCCGGCGGCCCGCCGGGGCTCAGCCGACCTTGGGCTCGGCGGCCTTGCGCGCGGCCCGGGCGCGCGGCTTGGCCGCCGTCGCGTCGCCGGTGCCGTTGGTGATCGCCGCCTCCAGATCGTCGGCGGTGACGCTCGACTTGGCCCGGCTGCGCGCCGCGGCGGTCGGCTTCTTGGCGGCCGGCTTCCTGGCGGCAGCGGGCTTCTTGGCGGCGGCCGGCTTCGTGGCGGCAGCCGGCTTCCTGGCGGCCGCCGGCTTCCTGGCGGCCGCCGGCTTGCTGGCGGCGGCCGGCTGCTCGGCGCTCGGTTGCGTGGTCTTCGCGACGGCCGGCGTGCGGGCAGCCGGTGTGCGGGCGGCCGTCTTGCGGGCGGCGGGTGCGACCGTGGCGGCATCCGCCCCGCTCGCGCCGGCGTCGACTTCGGCGGCGGGCTTCGTCCTGCGCGGCCGGGCAGCCGGCTTGGGCTTCGCTGCCGGGGCCGGCTTCTGGGTTGACGCGGCGGGCGCCGTCGAAGCGGGCGCGGGAGCGAGCGCGGGGACCAGCAGCTTGGGCTTGGCCTCGGGGTCGGATCCCGGACGGGGCCGGGGCGCGGCGGCCGTCGGGGAATGCGGGGACTCGTGTTCCGGCGGATCGGCCGGCGGCCGGGCGGGGCCGGCGCCGCCATCGGGCGTGGCGGGGGCCTCGCCCGTCACACGACGAGCCTGGTCGGCCCGGCGGGCAGCGCCCCTGGATGGCCGACTCCGCGCCTGGCCGGGCGGCTGCTCGACGTGAGCGTGGCCGTTGCGAGCTTCGGGCTGACCGCGGGCGTCGCCGTTCTGCGTGGCGTCCCGGCCGGCGTCGGCGTGGGCCTGAGCGTTGATCCCTGCGACGTGACCGTCGGCCGCACTGGCCCCGCGCCGGCGGCGGCGCTTGCCCCGGGCGCGGCGCTTGGGGAAGTTGCGCAGGAGCTCGCGGGCGAGGGCCGGCGGCTTGCGGGCCATCCGGGTACGGGCGCCGCGGAGGACCTCCTCGGCCTCGGGCGTGTGGGCGAGGGCGGCGGCCAGGAGGGCGGCCGCGAGGCGGCGGTCCTGCTTGCGGATCGCCTGGACGAGACGGCGGGCGTTGCGGGCGTGGGCGGCGCCGGAGGAGTTGACGAGCAGGCCGAGCAGGCGCTTGGTCTCGGGCCAGCGTTGGGCGGCGTACTCCTCGTGGACGTCGCGGGTGTACTCGGCCATCCGCCAGATCCAGGCGTTGGCCTGGTCGCGGCGGCCGATCCGCTTGTCGACCATCGCCTGGAGCATGATCTTCGTGCCCTCGCGCCGCTCTTCGCGGGTCCAGTTGCCCATCATGTCGATCGCCGTGTCGAAGGCCTCGGCGTCTCGGATCGCGGCGATCTCGGCGAGCGCCTTGAGACGGAGCTGGGGGTTGGTGTTGCGCTGGACGGCGGTCGAGAGGAAGCGGCGGCGGAGCTCGCCGGTCCGGTCGAAGTGGAGCATCGCCCGGGCGCGGCGCCAGCCGTGGGGTTGGACGCGGGCTCCGGCGAGGGCGGCCCAGACGTGCTGCTCGCCGTAGTCGAGGTGCTCGACGGCGATCCGCCAGAGCTCGCGTTCGAAGACCTCTGCGCGGCGGTCGGGATCCGAGCAGACGGGGAGGACGCGACGCTCGACGCGAACCCGCCGGCCGCGGCCGCGGCGGACGGGACCGACGACGATCGCGCCGCCGCGGTAGACGTCGCGGTCGAGCAGGGAGTGGAGCGTGACGACGGGGTCGTCGTGCTTGGTCGCCGGGTGGACGAAGTCGACGACGAGGCCGGCCTCCTTGCCGGGGTGGCGGCGGGTGACGCGTCCGACGCGCTGCTGGTAGATCCGCTTGGAGGCGGTCGGCGCGAGGTGGATGCAGACGGTCGCGCGGGGGCTGTTCCAGCCTTCGGCGAGGAGCTGGGCGTTGATCAGGACGTCGATCTCGCCGCGCTCGTAGCGGGCGAGAATCGAGGCGAGCTCGCGCTTCTTGGTCTCGCCGGAGACCGCCTGGGCCTTGAGGCCCTCGGCGCGGAAGGCCTCGGCGAGGTTGTAGGCGTGGCGGACGCCGGCGGCGTAGACGACGCCGGGAACGCCGTTGAAGCGGACCTTGTAGAGGCTGGCGACCGCCGTGTTGAACGGGTGCTGGTCGAGCAGCTCGGCGAGCATCTCCTGATCGAACTCGGTGTCGACCTCGCCCCGGCGCAGCGGCACCTTGGCGATCGTGCGGACGCCCGGTCCCGGGGGGATGCGGACACATCGCAGCGGGGAGATCACGCCGCGGCGGGCGGCCTGGGCGAGGTCGAAGCGGGAGGTCTGGGTCGGGAAGAGGTCGGTGACGTGACGGGCGATCAGGGCGCCGGTCGCCGTCATGCCGACGAAGATCGGGCCGGTCCAGGCGCGGATCGCGGCGCTCGTCTTCTCGCCCAACGCGGTGTGGGCCTCGTCGCAGATCACGATCGTGTACGCGCTGGAGATGTTGCCGGCGTTGCGGACGAACCACTGGTAGGTCTCGACCGTGACCGGGCCGTCGCCGCGGTCCTGGTCGCCGAGCAGGGCCGGGCAGATCCGCTTGGCGTAGCCGCGGTCGCGGAGCTCGCCGTGGAACTGGTCGACGAGGTTGCGCCGGTGGGTGAGGATCAGGACGCCGCCGGTCCGGGAGGCCTCGACGAAGCCGAGCGCGGCGACCGTCTTGCCGGCGCCGGTCGCGTGCTCGAACCAGAACCGCTTGGCGGCGTTGGGATCCTCGGCCTGCTCGGGGAGCTGATCCTCGCCGTCGAGCTGGGCCGAGTCGTCCTCCTCGTCCCAGTCGTCGTCGGGCGGGGCCTCGAGCTCGGCGCGGTCGAGCTCGGCCTCCAGCTCGGCGGTGACGTCGTCGTCGTCCTCATCGTCATCGTCGTCGTCGGTCACCGAGGGCGCGAATTCGTCGTCGTCGTCCTCGTCGTCATCGTCGTCGTCGGGCTCGGGTCCGGGAACGTCGTCGTCGGTGACCGTGATCTCGTCCTCGATGCCGAGGATCGAGGCCTGGGCGAGCAGATCCGGGTCGATCGCCTGGGTGCCGTTGCCGTTCGTCGAGACCCGGGACTGGGCCTCGGCGAGGAGGGCGGTCAGCGTCCCGGAGAGGGCGTCGACCTGGTGGGCGGAGAGGACGGTCCCGTCGACGAGCTTGGGCTCGTCGTCGGAGAGGACGCGCTCGAGGCCGAGCAGGAGGGAGAACTCGCGCCGCCAGGCGGTCGACGGCTCCTTGAGGCCGTCGGCGATCTCGGCCAGGGCGACCTCGAGGGCGCGTCCGCGCGGAGAGTGGGGGGCGAGCGCGACGGCGGGGTCCTCGCCGTCGTGGAGAAAGCGCTCATGGGTGAACTCCTCCGCGCGAGAGATCTCTGCGGGACGCGGGGGGGCCGCAACGGCCAGTGACGTGGAATCTGCCAAGGGGAGGGCTCCGAACTGCCTGAGGCGGAATCGCACCCCGTCCGGGGCACAGGCGGGGAGACTTCGCGCGACTCGAGTACACCGACTTCGCTGAGAGCGGCGAGCCCGCTTGACGACGGACTCGCGTTACGCGGTTAGGATACCGCAAGCGGCGGCGTGTGAAACCCTCAGTTCGGCAGATGCGCCTCGCACGACTGATCGCCGCCGTCCTCGGAGCCTCGACGATCGCGGGTTGCGGAGCGGCGGTCCGCAGTCAGGCGCCGACGCCGGGGGAGGCCGCAGCGGCGCTCGCGGGGTCGCCGGCGCCGCTGTCGCGGCTGCACTCGCAAGCCGACCGGCTGATCCCGACGACCACGGGCGAGTTCCAAGCTCTGCTGGCATCGCTTCACGGGTACCCGGTGATCGTCAACCAGTGGGGATCGTGGTGCGAGCCGTGCCGGATGGAGTTCCCGATCCTCCAGCAGGCGGGGGTCAGACTCGGCCGCAGCGCGGCCCTGATCGGTCTGGACGTGTCCGACAGCCGCAGCCGGGCGGCGGCCTTCCTGCGGGAGTTCCCGGTCACCTACCCGAGCTACGTCGACCCCGACGCGCACGTGGCGTTCTCGCTGAAGGCGGGCGCCTACTACCCGACGACGCTGTTCTTCGACCGGGAGGGAAAGCTCGCCTTCACGCATGTGGGCCCGTACACATCGGTGGCCGACCTCGTGCGCGACGCGGCCGCGCACGTGGGCGCTCGGGCGACCGGGACTTGATGGTCTGTCTTCTGGCCGGCCCCGCCGGTCAGAGGTGGGTTACCCCAAGAGAGGCGTGTGGCCCTCGGGCAGGGCGGCGCGGAGCTTCTCGAGCGCGAGCCGGATGCGGCCCTTGATCGTGCCGAGCGGAATTCCGAGCTTCTGCGTGATCTCGGCGTGGGTGAGCCCGGCGAAGTAGGCGAGCTCGATGACCTCACGCTGCTCGGAGGGAAGCGTGTCGAGCAGGGCGTGGAGCTCCTGCTGCTCGGTGAGCTCGATGACCTCGTCCTCGGTGTTGTCGTCGGACGGGTTGAGCTCGAGGCCGTCATCGGTGCGCAGGACGATGTCGCGGTCGCGGCGGCGGAGGTCGATCGCGCGGTTGCGGACGATCGACTGAAGCCACCACTTGACCCGGCCGCGGCCGGGCTCGTAGCTGGCGCGGCTGCGCCAGAGGGCGATGAAGGCCTCCTGGGAGGCGTCGGCGGCAAGGCCGCGGTCCTCGAGAATCCGCATCGCCAGCCAGAAGACCTGGGTGCTGTGGCGGTCGTAGAGGACCTCGAAGGCGTGGGGGTCGTTGGCCTGGACGAGCGCCATCAGGCGCTCGTCGGTCATCAGCCGATCGGAATCCGATCGGCTGGCCGCGAGATCCGTTGGTTCTTGCGTCTGTCTCACTCTCCCGTAGCCATCCTAGTCCCAGAAGGCACAATGGTCGCGCGCGGTCGTCGTCCCGCGCGCGGGACGCGCCGGAACGAGCCGTTTGGCGGGTATCCACGGCGGTTATGATCCGAACGACCGCTGCCTACGCATAGGACTGTTGTGATCGAACCCCTTACAGACGGACATGGACGGACGATCGGCGATCTGCGGATCTCGGTGATCGACCGATGCAACTTCCGCTGCCAGTACTGCATGCCGGCCGAAGGCCTGCCGTGGCTCGAGCGGGCGGACCTGCTGACGTTCGAGGAGATCGAACGGATCGTGCAGATCATGGCGCCGATGGGCGTCGACGAGGTCCGCCTGACGGGGGGCGAGCCGACGGTCCGCAAGGACCTGGCGAAGCTCGTGGGGATGCTCAAGGGCGTCGAGGAGCTCGAGGAGATCTCGCTGACGACGAACGGCTACCTGCTCGAGCGCCACGCCGAGGCGCTGGTCAAGGCTGGGGTCGACCGGTTCAACGTGTCGATCGACTCGCTCCAGCGGGACCGCTTCTTCCAGCAGACGCGGCGGGACTCGCTCCCGCAGGTGCTGCGGGGGCTGGAGGCGCTGGCGAAGTTCCCGGAGGCCCACCCGATCAAGGTCAACGCGGTGGCGATCAGGGACTTCACAGAGCTTGAGGTCCTGCCGTTCGCGCGGTTCGCGCGGGAGCAGCCGTACGAGGTCCGCTTCATCGAGTTCATGCCGCTCGACGGGGACCGCAACTGGAAGGCCGACGCCGTCCTGACGGGCGCGGAGATCCGCGACCTGATCCACGCGGTCTACCCGCTCGAGCGCGAGCCGCGGGAGCCCTCGGCGACGGCGCGGACGTACCGCTTCGCCGACGGTAAGGGCCGGGTCGGGTTCATCAACCCGGTGTCCGAGCCGTTCTGCGGCGACTGCAACCGGATCCGCCTGACGGCGGACGGGAAGCTCCGGACGTGCCTGTTCTCGCTCAACGAGACCGACCTGCGGGGTCCGATGCGCGACGGCGAGAGCGACGAGGTGCTCGAGCAGATCATCCGGGACGCGGTCTGGCGCAAGGAGCTCAAGCACCACGTCGGCGAGCCGGGCTTCATCCAGCCGGCCAGGTCGATGTCGGCGATCGGCGGCTAGCGGCCTGCCGGCCGCGCTGCCCGGTCGGGCGGCAGGTCAGCGCGGCGGCCGGTCGGCCAGCAGGTCAGCGCAGCGCAGGCATGTGCGGCCGGGGCTCGCGGGAGGCATGCCGATGGTCTCAGTATGTTTTGCAGTTGTCTCCGCGAATCGGCTGATCGCGGTCGGCCATGCTGTGCAGATCGGGCCAAGACACGGGCGTTAATCAAATAGTTAGCGCCCGATGCCGGCCGGTCGGCTAGAGTCAGATCACCGGCCAGCCACGGGTCAGACGGATCTCCAGTGCAGCGCCGGCCACGATACAAGAGGCGGTCGGCGTCCAGAGGGTGCCGGCTGAGACGGACCGCGGTATGGAACTTCCTGATGACGAGCAGACGCTTTCTGCGATCTCGCAGCAGCTCGGCGGGATCTTCAGCGAGCGGTACGGGTGCGACCCGGGCGACGTCGACACCTATGCGGTCGATGACATCGTATTCGTGGTGATGCGCGACGGCGGCCTGACGGCGTTCGAGCGCACGATGATCGAGATCGGCAGGCAGCAGAGTGTCGTCGAACTGCGGCGGGACTTCCAGCGGATGATCGCCGGCCGCTACCACGAGGTCGTCGCCGACGTGACCGGCCATCGGGTGATCAGATCGCTGAGCCAGGCCCACGTCGGGCCGCAGCTGATGATCGAGATCTTCTTCGTCGTCGGCGCCCGGCTCGATCGCGAGCTCGCGCAGCCCGCCGGCCGGGCGGGCCTAGTCGGGCTCGACGACCTCGACCGCGCCGAAGCCCTGGAGGGGTCCGTCCATGAAGAAGATCTCGATCGTGAGGTCGGGCTCGATGTGGGCCTGGGAGAGGAAGGCGATCACCTTGCGGTCGGTCAGCTCCTCGATCGCCAGCTTGTAGCGGTCGCCGATCAGGACCTGGAAGCCGTGGCGCAGCGCGACGACTCGCTCGGCGCCGCCGTCGTCCATCATCGTCTGCTCGAGCGGCGTGAAGCCGCTGCCGCGCATCACGACGACGATCAGGTCGTCGAGCACGTAGGTCTTAGCCCGGGTCGGCCCGCGACCGTAGTGCTCGCGGAGGATCGCGACGATCCTCGTCGAGATGGCCGCCAGCAGCCGGCCGCCGCCGAGGCTCCGTGGTGTTTCTGAGTCCGACTCCACTCCCTGTACCCCCAAGTTCGCCTCGCCCGGTCGCTCGGCGACCGTCCGTTTCGGCGTGACGATGGTCGGGGCCTGGCTCCGTCGTCCGAGGGTTCGGACGGCTGCTCGAGGCCGCTGATTAGTTTACGTCGTTTTCGGCTGCCCAGCGGCCGTCGGGCCCAAACCGTGTATCTACACACCCTGGACCGAGCGTCTACACACCCTGGACCGAGCGGCTCGCGGACCCTTTGGGACCATACGCAAGACCGGCGGCGACAGATCAACGCAGATCGGGCGCAGACTGCGGGGACGACCGGCCACCGGCGACGACGAGCGGCCGCCCAACCGCCGGGGCCGCCGCCGGTCGGGCGCAGGCCGCGGGCGCAGAAGCAGACCGGCCCACCGGCGCCGCGGCGAAGGCCGCCCGGCTGCCACAGGGGGTGCCCACCGTCACGGTCAGGGAGGGTCGCGACAGCTCGCAGGACGGCGCGTTCCTGGTGCTAGTGTTGTGTCTGTGTCTCGTTCGATGCCTGGTTGAGCTGTGGTTGGCGGTGCCCGGGCGGCTTCAGCGGCCGAGCGCTGTCGATTCGAGTAGCACGCTGTCGAATCGAGTAGCACTCTTACGGTCATCACGAAGGAGGTAGTAGTGCCGCCGAGCGTCGGGATGGTGGAACTGAGCCCAGCCGACGCCGCGACCTGCCAGGAAGTGCGCACGTGGTGTGCGTGCAACAAGGTCCGGCGGGCGGCGCGAGCGGTGACGCGGCGCTACGAGGTTGGTCTCGCGCCGAGCCACGTCAAGGCGACACAGCTGCCGATCCTCGTCGGCTTGAGGACGGCCGGCCGGATCTCGATCACACCGCTGGCGGAGATCCTGGGCGTTGACAGGACCACGCTGACGCGCAACCTCGGCGTGCTCGAGCGCGACGGGCTTGTGAGGATGGCGGCGGACGGGGTCGACGGCCGGCGGACGGCCGAGCTGAGCGATCTGGGCGTGCGCGCGCTGGCGGGCGCCCTGCCGGCCTGGCGAGAGACACAGGCGGCGATCGAGCGGGACTTCGGCGCCTCCCGCCTGCAGACCCTGTTCGCCGAGCTGTCGGCTCTGACCGCTGCGATCGGGGACTGAACGGTGGGCTCAGGCCACGAGTCAACGCGGAGGCGCTGATCTGAACGCGCGTGGTGGGCCACGAGTCGACGCGGAGCCGCTGATCTGAACGCGCGTGGTGGGCCACGAGTCGACGCGGAGCCGCTGATCTGAACGCGCGTGTGGGCCGGGCGGGACGGAGTACCACGAAGGACATGCAAGACCCGATCGACACCCTGATCTAGTGGTCTGTCTCGGCGCCAGTGCTGCGGGCGTGGCCGGAGCGGTCCGGACGCCGACGCAGACATCGCAGCGCATCGTCGCGGGAGTGCTCGCCGTCGTCGCAGGGTCTGGTCTTCGCGGCATTCGCCGGCCGGCCGAGCGCCACGGCGCTGACCACCCTGACCGCGCTGGTGATGGCCCTCGTCGGGGTCGCCTGACCGCGAGGATCTGCAGGCGGTCGGCGATCGGCCGGACCCGCTCGTGCGACTCGGTCCACCGCTCGTCCGCGCTGCGGCCCCGGGCGTCCAGGTGATCGGCGAGGACCTCCCGTGGCCGGCGGCCGGCGACGCTCACGCGCGCCGGACCGGTCCGGCGGACCGGCTGACTAGATTTCCGCGGGTGCCCGAGGTTCGCGTCGACCCGCTCTCCGGCCGGCGGACGATCATCGCGACCGACCGGGCGGACCGCCCCGGCGCGGACCTGCGGCCGCCGCCGGCCGACCCGATCGACCCTGCGACCGACCCGTTCGCCGCGGGCAACGAGGACCGCACGCCGGCCGAGCTCTACGCGGTCCGACCGGACGGCGGACCCGCCGACGGACCCGGTTGGCTGGTCCGCGTCGTCCCCAATCGGTTTCCGGCGCTCGATCCGGCGAGCCCGGCCCCGCAGACCGACGCCACCCCCGACCTGTTCAGGGCGTTCGCGGCCGGCGGGTCGCACGAGGTGATCGTCAACGCGGCCGACTGCGTCTCGTCCCTCGCCGAGCTCGACGCCGAGCAGGTCGCTGTGGCGCTCGACGTCTGGCGCCGGCGGATGGTCCACCACCACCGGGCGGCGTGCGTCCACCTGATCGTCAACGAGCGCCACGAGGCCGGGGCGTCCCTCGCGCACACCCACGCCCAACTCTTCGCCCTCGACTTCGTCCCCGCCCAGATCGCGCGCGAGCGGGAGCGGGCCGGGGCGTACGCGACCCGGACGATGGGCCAGAGCCTGGTCGCCGACCTCCTCCAGGAGGAGGTCCGCCGGCGGGAGCGGATCGTCGCGATCGACGACGAGGCCGTCCTGATCGCCCCATACGCGTCCCAGCTTCCCTACCAGATGATGCTGATCCCCCGGCGGCCGCGTGCGCGTTTCGAGGCGGAGGGACCGACCGGCGCCAGGCTCCTCCACGACGGACTCCAGCGCCTGGCCCGCCGATTCGGCGGGAGTCCCCCGCTCAACCTCTGGGTTCGCACCGCCCCCCGCGGGTCAGACCATTTCTGCTGGCGGATCGACATCCTCCCCCGCCTCGGTCAGATCGGTGGGCTCGAGCTGGGTGCCGGTGTCGACCTCAACACGCTCGCGCCCGAACAGGCGGCCGCCGAGCTCCGCGAAGCCTGATGCGCGCCCTCGTCCAGCGGGTGGCGTGGGCGACGGTCGTCGTCGACGGACGCGAGGTCGGCTCGATCGGGGACGGGCTCTGCGTGTTCCTGGGCATCACAGCCGACGACGACATTGCGCGGACGGACCGCCTCGCCGAGAAGGTCCGCCAGCTGCGCGTCTTCGAGGACGAGACCGGCCGGATGAACGCCCCGCTCGGCGACCGGAAGGTGCTCTGCGTCAGCCAGTTCACGCTCTACGCGGACACCCGACGGGGCAACCGGCCGAGCTTTGTGCAGGCCGCGCCCGCCGACCTCGCAAGGCCGCTCTACGAACGGTTCTGTGACGTCCTCGACGCTCGCCGCGGAGTCTTCGGCGCCCGGATGACCGTGACCCTGGTCAATGACGGGCCGGTCACGCTGATGCTCGAGGTCTGATCGCACGCCGGCCCGGCCGGGAGCCCGGCGCCCGGTCAAATAAGCTCCCCCGCGATGCCCCCCGCCCGCCACCTCGTCCCCCGCTACGCGGCCGAGCCGCCGCACGAGGGGATCCCCGACGGCCAGTGGCGCGACCGCCTCCAGGCGGAGTTCCTCGCCGCCGCCCAGGCGGTCGCCGACGACGCGGGCGAGCCCGGCGAGATCGTCTTCTATCCCGACCGGACGTGGCACGGGCGGACCTATGTCCCGGCGAGCGCGGCCACGGCCAGCGGGATGGAGGTCTACGGGTATGTCGTCTATGTCCCCGGCGACGACCCCGACGACGAGCCGACCGACTTCTCGGCCCACGCCGACTTCACCGAGCAGACGGCCGAGCAGAATCCCGATTGGGAGCTCGACCTCTCCGACGAGGTGATCGGCACGTGGCACGGCACGGGCGACGACGTCGCGTCGATGACCCTTGTCTGGGGCCGGTCACTGATCTCCGGCGGGACGCTGGCGACGGCCGAGCTCGGTGGCGTGAGCGTCGACGAATGCCCGGTCGAGGATCGCCGGTTCACGCTGCTGGCACCCGACGACTACGCCGGCGAGCTGCTCGAGGTCCATCTCTACTCCGACGACGGCGACCGGCTCGCCCGCGAGTCGCTCTACGAGTGATGGCCGCAGGGGATCCGATCGACGGCGGCGCCGGACCCGATCCGGTGGACGCGGCGATCCACGGACGGCGGACGCACAAGGTCTACGGCCGGGACCCGGTCCCCCGGGAGACGCTCGACGAGCTCTTCGAGCTTGCCCGGTGGGCGCCCAATCACCGCCTGACCGAGCCGTGGCGCTTCCGCGTGGTCGGCCCGACCGCCCTCGCGGCGCTCAAGGATGCCGGGAGCCCGTCGGACGCGGCCAAGCTCGACCGGGCGCCGACGCTGGTCGCGGCGAGCGTGCTCCAGACCGGACCCGTCGACCAGCGCCTGGAGGACGTCTGCGCGGCGTCGGCGGCGATCTACATCGTCCTGCTCGCCGCGCACGCCCGCGGCCTGGCCGGCTACTGGCGCACGCCGGCCGTGCTCGGCTCCAAGAACGGCCGGGTGGCGCTGGGGATCGGCGACGACGAGATCTCGCTCGGGCTGATCCACCTCGGCCCGGTCCGCCAGGAGGCCAAGCCGCCCGCCCGGCGGGATGCCTCCGAGGTCGTCAGCTACCTCGACTGAGCGCCGGCTGCGCCTCGGCGTCTGCGTCCGGGGACGGGCGGCGCGACTCAGGCGGACGGGCGAGCACCCGGCGGTCGTCGCAGGGTGCTGATCGCCGGCCATCGCGACATCTTCGGGCGTCCGCCGACTGGAGAGTCAGGGGCTCGGGCGCACAAGCCGGCAGAATGGGTCGCCTGCCCTCGTAGTCCAACGGATAAGACGGCCGCCTCCTAAGCGGCAAATCCAGGTTCGATTCCTGGCGGGGGCGCTAGACGCGCTTCGTGTCCCGCCGGTAGGCGAACGCCGCGCCGAGCGACAGCACGCCCGTCCAGACGGCGATCACGATCCAGGCCATCGCGTGCCAGGGGTGCCCGCCGGCCGGCAGGTGGGCGGCCTGGACGAGCCAGTAGGACGGCAGGACCTGGCCCAGGTCGTGGAGGAAGCCGTGTCCGGCGATCGGGAACCACGTCCCGCCGAGGAACGCGAACAGCGACGTCCCGCCGCCGATCGCCGGGCCCATCGAGTCGGTCGTCACGAGGTGGCCGAGAAAGATCCCGAGCGCGGCGAAGGGGAGCAGGGCGATCAGGATCAGGCCGGTCATCTCGAGCCAGTCGCCCGCGGACATCGACACGCCGAGCGAGACGCCCGCGATGTAGAGCAGCGCGATCGTGAGCAGGGCCGTCACGTAGGCGGTCAGGATCTTGGCCCGGAAGTAGGCACGGGTCGTCAGCGGCGTGATCCGCAGCTGCCGCGTCCAACCGGTCGTCCGCTCGTTGGCGATCCGCGCGCCGGTCGCGATCATCCCGGCCATCGTCCCGAACGCCGCGAGGCCGACCATGTAGTAGAGCGGGAAGGAGATCCCGGATCCGTTGAAGCTGCGGACGTTGCGGTTGGGCGCGGCGATCGCGTAGAAGAGGATCAGCGGGAAGCCGATCGAGAAGATCAGGAAGCGGGGGTTGCGGAACATCCGGACGAACTCGAAGCGGGTGTAGGCAAATGCGATCAAGCGACCGCCTCCCCGACTGGGATGTCCTCGTCGCCGGTCAACTCGAGGAAGGCCTGCTCGAGGTCGGCCCCGGCGATCTCGATGTGATGGGCTAGTGGATAGGCGGCCAGGAGGGCGCGAATCGCGACGTCGGAGTCGTCGCAGACCAGCGAGACGGTCTCACCGTGACGCGTGACCGCGGCGACGCCTGGAAGCTCTTGGAGTCGCTCGGGCGCGACGTCGGGCAGCGTCGCGCGGATCGTCCGCCGGCCGACCCGCGCCTTGATCTCGGTCGGGGCGCCGTCGGCGACGATCGACCCGTGAGCCATCAGCACGATCCGGTCGGCGTTGTCGTCGGCCTCCTCGAGGTAGTGCGTCGCGAAGATGATCGTCCTTCCCCGCGCGGCGAAGGCCCGCATCGCCGCCCAGAAGCCGTGGCGCCCCTCGACGTCCATCGCGACGGTCGGCTCGTCGAGGATCAGCAGCTGTGGATCGGCGACGAGCGCGACGGCGAGCCGGACGCGCTGGGTCTGGCCGCCCGAGAGCTTCTGCGTCCGGCGCTGGCCGAGGTCGGCGATCCCGACCAGCTCGAGGACGTCGCCGACGGCCATCGGCCGGGGATAGAGGGCCGCGACCATTCCGATCAGCTCGCGGACGGTGACGTCGCGGATCAGGGCGCCGGCCTGGAGCATCGCCGAGACCAGCCCGGCGTCGACGGCCTCCTGCGGCGTGCGCCCGAGGACCGAGACGCTGCCCGCGTCGGGGGTGCTCAGGCCCAGCATCATGTCGATCGTCGTCGACTTGCCGGCCCCGTTCGGCCCCAGCAGGGCGAGCGTCTGGCCGGGCGGAATCGTCACGTCGATGCTGCGCACAGCCCGCACGACGCCGCCGGACACCTTGAACGACTTGGTCAGACCGGCGATCCGGATGCCCTCGGCCGGTGTCGAGGAGATCGTCTCCACGCTGCCTGACTTGTCAGCGAGCACGCTCTCCACGCTACCCGAGCCGACGCCTCGGCGCCCTCACGTTCGGTCTCGCCGGGCTGGCTCGCCCGACTTCGAGTGTGATCGATCGGGGTGGCTCGGGTGAATCACCGCCCGGGCCTCGAGAGGTCAGGCAGCGCCCTCGGCGGGGGACCGGATGGTGACGAAGGAGACTCTCCGAAAAGTAGCTGACTGACTCAGGCAACCATTTCACGATGAACGTCACAACATCCACCTCCGCCGCCGCCCAGGACAAGCCCGGTCGATCACATCCCACACCCCCGGCGCCGACCCGCACCAGCTCTCGCTCCCGCCCGGCCCCGGCCCCCGCCCCGCCTCCGGCCCCGGCCCCGGCCCCGGCCAGCCGGATGCGTCTCGGCGCCGACCTCATCACGCGTCTGCGAGCGCCCGCCTGATCCGCTTGGCCGAGACCTGGCCGCGGACGCCGAGCCCCTGGGCGAAGCTGCTGACCCGCAGCTCCTGGATCATCCACGCGACGTCGTCGAGCGCCGGCGCACCCGCCGGCGCGCCCTTGGACCCCTCGACCCGCAGGCGAAGCTCGTGCTCGAGCTCTCCGATCACCCGCATCCGGTCGGCGTCCTGGGCGCGAGCGTCAGGCAGGCGCTCGAGCCGGCGGAGCGCCGCCTCGAGATAGCGGTGGATGTCGGCCAGCCGGGCGGCCCCGGTCACGGTGGCAAACCCGGCGTAGACGAGCGAGCCGAGCTGGGTGGCGACGTCCAGCCGGGCGGCCGACAGCGCGGGGTCGGCCGAGAGGGAGGCGAGCCGCCGGTGAACCGCGGCCCGGGCCTCGAGAATCGCGACCACCCGGCCGAGGACCTCGACAGCCGCATCGACCAGTCCGGCGGCGACCCGATCGCGCAGCACCCCGAAGTCCTGCTCGTTCCACGCCGGCCCGCCGGCCGCGTCGACCAGGCTGTCGATCGCCGCGGCGACGACGTCGTCGAGCACCGACCGGAGGCTCCCGTGGGGCGCGCCGGCCAGGGTCAGGGTCTGCGGGCCGCTCAAGCTCCGCTCGGCTGCCCGTGCCGGCGAGGGTACGGTCAGGGCGAGCAGCCGCCGGGTCCCGGCACGCATCGCCGCGACCTGGGCCTCGGGGCTCTCGAGCGCGAGCACGCCGACGGCGTCGCCCTCGTCGATCAGCGCCGGGTAGGCGCGCACGGCGTCGCCGCCGCCCGGCAGACCGACCACCCGCGGCAGCGTCCCGAACGTCGGGCTTCGCATCCCGTGGCGCTCGAGGCCGGCGGTCGCCTGCGCCAGGGCGGCTCGCAGACGGGGGCGCAGGCCGTCGCGGAGGCGGTCGAGGTCGGTGTCCTGGGCGAGCGGCTCGCCATGCTCGTCGAGCGCCCGGAACGTCATCCGCAGGTGGGCCGGCAGCCGGGAGGAGTCCCACGCCTCAGGCGGTACGCGGACGCCGCGCAGGCGCTCGACCTCACCGGCCAGTGACTCCAGGAGCGGCCCTTGCCGCGGCTCGAGGTTCGCGACGATCTCACCGGCGAGGGCCGGGACCGGCACGAGGGGCCGGCGCAGGTCCTTGGGCAGCGACCGGATCAGGGCGGTGACGAGCTCCTCGCGCAGCGCGGGGACCAGCCAGTCGAAGCCGTCGCCCCGCAGGCCGGCCAGCGCGGCCAGGGGGACGTCGACCGTCACGCCGTCGTTCTCGGCCCCCGGGTCGAAGCGGTAGGACAGCGGCAGGACGAGGTCGCCGGCCCGCCAGTGCTCGGGACGCGCCCGCGGGTCGAGCGCGTCGGCGTCATCCGGACCGACCAGCAGCTCGCGCGTGAAGTCGAGCCGGTGACGGGCCGGCCCCCGCTGGCGCGACCACCACCGGTTGAAGTGGGCGGCCGAGACGACGTCGGCCGGGATCCGGGCGTCGTAGAAGTCGAAGAGGGCCTGGTCCGGGACGAGGATGTCCCGCCGGCGGACCCGGTGCTCGAGCTCCTCCACCGAGGCGACGAGCTCGGCGTTGTGGGTGAGGAACTCGTGCCGGCCGTCCCAGTCGCCGTCGATCAGGGCCCGCCGGATGAACTGCTCGCGGGCGAGGACCGGGCCGATCGCGTGGTAGGCGACCTTGCGCCCGGCGACCACCGGCAGCCCGTACAGCGTGGCGCGCTCGGTCGCGACGACCGACCCCCGGCGCTTCTCCCAGTGGGGATCGTCGTAGGTCCGCTTGAGCAGGTGGCCGGCGAGCGGCTCGACCCAGGCCGGTTGGATCCCGGCAGCCGTGCGCCCCCACAGGCGGTTCGTCTCGACCAGCTCGGCCACCATCACCCAGGACGGCGGGCGGCGGGCGAGGACCGAGCCGGGAAAGATCGCGAAGCGGGCGCCGCGGGCGCCGTCGTAGTCGCGGCGGGCGACGTTGCGCATGCCGATCTGTGAGAGCAGGCCGCACAGCAGGGCGAGGTGCACCTGTTGGGGGTCGGCCGGCACCGTGTTCAGGGTGACGCCGGCCGTGCGGGCGGCCTGGCGAAGCTGGGTGACGAGGTCCTGCCACTCGCGGATCCGCAGGTAGTGGAGGAACTCGGCCCGGCAGAGCCTGCGGAACTGACTGCCCGAGAGTGCGCTGCGCTGGTCGCGAAGATGGTTCCAGAGGTTCAGATAGCTTGCGAAGTCGGAGCCCGGATCGGCGCGCAGGGCGTGCTGCGCGTCAGCCGCGTCCCGGTGCTCGGCCGGCCGCTCGCGCACCTCCTGGATCGAGAGGGCCGCAGCGATCACGATGACCTCATCGGCACACGCCAGCCGATCCGCCTCGATCACCATCCGTCCGAGCCGCGGGTCGACCGGAAGCCGGGCGAGCCGCCGACCGAGCGGGGTGATCCGCTTGGCGGGGTCCTTGGCGTTCGGCTCGAAGGCGCCGAGCTCCTCGAGCAGGTTGATCCCGTCGCGGACCTGGCGGGCGTCGGGCGGGTCGATGAAGCCGAAGTCGTCGACCTCGCCGAGGCCGAGCGACGCCATCTGGAGGAGGACCGACGCGAGGCTCGTGCGGAGGATCTCGGGCTCGGTGAAGTCCGGCCGTCCGGCGAAGTCCTGCTCGGAGTACAGGCGGATGCAGATCCCGTCAGACGTCCGCCCGCAGCGTCCCTTGCGCTGATCGGCCGACGCCTTGGAGATCGCCTCGATCGGCAGGCGCTGGACCTTCAGGCGACCGCTGAAGCGGCTGATCCGGGCGGTCCCCGGGTCGACCACCGAGCCGATCCCCGGAACGGTCAGCGAAGTCTCGGCGACGTTCGTCGCGAGCACGACCCGCCGACCCCGATGGGGTGCGAAGACCCGGCGCTGCTCGGCGTGCGAGAGCCTGGCGTACAGCGGCAGGACCTCGACCGCATGGCCGAGTCGTCCGGTCAGTGCTTCGGACGTGTCGGTGATCTCGCGCTCACCGCTCAGAAATACGAGCACGTCGCCCGGGCCGTCGCGAAGGAGCTCGTCGACGGCATCGCCGATCGCCTCGATCGGGTCACTCGGCCCGGTCTCCTTCTCGCCCGCCGCGGCGGCCTCGGCCAACGGCCGGTAGCGGACCTCGACGGGATACGTCCGGCCGGAGACCTCGACTACCGGGGCACCGCCGAAGTGCCGGCTGAAGCGCCCGGCGTCGATCGTCGCCGAGGCGATGATCAGCTTGAGGTCGGGCCGGCGGGGGAACAGCCGGCCGAGGTAGCCGAGCAGGAAATCGATGTTCAGGCTCCGCTCGTGGGCCTCGTCGACGATGATCGTGTCGTAGCGCAGGAGCAGCCGGTCGCGCTGGATCTCGGCGAGCAGGAGGCCGTCGGTGACCACGCGGACGAGGGTCTCGTCGGTCGAACGGTCGCTGAAGCGCACGGCGTAGCCGATCGCCCCGCCGAGCTCGAGGCCGAGCTCCTGCGCGATCCGCTCGGCCGCCGCCCGAGCCGCGAGCCGGCGCGGCTGGGTGTGGGCGATCGCCCCGCGGACGCCACGGCCGAGCTCGAGGCAGAGCTTCGGCAGCTGGGTCGTCTTGCCCGAACCCGTCTCCCCCGCGACGATCACGACCTGGTTGTCTGAGATCGCGGCGAGCAGATCGTCGCGGCGGGCGGTGACCGGCAGGGCCGGTGGGTAGGTGATGACCGGAACGGCGGCCCTGCGGCGGGCGACGCGGGCCTCCGCGGCCAGCAGTTCGGCGGCGAAGCGCGCGCTGACCGGCGGCTCGCCCGCCGAGGGCCGGCTGCCGGGGTGCTCGGCCGGGCCGGGCTCGGATCGACCGCGGGAGTCCCGGTCGAGGGCTCGCCGGAGAGCGTTCTCGTCGCGGAGGGTCAGCTCCGCGAGGCGGGCCCGCAGGAGCCCTCCTAGGCTCCGCCGCTCGCCTTGCCGAGCCCGCCGTCGCCCGAGCAGGTCACGGCCTCGCCGCCCTGCCGCGTCCAGACGCCGTCGGCGCACTCGACCGCCGGGCCGTCGCCCTTGGCGTAGCTCGGCCCGCAGACGTGCGTGTTGCAGAACGTCGCCGGCGGGCTCGCCGGGTCGGGCGGCTGGATGTCGTTCTCGTCGGCGGCGCCCGTCGTCGGCGTCGTGGCCGGGACCGAGAACGCCGTCGTCGTGGTCGCCGTCTCGGTCCCCGTGGTCGGCGGCGGCGCGACGATCGGCGGCACCGTGTCGACCGGGCCCGTGCTCACGGTCGTCGGCGCCGTCGTCGGCGGCAGCTTCAGGGTCTGCGTCGTCGGTGTGAGGTTCTGCGTGCGCACGACCGTCTCGATCTGCGTCTGCGTGGCGGTCGAGTTGCTCGTGCTGCCGACCGCGACGCCGAAGATCGCGCCGAGCGTGCCTCCGAGAAGGACACCGATCAGGCCGATTGAGAGCTGCGGGCGGGCGGCGTCCACGCCGAGAGGCTACGGCGCCGGACCGAGGATTTCCAGCCGGCAGTTGCGCGGGGTAGTCTGGGTGCGATGATCGGACGCGCCGACCCGACCAGAGATCGCGCGTATCCGAACCGTCGTCGCCGGCCCGGTCGCCTGCGTGCGGTCGGTCTCGCCGGCCTGATCGCCGGGGCTCCGACAGCCGTCGTGGTCGTCGCGCCGACCGCGGCCGGTGCGTCGCAATGGAGCGCGACGCGGACGGCGACCAGCGCAGGGAACTCGTTCGAGCCGGTCGCGACCGTCGGCGGCGGCAACCGGCTTGCGATCGGCTGGGTCCGCCAGCTCGGCGGGCAGAACCGCACCGAGATCCGCGAGGGCACGCCGGCCGGGGGACTGCGGAGCGCGGCCCTCGTGCTCGACTCGTCCGCCCACCTCGTCGACAGCCCGGCCCTGGCGTTCCTCGACCACCGCGGAACGCTGGCCGTCGCGTGGCGGCGCTACCTCGACGGAAACCACCGGATCCGTGGGTCGATCGTCTCACCGAGCCTCACGGCGGGGCCGACTGCCGGCCTCAGCGGCGGCGGAGAGAGCGCCTACTCGCCGACCTTCATCCACAGCCCGGCGTCGTTCGAGACGGTCGCGCTCGGCTGGAGCCGGCGGACGATCAGTCAGCTCGCCAACGTCACGACCGCCGGCTTCGCCAGCCCGGCGATCCTTCCGGGCGCGCCGATCTTCGGCCGGGTCGCGGCGTACGACGGGGCGGGAACGCAGGTCGCCGTGTCGACCAACGGCGCGGAGATCCTCGACTCCGAACGGCCGGCCGGAGCCGCGGCCTTCGCGCCGGCGAAGCCGATCGCCGCGGCGCCGAACGCCGAGCAGCTCACGAGCGCGAGCACGCCAAGCGGCTCGGTCGTCGCCGTCTGGTCGCAGGACGGCACCCTGATGGCGTCGGTGCGCCCCGCGGGCGGGGTCTTCCCGGCACCCGTCGCGATCGCACCGGCCGGCGAGGATCCCCGGGACATCACGGTCACGGCGAACTCGGCGAACGAGATCCTCGTCGCCTACCTCCCGTCGGTCGGCGGAGCCCCGACCGGGGCACTCCGCATCCTGCGCCTCGGGCCTGGGGGAGCGCCGGTCGGCGCTCCGATCACGCTCGCGTCGGCGTCGGTCCGGTCGGCGCCGACGCTCGCGACCGACACCAGCGCCGCGTTCGTCGGCTGGTCCTCAGGCGGCGTCGTCCACGTCGTGCGGATCTCCCCGGGCGGGATCGTCGGAACCGTCCGGTCGCTGGCCGGCCGGATCGTCGGCGGGGCGCCGACCCTCGCGGGAATGCCGTCGTTCGGGGCGGTCGCGACGTGGGCCTCGAACGGGCGGATCGTCTACAGCGTCTACCGCTGAGCCTCCCGGGGGGCAGCTGTGCGGATCGGGCGCGGGGGCCGGGGCGCGGGGGTGTGGGATGTGATCGACCGGGCCGACCGGGCTCCTCCCGGGCGGCGGAGGTGGATGCGAGACCTTCGTCGCGAAAGTAGCTGACTGAGTCACTCAACTACTTTCCTTGGAGAGTCCACACCTCCACGACCCGGACCTCCGCCGAGGGCTCGCCCGCCTCTGACCTCCCGCGAGCCCGGCCCGAATGATCCTCGACGGCACGCTCGCCAAGCCCCCCCCCGCCGCGTGAGCACCCCGCCGCCGCGAAACATCACCCCGAACGGGGCCCTGACCC